>Ga0193742_1000409_pt1 | contig 29732 bp, 29 predicted proteins | sample L2c1metaG_FD_165511 | JGI IMG/M metagenome (GOLD analysis project Ga0193742, IMG submission 165511) | Soil microbial communities from a riparian zone of the East river system, Colorado, United States - L2c1 | ecosystem: Environmental > Terrestrial > Soil > Riparian zone | place: USA: East River... | reverse complement strand
GAAATCTTGAAGACGAGGGGGATGATTAAGAAAATAGTTTTATTTACACATTAACGATAGGATTATAAGCTAGAATTGTGTTTTTCTGAGGCGGGCGAAGTTCAAAACAGCGGTACAGACCTTTTTCGAGCCCTAGAAGGCCCGATCTGCCGATCCGGGCCGCAAAAATAGCTATGTCAACAATCCGGACATTTTTTTGGAAATTTTGGGAACCTAGGTGCAATCCGGACAAGAATTGCAACATCTTGTCCGGACAAAAATTTGAAATCTGGGATCTAGCCTCTCACCCTATTGCCCAGGGTCCTCAAATAGCATCTGTCCAAGGGCCAATTATCTGTGGCTGTGTAGTTTTGATTTTGTCGGGATGATCGGAAGCAAATTCATTCGATCCGATGTTCCTTCTTCCACACGCTTCATCGTCGTTGATATCGTTGACGAAACCGATCACATCTAACACCCTTCAAGCGATTCGAAGCCTGTTAAAGAGGTCTAATCCGGCCACGCCACACAATACATGTCCACCAGCAACTCGGCGGAGCGCTGCTGTCCTCATACCTTTCTGCAACGTCGGAGGAGAACCTGGCATATTGCTCGAGGTAAGGGCAAAATCATTAAGGACTCACTCGGGCGAAGTTAGGTAGGAGTCGTTGCATGTATTCAAAAAGTTAGGTTTTAGATCCATCACTACTAGTTTTCCGGGTGGCGGGATAGACGATGTATGCATCAAAGAAATCTATACATCCAGGATTTTTCTCATATTCTATGCTTTATGAAGACGGATGAGTCGTTCCTCAGTGGTGCTCTTCGTGAGACTCAAGAAGAACTAGGCATCGATCCGGCTCGAATTGAGGTGCTAGGGGAAATTGGCCCGCCAGAAATTAATCTGCGAGGCGATATGACAGTGTGGCCGTTCGTTGCAAGTCTTTCCAATTGTCGAATTTGCAACGATACTTTACTCACATGTAGATACAACAGGGTTTTGTTCACTCTGCTTCGATCGAAAGGCGCGCTCTTGGATCGGAGGACGAGCCACTCCCCTCCCTTGATATAGATATGCTCCGCCAGCAATTATCACCCTCAGAAGTAGCTACTGTTATACACCTTCCATTGAGTACCTTAATATCACCGACTCGTGTCAGAAACTCCCAATTTCGTGGGCAGCAGTCATACTGGGTGGTTGATGTAACTGATATGGTGCAATCAACTATCACGGCAGAGACTGTAACAACCAGGACTACGGAGGACATGAAAGATGAATTAGGGCCCGGTGTTGATGGACGGATAGAGGTCTGGGGGTTGACCGGGTGGTACCTGTCGTTACTGATGAAGATTCTACAAGTGTATCGGTAGGAGATGGCGATAGACTTGAAAGAATGTTTGTATCAAGTACTATCAACGGCGCTGTCGCAAAGATGTGTCTTTGATCGTTGTTGCAGAATCCACCAAACTCCTGGGCTCCGAGTCAACTTTTTTGTGTCGAGCCGACTGTTTCTTGGGTTGCAGCCGCTTGGATTTCGAATATTGCCAAATCATATAAAGCCCTGCCTCTGAGATGGCTACTATGATTGCTGCAAATAGCGCGAAGAGAACTCGCTGTCATCGAGTCAGAATGGTAACGTAATGGAGAAATAGTTGTCAACCGCACCCATTCATTCCTCCATCCTGTCTTGTCTGCTGCCCACCACGCAGCGAAAGCCACGCACCCTATGCTCAACAGAGCATTTATAAGAGCGGTGATGGATTTTCTCTCGTTGACCCTTTCAGCCTCGATTTGCTCGGGTTCCTTTGGTGGAATATACGTGCCAAACTTCCCTTCGGGTGAAGATGTAGTCCCAGCCAGGAGTGAAATCATAGAATAGTCGTGAGGTTTCATAGAATGTGTCTGTAAGGCCTTCTGTCCGTCAGCTGTTCGTGTCCATTGAGAGATGGCGAAGAGGGTATTGTACGGAATGGAGAGAGGCGAAGGATCGATGATATATTGTGCGAGGTCATTAGCCAAATGCTCTGGCAAAATGGAAGAAATTGGTTTGAGGACGTGTAATAAATGGGTTTCAAGTGAAATGTTAATGCCGCTCATCAAGGAACTTGACAGTATATGTATGTATGATGATCACTGTCAAAAGTTACCCACTGATTAAATAAATAATATGTAAGTCCCACACCTTCAACATCCCCCTTCTCCCTTCCAGTCCTTCCACCATGGATCTCACCCAGGGGTCGACTGTAGCGGCCCTATTTCGGCAGGCGTGTGTAGACTTTGATTTCAAAAATAAACACAAAATAAAAGCCCTGATAACAACTCTCGAATCTACTGCTCAAGTCCTTGCTCAGAGTGAACTCTTCAGGTACCTATCACTCCCACTTACGTCGTATCGATCTCACAAAATCACAGACGTCAAGCTGGGGAGGATTTGAAGTCATGGACCGATTTGCGCAAACTCTGGCGAGACCTTGCTCGTACACAACTTTCTTTTTGGGATAATGACGACTCTGGCGATGAAGACAAGGACGATGACGATGAGAATGACGCGCTTAGGGCCGTTTGTACCAACCTGGCAAAATTTACGAGAAACTTGGTCGCAGGAGTACCGGCAAATCAAATAAGGGCTTAGTGAGCCTTACATTTAACACAACAGAACCTCATACTAAATATTTTTATAGTGAGAATGAGCCTGATTTGCGACGGCTGCTTCATTTCTATACGTCTTGGTCCGCGATGGAAGATAACAAATGTAAGTTTCTGTTTTCTTCTCGTTAGACGCCGCTCTTGACTGAGGTGCTTCGATATAGCCGTTGCCACGGCTCGTGTTCTCACTCAAGCTCTTTCAAATACAGTCACAGCGAACGATCTGTTGGTAGCAAGATTATGGGAGTTGTACATGAACCTTCCAGAGGATCAAGTCGTCCTAATGTTCGTCTAAAATTTCAAACCTCCTCAAAGGATTGTAGCTCATCTTAAATTGCGTCAGTCGATTACTTGGATCCCCAGATCCACGGACTCTTCTGACAACGCTAATCTTCATTCTGAATTGTGTTCACGGGAGCAGGAGCAGGACGTAAGTTAGATATTTTTATGCTCCTATGTTTTCGGAGTGGTCCTTAACGCCGCTTGATAGACAACTGCTCACAAGAAGTAGGGCGGGAGTTCGCGTGTGTATTGGATTGCTAGATAATATGGTTGGCCTTCATGAGGCTGCAGAGGGAAGTGATGCCGCGAAGACCTTTGATGTTGGGTAAGTTTAGTATCACTATTATTTTTGATCCTTGTTAAGTGACGATTACCTTTTAGATACGCCATATTCACCCAGATTATCGAAGAGGGTATGGTCTCCAGCCTCTACAGGAAATTTTCTTTGTAAATCTAGTTTGATTATTGCAGAAATAAAAGGGAATTCTAATACCAATCGTAGACCAGAAGAAATCGTAACACCCCACCAAACAACCTTGCTCAAGCTCGTTGATTCCTACCTTCAATCCACACGGCAGGATCCCATGGGCGCTCACGTAGCTGAGATTCTTGAAACTCATGAATCTCTAGGATCCTTCTTGTCAAAACGCTTTTTCTCACTCTCCACTTACTCGCAACTATCCATTGCTCGTGCCCTTGGAGCTCAGTCCACAACTGCCGAATCCAATGCACCTTCCACACCAATGGCAAGATCTTCCTCCGATTCAAGTTCATCCGACCAATCAGGATCGTCGTCGTCTTCGTCCTCATCAACAAAATTCCCTCTTCTTCCACCGGCAGAACTTGATGCTAGGCTACCAAAAGTATGCGAAGCACTGGTGCTCATTACCCAATGCATCATTACGATATGCTTGGAGGCTGAAGAACAGCAAATGCGGCTTCGGGAAGGCCTTTCCGATGTGACAAACTTTACGAATATGAAAAACTATTTCAACCAAAAAAAGTCCTCGGAGCAGGGCATTGTGGAGAGCTTAATCGGTTTGTATCGCTTTTCAAAAAAGTTTGCAATGAACATTCAAATTGATCTCCGCCGTTTTCTATTGACACAGACTTGTTACGACAGTTTGACCTTTTTTTGCCCCGAATTAATTTTGGCAAGCCTGTCAATACAGATGGGTCACCTTCACTGCAACGCTCCCAGAGCGCAGATGGTTTTTCTTACCTTAAGCGGGATCTAGTACGTTTACTGGGAGTTCTTTGTCATGGTGAGCGGGCTGTGCAAGACCGTACTCGGATGGCAGGAGGTCTTCCTGTTGTTATGAATCAGTGCGTTATTGATGAAAGAAATCCATGTATGCAGACTTTTTTTCATCAGTCATGTTCACAGCCATCTAATAATTTTATTTTATTTTCGAATTTCAGATTTACGTGAACACGCTATTTTTACGTTGCGGATTTTATTGCAAGGTAATCGGGAGAACCAACAGTTTGTGGATAGCTTGAAGCCATCTCAGGAATGGGATGAAGATGGGACATTGAAAACTATAGTAGGCGCTACTCTCAAGTAGACTTTTTGTTTTCTTGTATTCGACATTTTATTCCATAATGTACAATAATGGCTGCAGGTAATACACAGAGTGAGTCATAATCAAACTTATTCCTCCTCGTCGTCGATAGCAAGGGCACGCTTTCCAGTCACTCGGCGCACTTTAAATTCCTCTTCGTCCTCTTCTTCGCTCTCCACATCCATGGGGTCCCCACCTTCCTCTTCAGTTTCGTCCTCTTCGTCACGTTTCTTTTTCTTACCCTTGCTGCCTGTACTGCTAGGTTTTTTATCGGCACGCTTCTTGTCTGCTACCTGCTGCTCTAGATTGGCTTCTAGACGATCCAGAGGATCCTCCTCCATCTCGCTCGTTTCCCTGACCCTCTTACGGCTCAGTCCACCTCCTTCGCCATCATCTTCGGAATCATCCGGGACAACAAAATCATCCGCTTGGTAGTCTTCTCCTCCTTTTTCGTCTCCTGCTTTTTTCTTCATCTTGCGTGGAGATCCACGACTTCCGCTTCTTTCGTCGTCTTCCTCTTCAGAGCCACCATACATGCCAGGACGTTCGTCGTCGTCGTCGCTCCACATCACATCGGTATCTGCTCCTCGCCTGGAATTTCGCCTCTTCCTGCCACCACCCAGACCATCGGGATCATCAGCTTTTTTCTTAGATTTTTTCGCTGTCAGTTTCATTAGTTCAATTTTTTCACGTTCAGGATCAACCGTAGGGTCTGGTGCAATGCGTAGGCGAGATACTTTGTTGTGTTTTTGACCAACAGCGCGTACAAGCATTCTGTGGGTTTCGGATTGCATGCCTGTGGGACGCAGACTCAAATGGCCAGTTATGACAGCTTCGGATTGGAGGACTTGTGAACGCTTATGTTGGGCGACGAGGTAGGTGAGGCCATGTGATTTAGCGGGAGTTGATGGTGGATTGGACTGAGATTGGGATTGGGATTGGGATTGAGATTGAGATTGAGGGACACCGATGGTCTGTCGGGTAACACTAGCTGAAGTGTCTATACTTTGATTGACATCGAAGAGTTCTTTACCAAGTCGGAGACTAAGTGTACCGTCTGACCATCGAATGATGCGACTATTGGATTCTCGTTGCTGTGAACACTTTGTCAACAGATGTTTTGACTGTTGAACATCTTAGGCTTACATCTCGATCAGAAGAGTCCTTGGTCCAACGCCAACGAACTGTGTTCTCAACTTTGAGTTTGATACTCATACTTTTCTCGCGAATGTTTTCAGACTGAGTGGCCTCTTCATCTTCATTTTCTGGTCCAATGTACGTATCAGGATGAAATGGTTTAGAGTCCAGCTTGACGTAGTTCGGCAACCGGATGACCCAGTTCTATTAAAAATAAGTTGTACGGAATTTAAATGACCGGAAGGACTGACATTGCCATCGGATGACTTGGGAACAGGGAGATTCGGAAAAGCAACATGCGCTTCCTTGACCTCGACCGAAATTTCCGGAGGCGCATCTTCTTCTTCATATTCCAAGGCCTGTCTCCGTTCTCGCTCGGGGGATGGCAGGCGTTCAGAATCCGGGCCGGAGGTGGTGGGCGATGCAGGTGTTCTGGAAATACGGAAAAGGGGGATAAAATAAAATGAATGTCAATTCCGAGATTTTTTCACAGACCTGACGTGTTTTTGTTCTTCAACATCGTTGTCGTTCCCGAAAAGGTCATCCTCCATTTCTTCATCGTCGTCCTGTGCTTCGGAATCAATTTTGGACGCCGTCATTTCGATATCGTCGGAAGTGTGGTTGTAATGCATTTTCGCGTGGTGCGGGTGTGTATACCCATCTAGTGCACCCGCCAGGCTCGACATGTCTATCAGGTGGTTAAGAAAGCTATGCTGGACTGTGGTTTATGTTGAAAGGAGGGCAGTTCAAAGGAATTCTGTCTGGAAGACTCACGTGAGATCCCGACGCCACAGCTGTTGCACTGCCACCACTTGCCCTCAGACTATACAGTTCTTGCTCCCCTCAAAATGGGAAGATGCCCTTGTATTTACCCTAATAGGCTGTGCAGGTTCATGAATTTCTCAGGATTTATCAAATATTGTCTTGCGCAGCCTCCTCTGCTGTGCATCTTCGAAAACCAGATATCACTCTGACTCATTTTCACCTACCAACCCCATCTTTCTACCAATGGCGCCCAAAAATATGACACGCCGTCAAAACCTTGCCTGTTGGGGTTTGCCAGTTGGCATCCCATCTCAACATGCGTCCGTCCATGTCTTCGAATGCAAATATACAATGTTCCATTTGCCTTTTCCCAAAAAGGAGGCTGAGCTATATGTTCATGCATTTAATTCTTTGTCCATTTTGGGCTTCTTGCCCCCGAAGTTTATATACAGGTACAACAAGCGCATAAAGTATCCGTATCCTGGCAAGCGGTCACTTCTTTACTGCCATGTCGCACCCATACAATCTTCCCCAAGATATGTACTTGATCTCAAATGGGAAGCAGTGAGTCATTTCGCCTTATATACGGATGATTCCACTCATTGCGACTAGACGACCCGGAAGTGCCCCATTGCCTGATTCTCATATTGCTACCATTCAGTGGTTGGTTCAGCAACAGTCTGAGAAACAGTCTCCGCATCCATCGAGTCCTGGCATCATGATACATTCTTCATTTGTATGTATTATCTTACTGGCGGTTGACACACACTAACTTCTTCTAACAGTCTTCGAGTCAAGATAATATCTTGGCAAATGACTACACCTTCACGCAAGAATCTACCGATGAACATGGGTCGTGGCACACGATGCCACCACAAATGTACTCAACGGGGGCGCTACAAATTCATTTAAATGGTCCCCCACCCCGACTGTCCCCTCCGTCAATCTATCCTGAGAACGATTGGCATAATTACCCCAGCTACGGCTCACCCAATGAGGCCAACTCAGGTTCTCCGACCTTCATGATGAATAACTACTCACCAACCGGTAACAATTCTCTGAGCCCATTCTCAATACCACCAAGAGCTTCCTCGAACCTTCCTCAGGTCTCTCCTACTAGCTCAGATCATTCGCTGTCACCATTGTATGGTAGCTCTCGTTTCAGTACGCCGACTACTCCAGCGAGTGCCTCACAGCCCCTTATGCCATCTCCTACCCTGAGTCAAGTGGACCACATGCTGCAACAAGACTCCCAGGTTATGACTCCGGATGTATGTCGTATTTATCCATTGATTTTAATATACTGAATTGATGTTCGTAGCCTAATCGACCTCTTTACACCCATCGACAGCAACTGGGAATGTTCCGTGAGGCTTTATCACTTCCCCGGGAAGGTGCTGGACCCTTCATTCCCCAGCCCATGTATAAGCCGCACACTACTAGTGACCGTAAACGCTACGTTGAGGACGTCCTGCTCGAAGCTCCTATCTACTTCATTGTGGAACATTCCAACCAATTTGGAATATCACTCCACGATGCATTGCATTCACGGGTCAAGAACCTTGTGAACCGTGAGCAAGTCGTGTTCGAGGGTCGTGGTCCTAGTGTTTCCATCCGACTTGAGGTCAGTCAATCTTGCTCCAGTTCTTCTTTTCATCGCCTCATACCTTTTCGTCAGTGGCCGGGTTACAGACAGTGGAGCAGACAGATCCCAACAAAGGATTTCCGTAGCCCTCCTGGCCCCATAACCATCGCCAAACTCGCCAAGAATGTTGCAAAATGCGTACAGCGCTTCATGCAGGTAACCAACCACCTTGCATTATGACCTCCCTTTCTTCATCTGACATGACATTTCAAGGATCGTAAATCACTTGCTGTGGAAGATGGATCGGATGACAGGTGGCGCATTGGCGACGGGCCTGACGATATCAAGCTCGAGGATTTAATGCTTGTCAGTATCCACCACGTTTCTCTCGGGAGCTGGCAACCCCATCTTCGACTTCGTCAACCTCGATCCACTATACCCATTCAATCCTCCTCATCGGAAGCTCATCAGCCAACAACATCCCTGCTTTATTTCTAACTCTAACATCGGTTGGGCCTAATGAATTATGGACAACTCTTTCCAAAATCCATCGGAATTCCAACCACTAACAATTTCTTTCTCACTGTCGACGGAGCGATGACCTCGGCTCAGTCTCTATGAATTTTAAGATTCGAAACCGACCTAGTTTCATTTTTGAATATCACCCCTTCGCCTCTATTTACTGTTGTAGCCACTAGTCCCACAGTCCCATACTTAGTACCCACTGCCTAATCCTTTATACCCGATGTCTGCCATGCCGACTCCTTCCTATTTTCTAATATACTTAGAATAAGCAGTATGTAGATATCAGTTTGTAAAGATGAATATGAAAATTACATTCTCTTTACCACATAGGCTTGAAGGATGTTGCTTTGACATCCTGATCGAAGTTTCTTTATCATAAATAATCGCGTTAACATCGTTACCAATTTTAATAAACTAATAACTACCATTCATCGTTGACATAGATAATAGCTTACTGGTGCTCTACGCAACGCGCTTCGCTTAAGTATGAAGTTTGGTTCTGATAGCAAACATTGATATCAGATAAGATCGATAGCGAGAACGAGTCATTCACGAATCACTGTTGATTTGACGTATTGACTCTGCATAATACTCTCTCGTCTACACATCTCAAAAATCAGAATATGGCTCCGGTACACGTCGATGAAGCCTCTGGGTCTGATGACACTGGCAAAGGCACCCAGGAAGAGCCTTATCAATCCCTCGGCCAAGCCTTGTTCAACCATGGCTCAACTGCGTCTTACCTGATCCGAAAAGATCCAACTGCACAGTACGATGAACCCACTCAGTCATCTTTAAAGAAAGCCAAGAAAACGGCTGATGGTATTGAGAAGAAGAAAAAGAAACAAGAGGAACTTGCAGAACGAGATGCGAAAGAAAAGGGAGAAGAAAAAGAGAAAAGAGAAAAATTGTTGGAAGAAAGCAAGAAAATCATACTAGAGGAGGATTTATCTTTACCCAAGGCAACGAAAGTGAGTACTTGAATAAGTTGATTTTTCATTCAAAGGTTACCGTTCGACTGAGATCCTTCACAGTCGAAAATTGCACACCTCGCTGATCTACGATCAAAACGAGTTCGTGTGTTTGGATGGGTCCATCGTCTGCGCCAGCAAAAAGATATAATTTTCATAGTCGTCCGAGATGGAACAGGTTATCTTCAAACAGTCCTTTCTGAACGAGTAGTAAGTCGCGTGATCCTTACGCGACGGAAAACTCAGTAACGATCCTTCTGACCTCGATTAGGCGCAGACATATCAAGCTCTTACATTAACTTTAGAATCGTCTATAGAAGTCGTTGGAACCCTACAGGCTGTACCCGAAGGCAAATCAGCACCGGGAGGTCATGAGCTAGTTGTCGATTATTGGAGAATCGTGGGTGCTGCTCCCGGAGACAAAGATGCGTTTACCAACAGATTAAATGAGGTATCTCAACATTGTTCTTAATCTCAGTTGTTATTTTTGACATGACACCAATTTTTTCCCAGAAATCCGATCCATCGATCCAAGCTGATCTTCGTCATCTCGTTCTTCGAGGTGAAACGGCATCCAGCGTCCTCCGTCTCCGCGCTCATTTGCTCTCCGCATTCCGCGAATCATACGCGTCGGAAAGTATCATGGAGGTTACACCCCCATGCCTAGTCCAAACTCAAGTCGAGGGAGGAGCCACTTTATTCAAGTTAGATTATTATGGCCAGCCAGCTTTCCTCACCCAGAGCTCTCAGCTGTATTTGGAAACCTGTCTTCCCAGTCTTGGAGACGTCTTCTGTGTTCAGGAGAGTTTCAGAGCTGAAAACAGGTGGGTGAATGTTTGCCTGGATCCGGTTAAGTGGATTAATTAAGTTGCCTTTAGCCACACCCGACGACATCTTAGCGAGTACACTCACCTGGAGGCCGAGGTCGGCTTCATAACTTTTAACGATCTCATGGCTCATATAGAGGGAATTGTCGGTACCAACTTTTATAATGTCGCCGCAGACCTGACCTTTTCCCTCCATCCAGATTTGCAAAACCGTCGACACCCTTCTCGCCAACCCGGCCTCTGCAGCCCTCATAAAACAACTCAACCCCAACTTTAAAGCACCAGCAAGACCTTTCCTTAGAATTTCCTACGTAGACGCTATTAAATGGCTGAACAATCACGGTATCAAGCACCCAGTTGAAGACTCTGAAGGCAACATTATCAAGGACGAGCAAGGCCAAGTTCAAATGGTCGAACACAAAGTCGGCGACGATATTGCTGAGGCTGCTGAGAGACAGATGACTGATATTATTGGAACGCCTATCTTCCTACATGGTTTCCCGGCTGAGCTGAAAGCATTTTACATGAAGAAAGTGCCTGCTGAGCCAGGAAATCAAAACGGTCCAGCGTTTACCGAGAGCTGCGATCTCCTGATGCCGAACGTAGGCGAAATCGTTGGTGAGTTCATTTCTTTTTATGGCAAAATGCTACCGTTCATCGTGGACTGGATTCTCTTCCGCTTAATCTCCTTCCTAATGGTCCACGAGAAACGGAAGGGTCAATAAAAATAAAAAATCTGACCCTTCGGCAATCTCGGGCATACACCTGACATGTGTTTACAGGAGGATCCATGAGGATAGCTGACATGGAAGAACTAATCGCGGCTTATAAACGAGAAGGGATAGATCCAGAACCTTATTATTGGTTTACTGATCAACGGAAGTATGGGACATGCGAACATGGAGGCTACGGTTTGGGTGTTGAGGTGCGTAACTAATGTTCCTCTGTTTCTTTCGGACAACTGAATGGCCTTGATGAACAGAGATTCCTGGCATGGTTAGCAGATAGATATACAGTCCGGGAATGTTCCCTTTATCCCAGGTACGATTTTGTCTCTCTCGGAATTCAGTCTTCCAGAATTTGACGTTCCTATCAGGTGGCCGGGACGCGCGACACCTTGAACCCTGAGTGTAATATATCCATAGATGCAACGTCCAGGCGTTCTCGGGGATTCGCTTCGTGTCAAAATTAGAATTCCACACAGTGTTTCTAGAAAGATAAGGAATCTATTCCAATACACATTTGTACACGTTTTTTGCAACGTCTCTCCATGTTTGGGGATCGATTGCAAATTCTAAGGCGTATTCTACTTCAAGAGGATGGAGTCTTTTACCCACAATGACCAGGCTGTGAAGTGGTTGACCGTAGGCGTCGGTTGGATGATCAAGTAATTCTTGAAGAGTTCCTGCGACCATTCGTTCATTGTCTTGGCCTCCACCAACGCGTGAGAGTGCGACGGCGAGCGTAGTCTCTGGCTTTAAAATTCCTTGCTGCCGTTTTGACTCTGTTTCAATTAGCTGCGATACAGCTGTCGTAATCGACATATAACGCGGCGATTCGTAGATTTTGCGTCCCCTGCAAGCATGGTGAGAGATCTTACGCTGATTGAATGGACCGCCAGCTAATCTTACCTCGCTAAATTCTCTTCGCTCTGTTCTTTGACTTTAATATCTAAGAGAATGAGTGTATGCATTCCAAGGTCGACGTTCTCCTTGACTCGGTCATAGAAACTGTCTGGCTTCCATGTATCTGTGAAGAATACGAGAGAGACGGTTTGACCAAAGTTATAGAGTTGAAGTCCGCAAGCTCCAACGGCGTTCATGATTGAGGCATTGTGAATGACACGTGTGGGGATTTTCAATGCGCGTGCCCGGAGGATGATATCTGTATGGGTAGTTGCCCTAAACAAAAGAAGGCCATATAAATTTGTCAATCGAAAACGAATGTGTTAGAGAGGTATTTAGAACGCCATCGTACCCGAAAGGATCCCCCACGACGAGTAAGGAAACATCTTCGGTACCGGCATTATGTAGTATTTTATCGCTCTGGGTTTCAACCATCTCGCGATCTGCTAGGATCAAAGGTTTTTCATAGAAAGCTTCCTTTTCATTGAGGATAGAGATGAAGAGCCTCAAATTATACGGTGGTATGGGTTACGAACCAGACGTTCTTTTTCAATCATTAGGATACTCGTGTAGGCCTCCAGGTATACACGGGCAGAGCTCTTGATGGCCTAGTACCAAGAAAATGTGAGCCAGGCAACTCGAGATTGTGAAAGTGAATCTAACTTGTAGGCCCCTGAGGGTGATATCCCTTTCATCTGAAAGGCCTAAGCCTATAATATACAACATCTTTTAGGAGCAACGAATATGTTCAACCTCAAGTCTGCAAAGAGTCCCTGTAATTGGCAGGTGCCGGATCAGCGGTAATGTATTCTCGGTTTTCTCGGGGCTTCCCATTCTATATCAATCCTTTCAGCGTTCATAATGTGGGTACTATACTTACCCCAGCTCCCAAATGTCTCCTCTGAATAAATGGGCTTGTTTCAGGTTACCCTTCCAAGACCTACCATTCGATGTGCTACCCCCCATATTATCCCAGTTGACAGATAGAAGGGATTGGCATGCCTGTGCACTCGTCAGCAAATCATTTTGTCGAGTAGCCACCCCCTTGTTGTACAGAACTCTTGACTCTAGGATCATATCAAAGGTGAGTTGTCGTAGGTATAAAAAATGCCTCGCCGTTTTCGAATTCTCGACTACAGTTCTTTCTCTGACATCCTTCCAGACCCTCGTACATCATCCCTCGTCGACCCTCCTTCAACGGCCTCAACTCGCGCTCTACGTTCGACATGTCACAGAAACAGGTAAGTAGACAACCTCAATCAATATCCTTCTTTTGTCCAAGTCTCCGAAATCTCCATTTCTTCCCAACGTTTTAGCTTCATAACTGATCAATTTAACAGGATCCACCCACCGTGGTCTCCTAGTTCGTTATCCGCACATCACAAGGGACACTTTAGCAGCTCTCTCTTTGTGTAAAAATCTCCAGTCAATGACTTGGATAGATGATAGTGCTTCAAGTGATGCAACTCTCCTCGCATTCATTGATGTCATACGGACCCTTCCCCTACGCGAACTCACAATTCGCACCCACAGTGATCTCGGGGAGAATGTCTGGACGCAACTGATAAAGCTCACAGGATTGCGTAAAATTTCCATTTGGTGCATGGAGGGTCCACCTCGGGTCTTACAAGGCTGGTCCGACCTCCTTGGGGCCACTCTCACCCATCTGGAGCTGGGAGTTAGTACATTTCTCTATCCATGTTCTGAATGTACGTTTTAATACCTTCTCCCTTGCGTTTTTCATCAATGAACAGAGATGTGGCGGTGTTCCACCCACGATTCTCATATCAGTGCTTTCTCAATTACCATTATTGAAGGATTTACGCCTCAAGGGAGCCCCTGCAACTGCGATTCCCACCATTCTCACATTCTTGCCTAATTTACAATCACTGGACACCGAGTACCTTCTCTTAGGATCCAGATCATATTACCCCCGTTATCCTCGGCGACAGTCATCTAGCGACAGCGACGACGACGGCCACCAAGTTCCTCCTTGTCCTGTACTTCGCCATTTGACTGTACGAACAAATACGATGGATGACCTTAGTCCGCAGAAGCTTTGGGTGTGGATCCGCGACCTTGTCCCGTTAGCAGGCCTTGAGACGTTTCGATTGCACGCATTCACAATAGACATGGGTCACACAGGTATCCCGCCCATGTTTATCCTGGATCTGGCTGCGGTACATGGGAACACTTTAAAACATTTCATGGTAGGTGAGGCGCAGTTGACCTTGAACGACATAGAGTGTCTATGCTCCAAATTTCCCAAGTTGGAAACGCTCATCTGTTCCACCACAAGCCCTGATGTGGTGAGTTTTGTCGTCGTGAGCTATCGTCAGTCTGTGTTCAATAATTATTTTTCTAGGCGTCAATAGTAGACGCTATTTCGGGCGCTAAAAATATGATAACACTGAGGCTTCAAATCCAGTGGATCCCCGGTATCGGAGGATTTGAAAAGAGCATGCATTTTACGTTGGACGATGCGAGGGACGTGATGCTTCGGGATGAAAATCCCAAGTTGAGAGTCATTGCCATTGGGCATATTCAATACAAGGTAAAACCCAGTTCGCCTTTTTGGTTTGACAATTTTCCAATTTTTTTTTCCTGAAAGGGAAAATGGGTTTTGGAGCAAGTAGACGAACGTGTTGCCTCAAAATTTGTCGTTTTCGCTGATGTAGCGGAAGAGAAGTGGCAGACATAATGGTATATATATCCATTAATGAATGCTCATCGTTGTATAATAGGGTTTGTAGAAATTGGAGCATCCTCCCTCGGCAATGTACAATTGCAATTGTAAATCTTATACCGCACGGGCACTTGATTCTTCTCTTCTAAAATCAAAGATAGTGTCCAGAGAAACCTTGATTCAACGGCACTAAATTTAAACGTTCACTGGCAAAGTTTGAGCAGAGATAATATATATGATATAAAATGATATCTATTCATGAGTGGGGAATTCTGGTAGGACAAATAGCCAGAAGGACATCTAGAATCCAACCTGCAATGAAATGGGGATTACAAGGAAAAGTCTATGGGGATGCTGGATATTAGGCGTTCTTGCAAGTCCGGCCTTCCGTAGTGTCGAGGTGTATGATGATGTCCTATGCAGTCTACAGCAATGATGACACATTACTCAGTGAGATGTGCGACAACCGTATGACGTAGCAACTTACCGATTCCTTCAGGTAAGTGATGAGATCGCACCTATCCTTCTCTTTTTTCAGACCAGCGAAGGCCATTTTTGTTCCGGGGATGTACTGAGAGCGATATGGGTATAATAGCTGAACAAGGAGGGACTCGGCATACCTTTTTAGGATTCTCGAGATACTCGAATAGCGTGTGTTCGTCCCAAGTAATGGCCTTGTTCACATTGGCAGAGGTGTATGAGAATCCTTCCGATTGACCAGTTTTGCGGCCGAACAGGCTACGTAGTGGCATAAATAAGCACTCGACATACGAGAATGACGTTGAATAGTGAAGCTCACCCATTGAGGTTAGGACCGACTTTGTGAGGTTCGCCGGCGCCGACGGTGTGACATTGCGCACAGCGTGTTTTGAATAGGGAAGCGCCCTTAGCAGAGTCGCCTACGTAACATTGCCAAGGTGTCCACCGTCAATGGGTAAGAAGACGCGTGCCACACAGCACTTACCAGCGGAGAAAGGCATATCTATAAAATAATTGGAAGAAATTAAGAAAGGGCAATTACACCAGGAAAATAGAGGCGGGAAGGAGACGAGGCTGACAGCGAACGATGGTGATGTGGGAGGTGGTACAGGAAAGATCTCAAATCAAAAAAATTTATGACCAGGGTTTTGGCAAGGTCATGTGACTACCCGGTTCTGTCCAGCCAATCACTTTCTGCCGATTCCAACATCACGACACACTCGATATCTCAGCGGGGTCGCTTATGACGATCTATCTATGAACAATACCAACCAATGTTGTATTGCCACATTGCTGGTGCTCCAAATTTATCTTGAACATTGAACAATGTACTTAAAAGTAGAGGGATCGCAACATCACGCAAGAGGTACTGCCTGGCTGCTTGCGAATCTTTGCCTACGCCACAGGAAGCATTAAGTGAGATTGTGGTGCCATCGGAAGTCAGATGCCAGTAAGTTCCCATCTCGAGCTTTCCTTGATATGGGGCTCTTAACTAATTGCTGTGCCCACAGTATCAGTAGCAGCAGAACCGCGACTATTTTTTCGTGACGTTGGTCAGGTTCTGCGCCCATTACAATGGGGTTGAGCTTTTTTTTCTGTCGAGACAAGGCAGTCCAATGCATTAGCTCTAGAACGTCAAAGAGGACGGTAGCCACCGTATCAGCGACTCTAATTTGACTGAACTTCTGAAATGCTTCTTTCACCTTCATTCGCCTCGAGGCTTTTAGGTTGAATGGGCGCTTAAGGTTCATATATAACCTAGGGACAGTTTGGTCGGACACGCATCACATCCCTTCCACTTCATGGCGTTCTTAAATTTGACTTCACCAAGATCCGATAAGCGTGTCGACCAGTCGGCCTGGAACAAAAGTTGGGAAGACGATTTCAAAAGATACGAATCCTTGCCACCTGACATTTTTGATGACGTGGGCATTCCTACCAAAATACGCACGTCCATCGATGCCAGGTTTCCGCAGACTCGTCGAAGTCTTGAAAAGCAAACTCGAGATATATGCGTTCTGCAACAGGACATTCGCAACTACGCGTTACCCAGGCTGGCGACCGATGACTTTGAAGGGAAATGGAAGGAACTAGACCCTGATCGCCGCAAAGAGATCTTACATGAGGCCCTTTACAAGCCGTCTTGTGCTGGACCTGACATGGAAGATCACAGGAGATGGTGTCCCGAGATGACAATACCCAACCTGAGTGCAGAATTGGGTGGCTTTTCATCGATATGCTGAAGAAATTATTACAGATGATCCAACAAGGCGAAGAACAGAACCTATTTCATTCTCGCATCTCGCAGTCGATCAAATTCTTCAGCTCGCAGTTTTTAAATCCATAAAGTCAAGCCTTGAATCGAACAGATGCTACTTCATCTACCTAACAGTCTGGCGTATCCTACTTGCCTTCGTGAGTTGATTCAAGTGACAATGAAATATGTAGATGACTGACAAATGAATTCCAGTACGATGACGTTGAAAGTTACACAAAGTCTGAACCTTAGCAATCAAGCAAGGATTCAAAGAAAGCGGCTCTAGCTCTTCTTGAACAAACTTTTCGGAAAGGGAGGCACGTCTTCTGCAACAAGAACTGAAAGCATTTGACAAGAGGTTGACTGAACAAGTCAAATTTTGTTGGTACTGTGGTAAGGATGCATCGCAGTTGTCAGCTGGATTGCAACTCAAGGCATATGCCAAATGCAAGAAGATTGGTTGGTTAATTCGTTACTGCTCAAAGTTAGTGCTGTTCCAAGATCATTTACAGTGAAACGTAACCCCTTCTTTCCGGCGCAGAGAATGTCAAACGGAGGACTCGAAGAAAGGAATTTGCCGTCCTCATAAGTCGATGTGTGGACGATCATTAGTGGAGATATCCAAGGAGTCAGCGGATCTCGCGGCCAGGATGCCATTCCGATGGGAGAATACCTGAACCCTACCCATTTTTCAAGAGGACACCGGCACTCCTGCACCAAATAGCGTTGTTGGAACAGGATAAAAACTCGGATTATTTGGTAAAAGCCCTTCTGAGTGGCGCTGTAATGACAAACATTCTTGGTAGTTGATGGGATCTGGACTCGAGCCTGACGTTGAAATAAGGATGGTCATAGACATTTGTTTGCAACCCCTTTCCCCGAAAGACCACAAATTTGAATTGAATCTGACATTTCTTAATAGCCCTTCGGAGTCGTTTCTTAATATTGAGGTGACGGGGTAAGCGCTCTAAAATAAAACCCGGAAGACACATGGTCATTGACTTTCTTAGTTTTAACGAATGGCGACCGCGTCGCGGTAGACGCCATGTGTCGAATTCTCCAACCTATTGCGTTGAAGTTCACTACGGCCGCACTGAGCAGTTTATTAGTCAGCTTGAGAAGCTAGGGGAAGATGTGAGTTCCAACCTTGAGCCTCCGATGGAGGAGGAAGAATGGGCCAAAAATCTTCTTCAGTCCTTGAGAATATGGATTAAAAGAAGTGAATTCGTTTCAATTCTACTCGAATACCGCTCTTATCATGTCTTGGATGGATATAGACGGAGGCTTATATAGAAAATTAAGATATCTGACAAAATACATTGGTTTGGATGGATAGATACTTGAGCGAAAAATCGGGATGCAAAGTCACGATCGAAGCCTGGGTCGAAGTGATTCCGCCATTTGTACTGCCCAGGATTCGATCTCCTCATGTGGCAATTTCTGCCACCCATCATGGACCTGAAACCATGTTAGTATATATGTAAAACAGAGGTAAAAAGACCTGCAGTGTCAACTTTATCGAGAAGTTCCTGTATACGCTCGTTCGTATGAATAACTCCCGTCGCTTTGTCCCGCAATTCTAATTCCAAAAGGCGATTTTCTTCTTCAACCTGCGCCTCATATCAGCCTATCTGCTAACTGAAAGGGGATTTATAAAACCTTGGCTATCAGGTCACGAAGTCTCGCGGCCTCCAAATCTAATACTGGTATAGTTCGCGCGCAAACTGCAACTTTGGGGTCAAGATGGTCCTGCCAAGTGTCTTTTCTCGTGTTTCCCATAAGTTTCCTATCTTTCGCGTCGGTCACAATTTTGTGCAAGATGTCGATGTTCTCCTGAACGTTATACTTCTTGAACATCTCATCAAGGTCGCGCTATGACGAAATTCTATTAATCCTTTTCGAGATGCGTGAGGCATAAGATACTTACAAAGTTCTGGGCTTCGATATAATCTGAAATGCTGTTGAATGTTGCTGATGAGCCATTTTTATCTTCCTCGACGTAAAGAGGGAAACATTCTGCAAAGTCCTCGAATCTACCCAGGCGAAGTGAGTTACAAGTTCTGATTAAGGTCTAAGATATAGCTCACGTCCACTTATGGGCTGAGCGTTGAATTGCTAGTTGCAAAGCTGAGCGAAAATGGGTCCAGCGTCGACTGCCTGGCTGGTTGCTGAACATTACTCGTACATGATGGATGTGAATGGAGTCACGCACGTAAAACGCGTGACTCACGTGTGGGTGACATGTGACGTCCTTACACTTGAAATTCAAGTTTGACTTGAGCCTACCTTTCGCCTTAATGGATGCTAACGCTCGCGATGAGGAAGCTGGTCTACCTGGAAACTCGCGAGTTCCGAGGCCCCGTAGCTCAATACCCTCGTTTCTCTTCATTATCTTCATGCTTTTCTTGCTCACAAGCCACAACGGGGACGAATTTCTGGCTCGGCGTCAATATCAAGACGCTGTCCAATCAATGACTTATCAGTTAGCAAATTACACTTCTTGGTTGAATGGGACTGCGTCAAATTTCTCTGTGGTAAGCGTCACCACTTACTGGTGTCATATGACATTAGGCTAATATGCATCATTAGCCAGAGAAAGACCCAACCCTCAAACCATTGCTGGATGTATTTCAAATTCAGACAGGAGTACTAGACGCCTCTAAGTATTCGTATTATCCCAACATCACTGGATTTATACACGGAGATGCCGAGTTCCGAAACATCACACTTCCCTCTCTTGCAAGCAACGAAACACTGCCATGGAAGCAACAGGCAACACAATTTATGGCTCAGCTTAATACAACAAACATCACAGACAGGCTAGGATCATGGAATTGGACTGCCTCTACGAAGATTGCGCTGAGTCTCGTCGAAAAGAAACCGTCGGAGCAGCATTCTGCCTTATTGCAATCAGATCCAATTGCTCTCGTCCATGTACGTTCAGGTCACAATTATCAACCTCAGCGCACTCACGTTGAGCAGGGTAGAATTGAATTGACAGACCCTTCCAATTCTGACAATCTACGTTTGGAGTTTCAAGGTATTCATTTTATCTCCAACGGGTCTATGTATGGCTTCGCAGAACCCTCAGGGTAATTTGATCAGTGATTAGCTTACCACTCAAACTAATATAGATATTTCCAGCCGAAATATAGACATTCGCCTGCTGCCCGCACTTGTTCCCGAAGTCGTTAGAAATGACACTGCTCACATAATAGGGCCAGAACTTCAAGCTAAGATTGATAAACTGAAGAATATGATAAACGCTGGTATAATAGATATTGAAGCATCTGGAAATAGTATGTGTTTTTTATCTTGCTTTGATTCTCGGAACGCTAAGGTTTTCTTTGAAAGACGAGGCTCCCAAAACATCTTGTCCTTTTACATTTCATGCCCAAATACATTCTGTTGGCATCCCGGACTATTTGATGCAAGAATTGGAGGATGAGCTCCAAAGTCCTACTGGTATCTCAACTGTTTCGGCTCCAAAATTGTCGATCTCTGGTGTCCTGCTGAGCAAGGAATGCGGGATCTTGTATGAGATCACAAATAGCGAAGGCTTAAGGTGCGCTATCTGTCCTCGGAGCTGCTATTGGTGATGTTAAAGACTGCTACAGGTCACGTACTTTCTTCCGCAAGGTTACAACATGTGAGTCCTATTTGAATACTTCTCTGCGCCACTGAGTCCTTGCCATAGATGCTGGGTTAACGGCTATCTCTTACCTCATTCTGTTGATTCTCTTTTCTCGACAAACTGCACTTAGTCGTACACCATCAGGCATTTCGCGTGTAGCTCTTTGCACGTTCTTGATTCAAGCGACCATGGATTCCGTGTCTTTCGCTGGACACATTACTTTTGCGATTCTTGCAGAAGGCAGGCCATCGTTATCGCTGATTGCTCCATCATTTCTGGCATGTCTCGTATTTGTTCACGAAGCAGTACGACAGGTTTTCCCTTTTTTTGGTGTTAGTTATTGACTCAGGTGAATATACAGCAATTCTCCGTCCTCATTCACCAAATACAAGGTCCCGAAAATCATACGCCACCTGCAGCACCTGCTACCCGACCGACTGTAGCATCCGTCAGCGACCCCCAACCATCACTTTTACCAATTAGTTATCCACCCACTGCTGCGACGCCTCCCGCCACGAATTCCACTCTAACACCGACGACGACCCCTCAGCCAGTAGCTGCAAACAACCCCACACCAACCTTCTTCGCATTTGTTGTTCACCACATCCGGACTGATCCCCAAGCAAGGCTATGTGCGTCTGAAACCGTCAGTATAGAGTGCTGCTAACCCGTTCCTCTTTAGGGCTTGCATTATTCATATTTTTGACACTCATCGTTCGCGTTATCTTGTCCCCTATGCTCTCTATGCTTTTCGTTGCTATCACTTATTCGTGCATTTGGCTGCCGCAAATCGTAAGGTCCGCTCGTCGTGGTCGCACGAGTGGATTGTCGAAGGAATATATCCTCGGAACCACTGCTTGTCGCCTTCTTAGCGCGCTTTGTGGGTTTTATTCCATGTCATCGATTGATATTTTCTGATATTGAGTTCAATAGATTTCTTAGCTTGCCCCAAGAATGTACTTGAGGTAAACCCTAGACGTACGATTCAAACTTAGATCTTTTCTCTTTCTCCCACTGACCATCTTCATGCAGCCTGGATCTACCTTCTTGCACTGTTTGTTTCCATGCAAGCTCTTCTCGTGATATTGCAGGATGAATGTGGACCTACCTTCTTCCTTCCAGCACGAGTCAGTATTTGAGCATCTCATTGTTAACTCCATGCTTATCAATGTCTGCATTAGTATGCCACCGTGACATCTTATGACTACCACCCTCCTCTGCCGCTTCCCGACTCTGAATCACCGGAACAGTCTCTTGGGGATTGTGCCATCTGCATGGACACAATTATGGTCGATCCGTCATTGCGTCGGCGATCCAAATCGTCTGAACAAAGAGAAAATTGGGACGACAAAGAATCGTCTTCCCCTAGTTTTATGAAGGGAAATAGCATGGGGGTCAATGTGACGACTGCGAGGAAACATTACAGTCTTGCCCCATGCGCTCATCTATTTGTGAGTTGGCCTTCTCCGCAATATACACCTACTGAACCTGTTGCTTTATGATAGCACACTGAGTGTCTGGAAAAGGTATGTGCTAGTCTTTGTTTTTTCCATACCATTAATACTGGACGCTCATCAAAATTTCTTGATTTCGGTTCAGTGGCTTGCAATAAAGGTACAGTTGTTTTTTATTCTTTGGTTGGATACACTCTCATGAAGTTGTCGACCGTAGAACATCTGTCCACAATGCCGCAGACCATTACCGCCACTCTAACCCATACATAGCCTATACACCCTCCAAGATCATGCCTATTACTGTATCTTTAAATTAATTGTAACATGGCCTACTGTAACTTGAATGATGACTGCAGTGCCCACTTCCCAGAACTGTAGAACTATTCCGATTTGATTTTTGGGCTCAGGGTGATTCCCTGGTTGTATTACATTGTATACCACGTGATGACTCATACGACGGGCTCTCATCCTCTGACTATCACCACAGGGTTTTACTTTACTCATCGTTAGTCTCAATCATATATCCTCGTGATACTCATACGCAAACTAAAAGGCAGATGCACCCGACACCACTACGTTTGGCACGTGTCCTTCCTCGAAGGTTACTCAAGGTCGAGGAACGTAAAATTACTAAGCGACCCACACCGCAGACCGAGGACAGGACACGACCCACACTCATTGATCTACTAGAAGTGCAGAAGGAAAGGGCTGGAAAATCATGGCCGCCGAACCTACGCCTCGAGCGACAGCTGAAAAGGAATGATTTCAGGCTGGTGCGGCCAGAAGTGAAGTCCGCGTTGAAAAGGTTGACGAAAGAGAGATGAGGTGCTGAGGAGATGCTACATTCTTTGCATTCGGGATTTCTTTTTGCACAACCAGCCGATACAAAAAGTCTAGTCTATCATGGTTTCGACTTTCTAATCATAGTTGCTACCATGTTGAGTCATGAGACTACAGGTGAATTACCGCTTGGCTAGCGAAGATTATTGGTAGAGTAACACAGGTCCTTTGACATATCCTTCTTCCGTGCTTACGATAAATCCCATTAAACTACAGGTTCAACCATGAAACTGTGTCTCACGTAGCGTTGGGAAATGGGTGGTGCCTTCGCCATTCAGCCAGCATTTCGACACTGATCAATTTGAGGCCCCATCGGTCCGCAAAAGCGCGACAGTCGTCACGTCTGGCCATCGTGCCGAGGGCATCGTCGTTAACTAATTCACATAAAATCCCAGCCGGAGGCTGGCTGGTGAGGAAACACAAGTCGACAGCACTCTCAGTGTGTCCTTTGCGAGTGAGAACGCCTCCTTCTCTAGCACGAAGGGGTACCATGTGTCCAGGGCGGGTGAAATCAGATGGTTGTGCAGAGTGCGAAGCAAGGGCTCGTGCTGTTAGACTGCGGTCATGTGCAGAGATCCCAGTTGTTGTACCTAGAAGAAAAGTCAAGAAAAGATAAGATAGTGGGAGACAAGATATTGGCGAAGTAGACGAGAATTCCCACCGTGTTTGTAATCAACAGTAACTGTGTAAGCCGTCTTATGTCGCTCTTGGTTATCTGGGACCATCATCGGGATATTTAGGGCTTCCACTCGCTCTGGAGGAAGAGCTATGCAGACATAACCACTAGAAAGTGCGTACCATACATATGTCAAAAGGAAGCCCTGAGAAATGGAGAAAAAACTTACCTAGAATATTTGATCAACCACGCCATCTTTTCGGTTGTACATTGACTGGCGGAAATGATAAGGTCGCCTTCGTTTTCCCTGTTCTCATCGTCTGTAACAACGAGGAATTCCCCGGCGGCAAAAGAAGCGAGCGCGTCTTCCATTGCGTCAAAAGAGAAAGATGTGCGTTTAGTTGAGCTAGGTGCCTCGGTTGGTGCTTTTGATGAAATTGGTTTGTATGTGCCATTGGAGAGAGCTACAGGGGCCATGTTGTAGTTTTAAAAGAGAACTGAATTCATTTAAATAAACGAAAGTAGGTAGTCGCTACCCTGTGCGGTTTGTCAGAATCGCGTGCGCATCGGGATTGGCTCGGCCCAACACGGAACCAGCCGGGACAACAAAAAATGCTGGCACTTGCAGATTCAAACTTCTTCCCGCATCACCACCTCAGGATAGGCAGTCCTCCTCCCTTGAGTCCTCCCATTAGACTCCATAGACTTTTTCGTTTGGCTTTTAATCCTTTTTTATCAAAATGTCTGCAATCAAATGGGATGCCAGGTAGTTCTTTTTTTTTTCACCCTGGTTACACTGAGTTGCTCAACTTCAAAAGATATGTCGGCCCTGTGCCTCACGATATCTCTTACTACTCCAAGTGTATGCTTGGTGGCATCCTCGCCTGCGGTATTACCCATGCTGGCATTACGCCTCTTGATGTTGCCAAATGTAACATCCAGGTAATAAATATTTACTCTCACCGCCTAAGCATACTCATCGACGAGTTCTCCAGGTAAACCCTTTGAAATACAAGAAACTTGGTTCCACTATCAAGACGCTCGTCGCGGAAGAGGGGGCCAACGGTATCTGGAAAGGATTCGGACCCACGTTTGTTGGCTACTCCCTCCAAGGAATGTTCAAGTACGGCCTCTACGAAATTTTCAAGGATGGTTACATGAACCTTGCCGGAGAGGAGCTATCGACACAGTATAAACCCGCCATTTGGCTCGCCGGTTCAGCTTCTGCTGAGTTCTTCGCCGATATCGCTCTCTGCCCCCTCGAAATGGCCAAGGTCAAAATTCAGACCAGCCAGGGCGGTTCTTTCCCCACTGCTTTCGGTGCTGCTATGAAAGAAATGAGCCGTTCCAGAGCTGAGACCCGGTACCCCTTTGGTTCACTCGTTCCTCTATGGTCCCGTCAAGTCAGTCTCCATCTTGCTCTAAAGCTTGACCATACTTATCATCTACCTTGATAGATTCCCTACACCATGGCCAAATTCTACTTCTTCGAAAAGATCGTGCAGCTCTTCTACACTCACGTTTTCACTGAACCCAAGGAAACTTACACCAAAACCACTCAACTCGGAGTAACCTTCACTTCCGGTTACCTTGCTGGTGTTGTTTGTGCCATCGTCTCTCATCCGGCCGATTCACTAGTCTCGCAACTTGGCAAAGTTGAGAACAAGGGCAAGTCCATTGGCACAATCGCTAACGAGGTTGGCTTTGCAACCCTCGCTACAAAGGGTCTCGGCACGAGAGTTATCATGATTGGTGAATTTTATGTTCCTAGTCTTCAGGACGAATCTGACTTGTCGAACTTAGGTACTTTGACCGGCTTCCAATGGTGGATCTACGATTCATTCAAGAGTGTTATGGGAATGGGTACCACCGGTGGAAAGTAGACTTCCTTCTACACTATACCCCCATGCCCTTTGGTAAGCAACCTATCGTTCTTTCTTTTTTTTTTCAAATCGGCTAATATGGCCTTAGGTAAAAGAACTCGAAGTGAGGATAGAGTCTCGCCAACATGCATTCATCTTTCTACAAAAAGATGCTTAGATTATTCTTCTCCATGACCTTTTTATTATAGAGAATGGAAAACATCCTTCGTAACTAATCCCCAGATATTCGTTGTGGTTGAGTTGATTTTTGAACACCCTTGTCGTATGTCGACCGCTTTTCAGCGACGGACTCTCACAGCACTATGATCACTGTTTTCATGAACCGTTGAAGTCGAGCAGCTAGTACAAATTGCGATCACGATAGGGAAACCTAGTTCTATGATGCCCTGATTATCAACAGTATAATTAGGTCCCAAATTATTATACGAATGTGAATGTGAATGTTATTACACAGCACTGTCAGCTGAACGCTGTGTCCCAGAGATTATCCCGATACCTAGCTATAGCCTATATATATCATTGCCTCTGGACATTCCGGCTAGCTATTCGCAACCCAGAACGTCTATCGAAAAGTAAACCACGTCAGTATCTCAACTACTCAGCAAGCCAAATACGTCGGGTGCAAATTTAGTAGGCCAGAGTCTGAAATTGGTCTTTGGTTCATTATTACCGGCCATGCATAGATGACTCGGTTGCGGCCTGGTCAGGGTGTGCAATCATGTCAAATCACTGCGGCGGATGGCTATACAAGAGCCGCCGCCTTCAATTCTCTACGTACTTTGCAAATTGTGACGAGTTACATCCCTCTCTTCTCCAATACCCAACTTAACAATACCGGACACCGGATACCATGAGTCTTGATAAAAACTTATTCACTCTCTTTTTCACCCCCAACAAGGATCATCCAAATGTCATTGACCTTGTTGACCCATCTGGAACTGTGCATTATCGCAAACAGAGAGCACTCACTCCAGAATACAAGATTGAAGTTTATGGTATGTATGAATGAACCTGAAAGTTCCGAGTCCTTCACAGAGTTGAAGATATATTGGAATTCACAGATCCCATGTCCGAGTCATTACTTGCAACAGCAGCCGCCCCATCTGCTACAAGCAAATTCAAAACTGTAGAGTTATGCAATCCTACCTCTATCGTTGAATTGAAGTATACTGGGACGCTTGCCTTTCGGTGGGCTTTCAAGTGGGAAGAGTAAGTGTGCACAAATGAGATCGCTGTTGAAGTATCTTCGCCAGCTAACTTCAGTTACCACCAGACATGAATTCGAATGGAAGCGCGAAGAGTGCTTCATGATTCGAAAACCAGACCCTCCTGTGATCATCGCCGTCACCAAAGAACCCGCTGGTCGATTAAAAACGACCTCAGTCCAAATCCTTGATTACAATCTCAATAGGTAATTCATCACCTTGTTATAGAGCATTCATGTTGTGGTTACTCATCCAGAGGATAGGTTTGATATCAACGATAGAAAGGGACTGGAAATTGTCGTTTTGACGGCGCTGCTGACCTTTCAAGATGCCAACGAGGTCCATCGTAACCCGGATCCCATTCCGCCGCCGCCTCCATCCAGCATTTTTCTGAACAAAGTTCCGTCGCCACCCGTAGTACTAGTCGGTCCTACCTTACCATTAAGTGACATGCCACCTCTCCCTCCCCCCAAGCCTGCCCCGAAGACAGGCGTGGAAAGGATCGCTGAACTGCAGGCGATTAAAGGGGAATATAACGAAATCATTATCAGCGATGAAGGCAATGTTCACGACTATGCGGAATACTGCAATAAATTGCTCCAGGTGTGTGCTGCAGATTGGCTCGTTGCGACGCCATTCATAATTCTTCTACTATCAGGACGATGCTATGCTGTTTATCACTGTGAAATCTGCTGAAGCCATCCAAGTGCCTAAAGTTCTCCAAGTAGTCGAAGAGACTAAACGGATTCGTTACAAAGCAGGTGAGTTGTATTTTTCTTTGTATGTTCAAAATATTCATCACCTTCAGGTCTGGAGGATGAAGAGGGGCTACATCAATATGTCTTGTATGACACTCTGGAAGGAAGGAAAGGACCTAGACGAATCAATTTGGATGATGACATGAAAAACAAATATGCGCCTCCAAAGAACCTCACCATCCATTTGAGCAAAATCTCAATACCCGAGCTGCAACCCAAAGTACAGACGAACGAGAAACAGAAAGAAGTGAAGAAGAAAGAAGACAAAAAGGGTTGGTGGTGAAAGCCTATCCCGTCCTTGACCATTTTTGTATTGTTGACCTGGTATTACTATCTTTCTTGCGCCAACCACCATGGAAACAGATACCGCCATTACTACGACGAACTTAGGAAAGCCAGCATCAGCCACACCAGCGGTTCCATCGCATCCCTCACCATCGGGATCTTCGTCTATATTATCATCGGCATTGAAGGCTCCAATCAATAAATTACGGCGAAGTGACCGATCTCCACCGCCTAACCCTCAAGTATATACTCACCAGGTACACCCAAACCAACCATCGCCATCACCATCTCAACTCAATAATCCACTCATATACTCTGCGCCACCCCCGACGACGCGTCTCTTCACAAAACCACCACCAAGCTCAAATCCTCCAGCTTTCCCGGTTCCCATACAACAAGGCCGAGCTGTAACACCACCAGTTAGACCTATTTCTACTACGGCGAAGGTGCAAGGGTTCTTCGATATGTCACGGTTGACGCAGGGACGGTGAGCTGCCTTGGAGGACCTGTATGACATATGCAAGTGGCCATAATGTACTTAGTAAATTGTGCAATATATTTACAGAGAAACCTCAGCACCTGTAAGATTTGAGAAGGGATTTTGTGTTTGCCCGAAGCCTGTCTATCTGCTGCTTGCAGCTTCAAGTTCCTACTATGCATCAACTTTTTGGGGCTAGCAGCTGATGATCAAGACGACCAAATCTCCCCTACACTGACGATCCGGAGCTTGGCACCAGTGCACAAGACGACAACCTATTTTGATACTGAGGGTGACCCTGAAAACAAGATACTCCAAATCTCAATTGCCAGGGAAGACAAGGTTATCTCCCTTTCCCAAGACATGAAGGAGCAGCTCACCCACTGTGAGGACAGAAGGGTGGTAAAAAACAACCCCAATGGTTGTAATGGAATAAATCTGATGGAAAGTGTTGTTGTGGGGATCAGATGTTCAGCAGTTGGTCGAGTCGTCACTTTTACAGTTCCGCAATATCCACTGCCCGGATATGTCCCAAAAATTTCAAGGACTATATTAATGCTATTTAAATGTATCTGGTGTCTTTTTATTCAAAGTGGAAGGGATGAGAGTGAGGATATAAACATGAGAGAAATGTCACTCAATGATCACATTTGCCGAGCTTCGGCTCATCGGAGCTTGAACATATCGGAGATCACAGAACAAGAATCGTCAGTTTTGCGACCCACGTGATATCAAATACGGCGCGTCCGTACATCCATGCCTGCGCAACGTAAGGGAATACAGCATCGCAGTACGATCCATACTACGAAACACGATTTGAAGAAGCCCTGGAGGGCCTTCATTCAAAAATGTATAAGAACATTACTGCTGCTTCTAAGGCTTGCGGGGTATTGCGGGGTAATCAATTTTGTTTATATAAGTTGTACGTAGCGCTCGTCTCTCCGATATCCCTACTGTACTTATTGCTTAGAGCCTGTGGGAGATGACGGCTTGGCGAATCGTCAAATCAGCGGAGTTTGATTGGTAACCTGATGCCATGGCATTCCACCTGTGACAATCTGTGACATTGACGACTCGACCAACTGCCGAAGATCCAACATTTACCACTTTTTGCATTGTAAAATAAATTCCACCGATTAGTGACGACTTTTATGGCAAAATATGCAACAAAAATTTTGAAAAAAATTCCAACTTAAAATGTCATAAATTTTCAAAGGAATTTACAACTCTCAATGTCACCACTTTTGAGTAGGAAGAAATTCCACTGATTAACATATATATTTATGGCAAAAAATTATAATAGTAAATTACAACCTAAACTGGGGGTTTTATTACATAAGGTATTAGGGTGTTTCACGGTAGCCCAACTTTGGCCCAACTTGGCGATCAACTTTGGTCCCAACTTTGATCAAGTTGGAAAATGCAAGTTGCTCCGATTTGCCAAGTTGGGATGCAAATCGGACTCTGGAGTCCGATTTGCATCCCAACTTTGATCCCAACTTTGCCCTTCAACTTCGAGTCTTCGACCCCCAACTTCATCGCCTGTGCCCTTTCCTGCCATCATCCCTTACAACCGTGTGAACAAGATGCCAAAAGCCAAGAAAGCTCTCACGACCACAACTTGTTACGACACTCTTTTTACTTTTACCTTTACTTTGAACACTTGAACTTTACTTGATCTTATCTTATAGATATGAAGATCTCTTGATCTCTTGATCATATCGATCTTATCTTGACGATCTTATCTTG
>Ga0193742_1000408_pt1 | contig 29816 bp, 19 predicted proteins | sample L2c1metaG_FD_165511 | JGI IMG/M metagenome (GOLD analysis project Ga0193742, IMG submission 165511) | Soil microbial communities from a riparian zone of the East river system, Colorado, United States - L2c1 | ecosystem: Environmental > Terrestrial > Soil > Riparian zone | place: USA: East River... | reverse complement strand
TGTAGCTTCTCACGCTATTTGGCGTAGATTCTCTCAAGCTATCTGGCGTATGCTCCAAATATGCAAGTCTTGGACGAACTGTCCGATGAAGCGCGAACCCTGGCGCTAGCGCGCTATAGGATGCTCGCGCCGCATCTGGAAGGAGAGCGGACGCTCCACTCCGTCGCTCTTGATGCCGGCGTCCCGTTCCGTACAGCGCAACGATGGGTGGAACTCTACCGCAAATCTGGACTGGCCGCGCTCGCACGCAAGAGGCGTTCCGATGACGGAAGTCGGAAGGCCTATTCTCAGCGCATTCTTGAGGCGATCGAAGGCCTGGCTCTCGAACGGCCGCCTCTGCCCGTCACTGCGATCTACAGGCAGGTGAAGGCTTTCGCAGATGCGACCGGAGAGAAGATGCCGAGCTACCCCGCCGTTCATCGCATCGTTCGGCGGATTCCAGCTTCCCTGCTTACGCTCGCCCATCAAGGCGGCCGGGCTTACAGCGAGAGTTTCGACCTGGTTCATCGAAGAGAAGCGGCCGGGCCGAACGCGATTTGGCAAGCCGATCACGCACAGCTCGACATCCTGCTTGTACGCGACGATGGGTCCACTGCCCGACCGTGGCTCACCGCAGTAATCGATGATTACAGCCGTATGATCGCAGGCTATTATCTTGGCTTTGAAGCTCCGTCTTCCCTTCGTACCTCGCTTGCTCTCCGTCAGGGCATCTGGCGCAAGAGTGATCCTCACTGGGATATCTGCGGCATCCCCGAGGTGCTCTATACCGACAACGGCTCAGATTTCACCTCGAAGCACATGGAGCAGGTCGCGATTGACCTTAAGATCAGGCTTATCTTCTCAACACCCGGTAAGCCTCAAGGGCGTGGCCGTATCGAACGGTTCTTTCGAACGGTGAACGACATGTTTCTTTGCGATTTGGACGGATACACCGGACGGTCACGCCGAAAGCCAAGTCTGACACTTGGAGAGCTGGAGCACCTCTTCCACACCTTCCTTTGGGAGAACTATCATCGCCGACCGGGTTCGGATTTCAGGCTCTCTCCCAAGCAAAGATGGGGGAACGGCGGCTTTTTACCGCGCATGCCCGACTCCTTGGAACAGCTGGACCTACTGCTGATTCATGAGTTGCGTAGCCGACGAGTTCGCTCAGACGGTGTTCACTTTTGCAGTATCCGCTACCTCTCTCCGACTCTTGCCGCTTACGTTGGCGAAGACGTAACCATCCGGTTCGATCCGCGGGATATAGGAGAGATCCGCGTCTTCTACCGCGACCGCTTTCTTTGCAGGGCGATCTCCGCCGACCTGGCGGGCGAGACCATTCCCTATCGCGATATTGCACGTGCCCGCAATCGCCGACGGCGAGAGTTACGAGCCGTGCTTCAGGACCGCCAGCGGACGGTGGATGAGTTGTTGATGTTTCGCAGAAGTTTAGAAGTGAAGCCAGTTCCGGAGGAACTCAATGGAAGCAGCTCCACTCCCGTCGAACCGTCAGAACCCAGGCTCAAGCGCTACTACAACGAGTAAAGCTGCATTCATCGAGACTTTGGAAATCGGCGCTTCGTCGAGTTCTGCGATGCCTGCAGACGAGAGCGCTACATCGGCTTATGCTTCGGTTCTCCCGGCATCGGCAAGACCCTCTCGGCAGTTCACTACAGCCGAAGCGAACTGCTCCCTTTACACAGCCTTCCGCCTTCCGCAGTTCTAGATCAAGAGCCAATCGACACGGTGTTCTACACGACAGGGGTGATCAACACGCCTTCACGAATCGACATCGAAGTGCATCGCGCACGAGAGATCCTTCTTGCCCGTGCAACAAGGTCCGTACGTACCGAGGCGAGAGAGACACTCGACAAGCTACGGTTACGCGATGAGGACTGGCGCAAAAAGAACAGGGATAATCCCAACTTTGTTCCTGCGCAGGTACCGCCGTTCATACCCACGTACTTCCAGGCCTTCGAAGCATACGAGACAAGGAAGATGGCGATCCCTGATCCTACCTCGCTCATCATCGTCGATGAAGCCGACCGGCTCACGATGCCAAGCCTCGAACAATTCCGATCGATCTTTGACGAGAGTCGGCTAGGTCTGGTGCTGATCGGTATGCCGGGCCTCGAGAAGCGGGCGGCCCGTTACCCGCAGTTCTTCTCCCGCATCGGCTTCGTTCACGAGTTTCGTCCACTCGCTCCGAGCGAGGTGCAGCTGCTGCTGGAGGAGAATTGGTCCTTGGTCTCCAACGGCTTCTTTATCGAAGCACCCCCACCCGAGGTCGTCTCGGCAATCATTCGCATCACAGGCGGCAACTTCCGGTTGATCACGCGGCTACTCACCCAAATAGAACGAGTGGCTCGGATCAACCAAGTGGCATATCTCACTCCCGCTGTCGTCGAAACTGCACGTATGAACCTGGTCATCGGACAGGCATAACCCTAAGCGGTCGTGACGCAATTACGCCAAATATCATGAGAAGATTTGCGCCACTTCGAGTGAGAGACAACAGCAGTAGCGTTGGTTCCAACTGAACTTGAGGATGGCCTCTGACTAGGAGTTCCCTGGGTTTGATTCCAACCACCGCCGGTGTTTTTGTAGACATTTCCGTTTGCGGCGGCATATCTGTCGCCGTTTGCCGCTTGACCTACCGCACCCCTGCCATTTGGGCCAGACGCTGCAGCGCCTCTACCCCCCGCCGACGTTTGTACTGTTCCTACTGAGCCTTGCGCTGTTGTCTGATGTTGGGTGTAAGCGGTGTTTCCATTCTTCGAAGCAACCGAACTTCCGTAATTGCCATATGCATTGGAGCCCTGATGGGTCGCTGCGTAAGCGCCGGTGTTCGGGTTGTAGGCCTGCCCTGCCCTTTGAGTGCCGTAGGGAGTCGCAACAGCTCCTCCTCTGGCATAGGTTCCAGTGTTTGGATTGTAGGCATTGCCGACTCGGGCGGCGCCGTATGGACCGTATGCGGTGGCGCTGGAACCATAGGCACCGCCGTGCCATGCACTATTTCCGTGGTAAACATTGCTTCTATATACGACCGCACCGCCGTGCCAATTGCAATTCCAGCTGCTATAGCCCCATCCGCAACAGTTGTTGTTGTTTATTGCAGCACCTACAGCGATGCCGACTCCGAATGCAATGAGGCCGGTTGCTACAACATCTGCGGTGCTGTATCCAGGCGTCGCCACCGGTGCACCATAGACAACCGTAGGATTGTATTGCGGGACATAAACGACTTGAGGATTAGCTGGCTGAATCACGATGGTTTGTGGTGACTGTTGTACGACTGTGATTTGTGGGCTCGATTTCAGATTCCCTGCGGCCTTAGCCTTTGCTCGCAACGCCTGTACCGCGGACATCATATCCGCGGCCTGATTGTGATATGCCTCTCCTAAGGCAGAGGTCCAGCCAAGATTCTTGGCCATGTTATCCAGGACGGATGGAAACTGTGTGAGGGCTTTTACACTGGGATCCCAGGCCTGTTTATCAACTGCCTCCATCAGCGCGGAGCCCGTGAGGCTCTTGTTTTTCTGCAGCCACGCACTGGCCTCAGTAACCTGATCGGGAAAAGTCGCCGCCCCGAGAATTTGAGCAACGAGAGCGTCGGGGTAAAGCGCAATAGGCGCCACAAGCTGCTGCAACTCTTCTGCAGACGCGGCGGCAACTTGTTCTGCAGTGCTGGGAGAGGAGGGAGGGCCGGGTTCTTGGCCGGCGGCTTGGAATGGCACCGCGGTAAATATAAGCAGGAAAGACAAGACCGCGGACAACGCCTGATTCAGGAAAGTTCGTATCATTCGTTCCTCCACTCGAAGAAAGGCATCGAGAATTACCTTTATGTCAGCATGATGAGGGGGCTCATCTGTGTCCCAAGTGCCCCCTTAATAGGGGTTCCAACCGCCGCCCAAAGCCTGGTAGAGCTGGACATAACTCTGCAATTCCGTATTCCATGCCTGAGCCAAAGCCAATTGTGACGTAAAGTATTGTTGCTGCGTCACGAGTACTTCAAGAAAACTTGTCGACCCATTCGTAAAGCGAACATTGGCAAGTCGTGCCGTTTCTTTGTAAGTATCTGTCTGCTCCTCGATCTTCATTCGAAAGAGTCTGGATTGGTTGTAGCCGACAAGTGCGTTCGAGACATCTCCGAAAGCGTTATTAACTGTCTGTCTATAACTCAACTCTGCTTCGTTTCGCTGAGCCCAGGCGAGGTTATAACCGCTGCGGATAGCGCCACCGGCATAGAGTGGCTGGAGCGCCTCAGCACCAAGCGACCATACGGTCGCGGGCCCTTGCAGAAAGCTGGTTAAGGCTGTGCTCTGTGCACCGAATTGGCCGGTTAGAGATATCTGCGGAAAAAAGGCCGCCTTCGCAACGCCAACATTGGCGTTCGCAGACATCAGAACTGCTTCGCTTTGGCGTATATCTGGCCGACGTTCAAGAAGAGTCGACGGAACCCCTGCAGGCACTGTGGCGAGATGCGGCTGATCATTTAGTGCCAGACCGCGTCCAATCGGCCCCGGATTTCTACCCAAAAGGATGCTGATCTGATTCTCGGTTTGCTCGATTCCCTGTTGGGCATTTATCAGCGAGGCCTCAGCCTGCTGCACCAGTAGATCCGCCTGGTAAACATCGGTGATGGCACTCTCGCCACCCTTAAATTTGAAAGTGTTGATCCGCAGAATATCTTTGTCAGCGGTGACAGCTTGTTGCGAGAAGTCCAGCCTATAGTCGAACTGACGAAGCTGAAAATAAGCGGCGGCGACATCCGAGACGAGTGCGGTCTGGATGATACTGCGACCGTAGGTCGTTGCAAGGAGTTGCGCACGGGCAGCCTCTGTCGCGCGTCGATACTTTCCCCAGAAGTCCGCGATGTAATTTAGCTGGATACCAATCGAATCGATTGTTGGTCCATTCGGTGCTAACCTATTGCGGAAATAGTCCACTCCAGCCGAACCGGATACATTCGGCAACTGATTCGCGCGTGTTATTCCGACGATCGCCCGCGCCTGTTGTATACGAGCGGCGGCGATCTGCATGTCATAGTTGTTGGTAAGCGCTTCTCGAACGAGAGCCTTGAGAGCCTCATCTTGAAAGATACCTTCCCAGGCAGTCTCAGCAATGGACAGAACAGCTGTTTGATTCGCTAGATCGGGCGCCAAGCCCCGGTACTGTCCAGGGGTGTTAACGGGTGGACGTTTATAGTTTGGCCCTACCTTACAGCCGCTTATCAAAAGCGCGAGAGCGGCAGCCGAACATGCTTTGACGTTCATCATGCTACTGGCCCTTCATGAGTGTGGATAAGCTCTGCATCTTGTGCGGGAGGCTTAGCTTTTTTGAAGAAGTAGCCGAAACGTTCAACAACATCAAAAGAAACCGGAATAAAGAAAATTGCGAGCAACGAAGCAGCCAGCATTCCGCCAATCACAACTGTCCCGAGGACTTGGCGAGAAACAGCACCTGCTCCCGTAGCAGTCCATAACGGTACACAGCCTAAGATGAACGCAAATGCCGTCATCAGAATGGGACGCAATCTCATTTTTGCGCCGGAGAGCGCGGCATCGATCAATGTCTTGCCGTTTTCGTGCTCCACCTTGGCGAACTCTACAATCAAGATGGCGTTTTTTGCCGATAGACCGATCAGCATCACCAAGCCGATCTGCGCGTAGACATTGTTGTCCAGCCGTCGCAGATATAGTGCTGCAAAGGCGCCGAAGACCGCGATCGGTACACCTAGTAGAACGCTGAGCGGCAACGTCCAACTCTCATACTGGGCGGCCATGATCAGGAAGACAATAAAGAACGAGAGCGCGAAAACTACGCTCGGCGAGACCCCCTGCGACGCCTTGACCTCCTGATACGACATGCCCATGTAGTCGAAGCCCATCTCGCTTGGCATTGTTTTTTTGAAAACATCCTCAAGCGCCGCGATGGCCTGTCCCGAACTGTAGCCAGGGGCTGCCGAACCGTTGATCTGCACACCCTGAAACTGGTTGTACTTCATCACAAACTCAGGCCCGCTGCGCGGTCCGCTACGGGTAAGCGTGCTTAGCGGAACCATCTGTGCCGAACTATTCGTGACATAGAATTTTCCGAGATTATCGGCGGATGTTCGATAATCCCCCTCGGCCTGGACGTAGACTTGCCATTGACGTCCGAACCGATTGAAGTAGTTAACCAGTGAGCCGCCCATGAAGGTCTGGAGTGTCTGGTACACGTTCGCCAAATTGACCTGCTGAGTGAGCACTTTTTCCTGGTCCACAGTGATGCCGACCTGCGGCACTCCGAACAGTGCGGTAGTCATGACACCGGCAAGTTCGGGGCGTTTGCGAGCTTCCTCCATAAAGATCTGTGTATTCTTTGCCAGGAACTCGATCGTGCTCCCGGATCGATCTTCTAAAACAAAGGTGAAGCCGCCCGAAGTGCCAACTCCAGGAATCGCGGGAGGCGGAAACGTAAACGCTATCCCCGATGTAACTCTGGATAGGGCTCCCGTGAGGTGCCGCTTGATTCCGTCATAGCTTTCCTCAGGTGACTTGCGTTCCTCCCAGTCTTTAAAGGAGACGAAGAAGAAGGAACTGTATGTGGTGTTGACTCCGCTTAGCATGCTGTAGCCCACAATCGAGCTGACATACTCCACGCCCGGCGTATTGAGAATGATCTTCTCGATCTCCTTCGAGGCCTCGGAGGTACGTTGTAATGAAGCTGCGTTCGGCAGTTGCAAGCCGACGTAGACATATCCCTGATCTTCATCAGGAAGAAAACTCCCAGGCACCGTCTTCCCAAAAAAGCCAGTACCTAAGACAAACACGAGCAACAACAGGAAGGCGAAGCCTGCTTTATGGATGAGGTGTTTGCAGGTATTGACATATCCATCCGTCACTCGCCCGAAGACACGATTGAACCAGCGAAAGAAAGCTCCCAGCGGGCCACGCGACTCCTTCCTGGGACGAAGAAGCATTGCTGAGAGGGCGGGGCTGAGCGTCAATGCATTGAATGCTGAGAAGATAACGGAGACCGCAATAGTTACGGCGAATTGTTGGTAGAGCCGACCAGTGATTCCCGGAATGAATGCAGTAGGAATAAACACCGCGGCCAGAATGAGTGCGATGGCAATGACCGGACCGCCTACTTCCTCCATCGCCTTGACGGTCGCGTCGTGCGGTGTCATACCGTGTTCGATATGGTGTTCAACGGCTTCCACGACGACGATCGCATCATCCACAACCAGCCCGATCGCCAGTACCAAACCAAACAGGGAAAGCGTGTTGATGGAGAAGCCGAGCAAGGGAAAGATCATGAATGTGCCGACAAGGGAGACCGGCACTGCGAGTAATGGTATGAGAGTGGCTCGCCATCCTTGAAGAAAAATGTACACGACGAAGATTACGAGAACCAGCGCCTCAATTAAAGTGTGCTTGATCTCCTTGATGCCTTCAGTGACCGATAGTGTGGTGTCAAGAGCAACAACGTAGTCCAGATCCTGTGGAAAGCGGGTCTTCGCTTCCTCCATCAGCTTGCGTACTCCAGCAGCGGTTGCAACCGCATTTGCCCCCGGGGCTTGATAGACAGCCACCAGGGCCGCCGGTTTACCGTTCATGCGCCCGATCATGCTGTAGTTCTGCGCACCCAACTCTACACGGGCAACATCCTTCAACCGCAGAATTCCTTCACCGGCCCTCGCACGAACGATAATCCCCCCAAACTCTTCCGCGGATGGAAGACGTCCAGGCGCTCGTACGGTGTAGGTGAACTGCTGTCCGGGAGGGACAGGGTCACCACCGATCTGGCCCGCTGGATTTACATTGTTCTGCGCCTGTATCGCGTTAATGATCTCGGGCACCGTGATTCCCAGGCTGGCCAGTTTGTCAGGGTTGACCCAGCAACGCATCGCATACTGACCGGCACCAAAGATAGACACCGATGCCACACCCGGCACACGCGTCAAGGCGTCGTTCAGATTGATGGTGGCGTAGTTCGCCAGAAATATATTGTCGTAAGAATTATTCGGCGAACTGAGATCAATCAGCATCAGCGGAGCTGCAGTTGACTTTTGTACTGTGACTCCCTGATTCAGGACAGAACTTGGCAATTGGGAATTTGCCTGCGAAGAGCGCATCTGCGTTAGGATCTGGTCCGTGCTGGCCACCGTGTCGATACCGAAATCTACCGTCAGGGTCATCTTCCCGTTGCTGGAGTTCAACGAGTACATATAGTTCATGCCGTCAACGCCCGACATTTGCTGTTCTATTGGGGTTGCGACAGACTGCGCGACCGTCTCAGCATCCGCGCCCGTGTAGTTCGCGATGACCTGTATCTGCGGATCAGCGATGTTGGGAAACTGCGCCGTTGGCAGACTCAGCATCGATACGATGCCCGCGATGATCATCAGGATCGAGATAACGATCGCGACGATCGGCCGGTTGATAAAGAATTTCGACATGGTTAGTTGCTCCCCGGCGCGGATGCAACCACATAAGGCTTGGGAGTGACGGGCGTGCCCTGTCGCACTTTCATGAAGCCCTGAACGATGATCTTCTCGCCCGGCTTAAGTCCCTCGGTAACGATCCAGTTTGTCCCGACGCGTTCTCCAACCTTCACTGGACGAAACTCTGCTTTGTTATCAGGAGTCACCACAACGATCTGGTACATCGACTGAACTTCGATTATCGCCGCCTGCGGAACCAGCAAGGCATTCTTACTCGTGCCAGTCTCGATGCGTACAGTGCCAAAACCGCCAGGCCTGAGAATTCCATCCTTGTTAGCGAACTCAGCGGCGAGCTGAATGGTGCCGGTTGAGGAGGCAATCTCGCGGTTCACCAAAGTAATCTTTCCCTTCGCAGGGAACATCACCCCGTTGGCCTGAATGAACTCGATCGGAAAAGCCGCGGCACGCTCCTTGCCTCCCAGAACAATCCGCGAAATCAGTTGCGCAGTGTCAAGGTAATCTTTCTCACTGATGTTGAAGTAAGCCCGGATAGGATTGACCTGGGACACCGTCGTCATCTTTGTCGTTGTTCCCACCAGATCCCCAACATTCGAAGTCGATATTCCAGCGAGTCCGTCGATAGGCGAGTAGACCTTTGTCCACGCGAGATTCAGCTCGGCTTGCGCCATGTTGGCTTTCGCAGCATCGACCTGAGCGGTGGCAGCTGCAAGGGTCGAAATATCGGTATCAAGCTGTTTCTGAGGAATAGCGCTTTGGGCTGCTAGGGGGCGGTCTCTCACGACATTGTTGTCAGCCTCAGATCGCTGCGCTTCAGCCATTGCGACCTGCGCCTTCGATTGATCCAGAGCAGCGACAAACGGTCGAGGATCGATTTCGTAAAGCAACTGTCCTTTGCGAACGAAGAAACCCTCGGCGTAATTCCGCCGAAGTAGATATCCCTGCACTTTAGGCGTAATGTCCGCATTCACCTGACCGTTCAGCTGCGCCACCCATTGCTGATAGATGGGTACGTTCTGTTCAATCACAGTCGTCACCTCCACTTCGGGGGGTGCCGGGGCCTGGGCTGCTTCTTTCTTCTCGCATCCAATCATCGCCTGTAGAAAAAATAGGCCCCCTAAAGCGATAACAAGGCTAAAGTAGCGATTCCGTTGATACGGCAGCACGACCACACGCTCCTCCTTACCGGACCCGCATCCAAAGCTTGCGTCGCAGAACAGTTGAGTTTCCGTTATCTTCTCGCTGACCTGGCGCGCTCAACAGCTACAAGGACCGTCTTTCTTGCCGAGTTATAGCTCAGGTAAACAAAAGCAACTAGTAGCAAAAGTGCTAGTACTCACATCCATGGAAGCGTCCGGCTCATTTGCCCACAGGCATTGGCCTATTGCTGATTTCAGGAACGCTACATTTACATCAATCCTCTGTAACACAACAGACACAACTGTCTCTTTGGAGCTTGATAGGAGTACGGAACCCGCAAAGAAATGCTAATAACAGTTCCGTAGTTGAACAACTAGCAAAACTATGAGAGAAAGGGTCTTTGGGAGCAGTGTCGTATTCGAGGCGATGGAGTATATTGCGACAACAAAGAAGTCTGTACTATGCCAAACTCTCGGGCCGCGCTAACGAATCGTCCAGATGCTGGAGGCAACCGTGTGTATTTATCAGAAGGGTAGCGCGGTAACAATCGGACAGCTCTGGTCAGCAGTCCGTAGAACATAACAACTCGTAGCGGTGCAGAGCGCTATGCCCATAAACTACATTGGCCAGGCCACAATGGTTGATGAGCTTTCATAGTTCCGATGTCGGTACGCTGCTTACAATGATCCAACGAGGTGGGAAATCAATGCGTAAACTCACCATCACCGCAGCAGTCGTCCTCGCCATCGCCCTCCCGGCGCTGGCCAAGAAGATCGAAGGCACAACAACCCTCAAGGACTCCCAGCCCGCGGGTATGCCCGACAAAGAACACAAGCACCAGGCCTACGACCTCTTCTTTCAGGCCATGGGCAAGCAGTACACTTGTCGCACCAACCCCAAGCACTCCATGAATGCAACCGACTTCGTGGTCGGCACCGACATGAAGTACCTGGTCGACGGCGACAAGGCCAAGATCAAGACCCCTCAGGGCAAAGAAGTGGAGTGCAAGATCGTTCGAGTAGAGGCAATGACCGCGACACAATAGCAGCTCAAGCATAGACGGCGAATCGACGGCGTGTAGCGAAGGGATCGGGGTGTATCTGACTGCTGAAAGGGAGAATAAGTCACCGGTCCCGAGGAGAGGACGGCATCATTGCGGGTCGTGCCAACCTCCAATCTCAGCTGCCAAGCTGTCCGCTTCGGCGGGTCCCCACGAGCCCGGTTCGTATACATACGTGGGAGTTACATTCCCCAGCAACTGTTGTACGACGGCCCATGACACCTCGACCGCATCCTCGCGCACGAAAAGAAGCGAGTCTCCTCTCATCGCATCAGTGAGCAGCCTCTCGTATGCATCCACTTCGTCACCCTCGCTGTGCTTGACCGCGGCCAATTCAACGGCCATGGGAACCATCTTGGCACCAGGTTGTTTCACGCGAAGACCGGTTGCGAGCGATATGTCGGGTCCCAACCGAAAACGATAATAGTTATTTTCCGCAGTGATTTTCGCCAGGGGAGGACGCTTGAGTTTCACCAGCACTTCTGTCGCGGTGGTCTTCAAAGACTTCCCTGCTCGGATCAGGAAAGGCACACCTGCCCATCTCCAGGAATCCACTTCGAAGCGGATGGCTGCGTACGTCTCCACGGTAGAGTCTGGAGCTACTCCTGGTTCGCTGCGGTAACCGCGAAACTGACCACGTACAAGGTGAGATGGCATGATCGGTGGGATCATGCGAAAGACCTTTACTAACTCGTCGCGGATGGATTCCGGGTACATGGAAGTAGGCGGTTCCATAGCCAGAAGTGCGACCACTTGCAGCAGGTGATTCTGCACTACATCGCGAATGGCGCCGGTCTCCTCGTAAAACTTGCCTCTTCCAGCTACTCCGAAGTCCTCCGCCATCGTGATCTGCACGCTCTCCACGTAGTTGCGGTTCCAGATCGGCTCGAGGAAAGTATTGGCGAACCGGAAGAAGAGCAGATTCTCCACAGCCTCTTTCCCCAGATAGTGATCGATTCGAAAGATATTGGATTCCGAGAATACCGAGTGTAGCGTGACATTCAGCGCTTTCGCGGAGACGAGATCATGTCCGAACGGTTTCTCCACGATAACCCTCGCTTCCGTGGCACAACCAGACCGATCCAAGGCCTTAACGACGGGCGCAAACAGACTGGGCGGAATAGCGAGATAATGAGCCGGTCGCTGCGCTTCTCCAAGCTGCGCCCGCAGGGCAGAAAAGGTCGCGGGACTCTCATAGTCCCCATCGATATAGTGAAGCAACTGCAGTAGACCGTCAAACGCGGCGTCGTCCACGCCCCCTCCAAACTTCTCAATACTGTCCCGGGCGCGCTCCCGTAATTGTTCTATGCTCCATCCAGATTTCGCTATACCGATCACTGGGACCTTCAGGGTTCCGTGACGAACCATGTTGTGCAGAGCTGGGAAGATCTTTTTGTGAGCCAGATCTCCGGTCGCTCCAAAAATCACGAAAGCATCGGACACGGGATCGGCAGCAGGCTGATTTTCCCTATCGATAGCAACTTCGGGCATCGTCGTAGACTCCTCGTGACTTGGGCTGATGGATACTGTTTTTCGACAGCTGACGAACAGCCTTTCAACCGGTAAGCTTCATTACGTCAGAAAGGGAAACTGATCAGCCATTGATGTTGCCACTTGGAAGAGTTAACGTCACCTAGAAGTTCTACTAGTGGTCCGAACTCACATCTTTGAATGACACTAGAACTCTACCGTTATGTTTTGGATAAACGTCTTCGTGTTTAGTTCGGAAGATGGTGCCGTAAACTCAGTCGTTCGGCGGAAGCAGACGATTGACCGTCAACTATCACTGAAAGACCTTTGGCTCACTCGTCAGCAGAAAAAGTTTCCTTCCAGGCCACTTCTATTGCTATGATTAGGCCCCGACGCGTACGGGAGTAAACGTCAAAATGCATCAGACGCATTGAAATCAACACATCCGCATCGTCTATATCGGGTCCGCACGGGTCACTTGATGCACGTATCCAGGAGGTCCTACCGCGAGAGAACAGCGAGCAGCGGCGCGCATTATCATCGTCGACGATCATCTTCTTTTTGCCGACGCATGCAAAAGTCTTCTGGAACCTGAGTTTTCAGTGGTTGCCATAGTCACAGACGGCCGTCAACTGGCAGATGCAGTAAGTCAATTCAAACCAGACATCATTATCCTCGATATCTACATGCCACTCTTGAATGGACTCGATGCAGGTGAACGAGTTAAACAGAAAACACCATGCATCAAGCTGGTGTTTCTTACCATGACGTCCTCGGCAGAAGTAGCGGCCGAAGCATTCCGTCGCGGTGCCTCAGGTTACGTGCTCAAGCAATCGACAGGAGAAGAGCTTCGAGTTGCGGTCCGCCAAGTGAACCGAGGAGAGTCTTACCTTTCGCCACTAATTGCTAGGGAAACGGTGCGTTCTCTTCTGAATAACGAACAACGCTTATCCGAACAAAAGCAAATTACGAAAAGGCAAATCGAGATTCTGCAACTACTTGCCCAGGGATTATCGATGAAGCAAGTAGCTAGCGAAATCCGTGTGAAGCCCGGCACAGTTGCTTTCCATAAGTACCGAATGATGGAGACCCTGAACATCAGTACCAACGCGGAGCTTTTGGGTTACGCCATGAAGCACCAGATGATTTCTCCCGAGCCGTAGAGTTTCTACCGATCTGATTGTTTTAGTTTCCCCGCTATCCTTGTTGCCCTATAAGTCATTTCTCCACCAAGACAGGGCCGCGTGACGTCTCGTCCCCTTTCTTTGCCTGAATCCATCTTTTCCACGTCATCTAACGCTTTTCTGGGTTGTCTGCTGGAGGACGACAAACTCACGGTTGTTCTAAGCGGTTTTGGCTTCTGCGTTTTGCCAAGGCGAAGCAGGTGATTCTTAGAGGGCACGCCAAATAGCGCGATACAAAAGAATAGACTAGATAAGCGACACTTCCGGCTGATGATCACCCGTCTGAAGTGTGCGCCTGTGTTGTCCTGGACGGAGGCTTGCTTGATCTCTGCGGCGCGCCGTTTTAGCCCAGAACTCTGCGCTTCAACAGGGAGAACGACAAGTCATCCCAGTAGAAGAACGATCACGAGAGGCAATGGCTTTCTAAAGATGTGTGGCATGTAGTTGGCATAAATATGCCTCTCGTGACGATCAGCAAGGCGGGGCGTACTACTTCTGTTTGGGCGGGAACTCTTTCAGCAGTTTTTGCATAGCTTTGTTGAGATTCTTCTGTTTCTTTTCCTGACTATTGCTGGGATCGATCGTCTTTGTTGCACGCCCCGACCAAACGAGCTGTTTGGTCGACGGGTCGTACATATCCAACACGAGAGTCCCGACGGTAATGTTTGTGCTGGTTGCCGTTGCCATCCCGCCCCCCCAGCGATAACCGCCGCCCGTGTTGTATGTGTTCCACTGTTTCTCCTGGTCGAGGGAGACCTGATATCCGATATAGAGGTCGGCTTTGTCGCTATCGGTTTTGGTGAGGCCTTTGGTGGCCAACTGTGAATCGACGGACGACTTGATCTGGGCGTCGACAATCTGGTTGGGCTGAGTTGCGCCTGCGATGGTTACCCATTTATAAGTGTGATATTTTGAGAAATCTGTTCCGGGCATGGAGTTGGCTGATACGTCCTGAGCGAACGTTACCATGCACGTCATGAGAGTCAAAATGAGGCCCATTCCGACCTTTAGGAATCTATTCCTTGATTCACGCATTTTTTTTCGTCTCCTTTTCGCGTCGAGAATCTCATTAAACGACTGGAATCCGGGAGGTATTCCGTCACACTGGCTTTGCCTGCCTGCTCCATTACTGCGCTCCCGCAATAGCCTTGTTCTGCAGTACCCGCACCACGACGCGCCGATTCTCCGCCTCACCTTCAACCTTTTTGTCAGTCGCAACTTGACTGCTCTCTCCCATCGCGCCTGGTGCCAACATGTTGGTTAGGGGAACGTGCCCCTGCTGCAGCATGAAATTAGCGACATTGTTGGCACGTTCTTCACTTAGCTTCTGGTTGACAGCAACACTGCCCGTCGCAGAAGCATAGCCTTTTATCTCGATCATGTAGCCATCAATGGTCTTGGCTTTGTCCGCCAATGCCTGGAGGGGAGCTTTATCCTTTGGGTCAAGAGTGACTTTGCCATTGCCGAAGTAAACCGTTACCAGATCCATGATGTAGTAATCGTTCAGCTGGCCGAAGCGCGCGGCATTTGCGGCAATTGCGGCCTTGTTGGCGGCGACCTTTTTCTGCTCTTCCGTCAGTTGCTCCTGCTGTTGTTGTAGCGCTTCGTTCTGCTTCGCCAATTCAGCTTCGTTCTGCTGTGTCTGCGCCGCCGTCTCGGCCATACCAGCCTGGATCGCCCGAGCACTTGCCAGATCGTTACCTTTGAATTTGACGGAAGTGGCAACCAGCTGGTTTTCCGTGTTGTAGGCCCCCTCCACTTCAACGGCAAGGCCCGGGATGAGGGCGGCCATAGACATTTCCTTTTTGCGAACCTTTAAGACCCCTTGTACCTGGCCCACTTGAGTACTCTCAGTCAACAGAACGATGAGCTTCGGTATATCCGACGTCTGCAGGATCATGGTGGGGCCGCTCCGTCCCTTTATCAAACCTTTGACGTTAATGTTTTGGGCAAGGAGCGCCGTGCTCATCAAGACCACTAGTCCGAGCGACAGGATTCCGAGAGAAGCAGGGCTGAATTTGCTTTGGCTCATAACGCTTCCATCCTTTAGTAGTCCGTATGATTTGAAGAATCTGGATTACCAAATGACTGTAGGTCCATCGCTTGAGCGAGTCACCTATTAAAACTCTCAGTATTGAACAACAATATCCAGCGGTATGGTCCTCTAGGGATATGGGCTCGGCTTGCGATACCCTGTACTGATCGTTTATTCGGCACCGATGAGCTATCACCCAGGAGAAAGTCCTTTAGGTCGTCTCCCCTACCCTCCACTGTGGAATCTGCTGACTCGAAGTACCGGAGAAAGTGCGTAAGGGTAACTGCGAACACCCGTTCCATAAAACTTTTGGGAGATCTCACGGGAGAGGTGATGAGATGAAGGCAACTCATCTGCTGCAAGATATGGACAGTGTCTACGTAGACGATACGTGCGGCCGAAGTTCCCCGCTTGGTGCCACGCCCATATGCAATGGTGTGAATTTCAGCGTGTACTCACGCCACGCTACAAGAGTGGACTTATTGCTCTTCGACTCGGAAGAAGACTCACGGTTCGAATGCACCGGCTGGATACTCTGGCAAAAGGACATTGCGCAGGCAATGTCAGAAGATAATTTTGACAACCTGGGTGACTAGCTGCTCGAGCGGCATGATTGTTAGCAATAACGGGACAAGGGGTGCTCCAGTTGCAACGAGGAGCTGGACTACATCATCGGTCGCAAAAGGTATGGCGCGCATCTCACGAACAACTCCAAAGCTGTTACCCAGATCAGCCAGTGACTGTATGTCACCTGTACCCAGTAGCTGTTCGTCGTTGCCTTTGCTTCGCAGCCATTTTTGATCGAAATCCATGACGTACGAAGAGGCAAAGGTGCCATATTCCGCGAGGCCTTCACGCTTGGCGCGTGCAAGCTGTGGTGTGAACAAGAACAGCGGAGCGAGAACCGCGACAACAAAGAAGACGACAAAGCCAGCAATAGTCATCTTGAAAGCAAGCAGCGTCTGACCGTTGTAGAAGATGCGGCTGGCAATTAGAGCTGCGAGCAATGCGCCTTGGGCGAACAACAAGGGGGCGAAGGCGAAGCTGGATTTACCCACGAATCCAAGTCCACCAGCGCGGTCCGGATGTGCGGGCAGCAAGTGTAATCTGAGACGGGAAACCCTGAGCAGAAACCAGAACCAGATCAGGATCCGCATATACCAACGCAGCAGGATGAACTGGAAGACAGGTACGCTGACAAACGCAAACCAATACCCTGCCATCGTCAAGTGCATGTGGCCACCGTGAGGCGAAGCATACCAGCTTGCGACCTCCAGTGCTCCCTGATGCCGCCAGATCCAAATGCCACCGGTGAACACAAAGACAAGAAGCGCAATTTCGACAATGACCGAGTTGCGTATACGCATGGCGAAGTCGATCGCAGCGTAAAACTTCGGAAGTTCTTCCGGTGTGACGACACGGCGTTCGACAAAGCTTATAACAACAGGTCTGATGCGTTGATGAACGATCATCTCAGCCAGAATAAGCACTGGGAGGGAAACCAGAAACCGTACGTGTGTCTCGATATCACGAAAAAAGGAAAGCTTCGCTCCGCCCATAAAGTGAGCCTGCGCCAGGGACAGGACTGCCAGCGGCACCCAGCATAAGAGCACAAATATTACGATCCGACGACGCACTAACTCCAGCGTCGGACCTGTTAAGTGCGTCCGCCGGAGCATTTGATAGAGCGGCCCTCCCAAAACCAAAGAGAAATCGGCCGGTTCTTGCAATGGTGCTGATGCAGCCATAGTTGACCTTCAGTAACGCTGTAGTATCGAGCGACATGTAAGACTACGCCATGAGGACAGAGGGTTAGCTATCTTTTGTCGCCTCGATATGTGCTTTGGTTTTCCCCCGCTTGATTGAATCCACTAACGTCGCATGATCCTGCTCGGTCTGATCTCCGTAACTTTCGGCCCACTCCGCCAACGCTTGATCCAGAACAGCAGAGTTCCCGCAGTAGCCGGCGATCCGCGCCGTGTCTCCCACCCGTGCATGTGCGCGCGCGAGCAATGCTCCGCACGCCCAGGCATAGAAGTTAAACGAGGCTCCCGTGAGCCATTCGACTGGTATCGAAGCCTTCAGGTTCTTCATTTGTCGTACGTAGTAATGTCTACCGTCGATGTCCGTATAGCCCAGCATTGGATCGTTCGACGCTTGCAGCCCCTTCTGTCCCATCACCACCCGCTTGCCATTGTGGAGAAACTCTTTCGACAGTTGCGGCAAGTACCGAGCATGTGCCGGCGGTGCGGCCTCCTTAACCTGCAGGAATAAGGGATCGTTATCTCCGTTACCGAAGAGCAACGCCAGGTACGCACGGGTCCCTACCGAACCAACGCCCACGACACGGTGGGCGACATCTGCCACATGATAGCGGCTCAGCATCAAGCCACGTTCGCGCGGAAGCGTGTTTGAATAGCGGTTCAAGGCGTCGATCACTTTTGACTTTGTGGAAGCGCTAACCCGCGTCAATACCGGCGGATTCTCTCGAAACCTCCAGGATCCATCGCTTTTGCGTTCAGCAACCTTTGGCACAAGCGCTCTATTGTCAGTGGCCAAAGCTTTGGCCAACACTTTTTTAAAGACCGCTTCGGACTTGGGGTCGATCTTGACCAGCGGATTCAGCCGTCCGGGATAGGCGTGGAGGTACCAGATCTCCAGCAATCCCATGCTCTCCAGTAGGGTCATATTGACTCGGTAACCCTCGACAGCGCGCTGCACGGCAGCGGCGCGTTCGCGCCGGTTCAGGCCATTTTCGCGCCCGGCTACGTTTACACTTGCCATCAGTCGCTTGAGGTCCCATTCCCATGGACCAATGGTGACTTCGTCAAAATCATTCATGTCGAAGACAACTTCCCGCTGGGGTGTTCCGTAGAAACCGAAGTTGTTCAAATGTGCGTCGCCATCGATGATCACGGGAATTCCGCTGATCGGTGATGTGGATAGATCGGCCGCCATCACGCAGGCCGAACCCCGCAGGAAGGTGAACGGCGAAGCCGCCATACGTCCCATGCGCAACGGAATGAGGTCCTTTTGCCTGCCCCTATTGTTCTCAGCGATCAGTTTGAGTGGATCGGTACGACCGTTCCGGGGTATCCATTCCGCATGAAACTCCCGTGGGACAGTGCTGCGCAAATTCTTGCCGTCAGCGTGTCGCTTCTGCCATGGAACTACCTTGCTACCCATGTCATAAATCGGCGGTGGCTCAATCTTCGCTATTGCCATCGTGCCCTCTCAGACTTGTGGCCTTTTCGAAGGCCGCGCTACTGGATCTTTCGATGCCTGAGCATGGAAAGCTTCATTTGTGTTTAATCGCATCTCGGCAGTCCCTTCCAGGGGCACGAGTTGATTCATGATCGTAGCGGCATGCCTAGATGATTTTGGGGGATCTGGTGGTTTGGAACACTAGATTGGTTGGCCGGTGTGACCATCAGAGGTGGGAGCAAGGAGGCAATTTTCAAGTCAACCAAAAGATCTAGCCGATGCTCAGGCTGTAGGAACTTAGCAATGGTTAGAGATGAAAGTCCTGCCTTCTGAAACTCTTCAGCGTACTTCTTCCTGATGTCTATGCGCTCGGACTCGAACTTGAGGCTTTGATCAATCATGCCTTTCGCGTCTGCTTCAGTCAGTGTCGTGAACTTGTCCGTGTACGACTTCATCAGTGCGACGCGCTGGTCGTTAACCTTGGCAACATCGGCCTCGTACCTTCGGTATACGGGCCACAATACCTTGCTATCCTGATCACTCAATTGCATGGCCTGGCCAACGATAGCGACCTTGTCGGCCCGCAAGTCGGCTCGGATCGATTCGATCCAAGAGTCGAAGCTCGGTTCGTTACTTTGTGCGCCAGAGGCGTTAGGCACGGTCAGCAAGAGCAAAATTGCAGCGAACAGCATTCTTAGTTTCATATTTCCTCTCTCGTAGTGACGGCCAACACGAATGTTTGCGAATATTTTTGACAATTTATTGACCGCTCAGCCCCACAAATTACTGGAAACTTCCCGTTTGCACTACTAGAAAAACTTCTAGTTATTTGAAACGCAGAGATGCACGGAATTCAGGGGCAGATGCGGCTCTCTTCGTTGACGGAAAAGGTTTAGCTTGCGTATCAACACGATTGGATGGCACTAGATTGGACAGAATGCCCCTGTTCGCCAGCAATCCTGTCATCTTGTAGAAGGCGGCAGATCCCAGCGAGCCGATATTCTTCCGACGGCTACGAGGCCGAATCGTGGCTCTGCAAATGGCGCACCAAGTTCGGACCTCTATTTAAGTGCCTGCCCTCAGTCGATCGCTAATAACTTCCAAGTGACGGTCGATAAGCAGTTGCCGACTACCATCCCTTCGGAGAGGAACGCACAGACGCGTGCAAAAGACTACTTGTCGGCTCGGGTGGGCAACGGTAGACTTCCGGAGACAAATCGACCTCCGTTGAAAACTGTACTTATTGCCTTTTGAAGATCTTCACTTACGCGGGACTTAAACACATAGCCCGATGCACCAATGTCAAAGGCAGCATTCACGAAATCGATCTCTTCATGCACCGTTACGAAGATGGCCTTTGCGGTACAACCAGCTGCCTTGACGCGTCTCAGCACTTCCAAGCCCGTCATGTCACCTAAAGAGATGTCCAAAATGACAAGATCAGGACAGAGTGCGGTGACCTTATCCAGTACCGATGCGCCCTCATGTAGCGCGGCCACTACTTCATAGTCCGGCTCAAGGATCTCGATGAGAACTTGGAGAAAAGCGGGATTGTCGTCAGCCAACAGCAGTGACGGGACAGCTGCAAAATTGCTCATAGTCTTTACCAGCTAACGAACAAACTTCTTAAGATGCATGAAGACGGAATGAGTGGCGGTGATGCTCCGAGATGTAATAAGAATGCTAGCGGATATTGGGCAGGGCTGATATTAGTAGAATTAATAGTCGGCTCGCGGAATAGAATTCACGGTCCTGGAGCCCTTGGAAGAGTCGGCGGAAGACCATATTGTTCGCTCTCTATCGTCTGGTCTCAAATCTTGACAGGCAAGAGGTAAGGTCCGCCCTTAGAAAACTAGCTCCAGAACGTCGTTAGGCTCTTTTTGTGGCACAATGATCGCAATCAATGAAACACGACCTCTGAAGACCTTGTCTTCTCCTGTTGTGCGCTGCCAATAGCTGTGGGCCACAGATAGATAGCATCTTTGGTTTAGCTTGGTCGGTGAAGATCTTGTTCCACTTCGAATTCATCCCGACGCTGACGCCGCCGCACCATAAGCGGTATTCCTTAGCTGCTTTATTGTTCACTTGCTGCGTCTTTTTCCAGGCGACGGCTAGTATAAGCGCTGAAGACAATCGTCGCGTGCTCGTCTTCTATGAGCAAGGACGGTCTTCGCCCGGTGTCGCCCTCATCGACCGCGAGATCCGCGCGGTCTTGGAGAAACAAACCATATATCACATTGACTTGTACGTTGAGTACATGGAAACAAACCTATTTACTGATCCAGTCTCGCAGCAAAAGATTCGCGAGTGGTACCTACAAAAGTATCGAGACCACCAACCAGACGTGATCATTGCTGCGGGCCGTACACCTATTCATTTCATGATTGAAGAACATCAGAAAAGCTTTCCCGGGGTTCCGGTCATTGTTTGCGGAACCACTGAGAATTGGAAGAATCGTCCCGAGCTCGACTCCATGTTTACGGGTACGTGGTTGGAGGTGGATTCTGCGAAGACCCTCGATGTGGCATTGAAGCTTCAACCGGATACCCGCCAGGTCCTTGTGGTAAATGGAATTGGTGCGTTAGATAAAGCCCTGGAGGATTCCTTCCGAAGAGCCCTTCGTGTCTATGAGGACAGATTGAGTTTTACCTATCTAAGCGGATTGCCGATGTCCACTCTGTTGCCCAAGCTCAAACATGCTCCGGACCATACGATCATCTTATATGGCGCCATTTCCCAGGATACGACAGGAAAACGATTCATCCCTGCCACTCAGTCGCTTCCCGTGACTGTCGGTGCGGCGAATGCACCCATCTTCGTTTTGGGCGATGTATTAGTGGGGCAAGGCTCGGTGGGGGGGTATGTGAGCAGTTATGCCACACAAGGCAGACTTGCGGCCATAGACGCTATGAGGATTTTTGGCGGCGAGAAGCCCCAAAATATACCTATTGTCAGCAGCATAAACACCTATTTATTCGATTGGCGGGCATTGAAACGCTGGGGTCTCCAAGAACGCAATTTACCAGCCGGGAGTATTGTGCTGAATCGCCAGCCGACGCTCATGGAAGAGTATGGGCGCTATGTCTTTGTAGGACTGCTTCTGTTGTTCGCGCAACTGGTTCTGATACTTGAGCTGTTGAGACAACGCGCGAAAGAGCGATTGATCAAACGTCATCTGCGCGAGAGCGAAGCGCTTCTTCGCGAAGCCCAGAGCATTGCGCAGTGTGGAAGTTGGGTGTGGAGTTTTTCGGAGAATAAGACGTATTGGTCCGACGAGATGTATTGCATCATGGGGTTGGTTCCGCAGTCCGTAACCCCCACTCACAGCCTGATATATCAGGGCTCAGAGCAGTGCTATATCGCCAAAATGATGCAAGCGGCTAATACCAGGCAGCCCTATCTTGCAGAGCATCGTATTGTGCGACCAGATGGACAAGAACGTATCGTTTTGGAGACGGGACACCCCAAATATGACTCACTACAAAGGCCTGTTTCCATGGTCGGTACCCTGCTCGACATCACCGACCAACGACGGGCCGAACGAGTGTTACGTGAGAGTGAGGAGCGCTTTCGCTCCATGGCAGACGGTGCCCCGGTGATGATGTGGATGTCAGAAGTCGACAAGCTCCGCACGGATTTCAATCGGGGGTGGCTCATGTTTACCGGACACTCAATCGAAGAAGAGCTTGGTATTGGATGGATAGAGGGGGTCCATCTTGACGACCTGCAGAAGTGCAAGTCAACTTATATTGAGGCCTTTAATAAGCGGATGCCGTTCTCCATGGAATATCGTCTGCGAAGATACGACGGCGAGGACCGTTGGATTAATGATGCCGGCTCACCCAGGTTCCTCCCCGATGGTCAGTTCGTCGGATACATTGGCTGCGCTATTGACGTCCACGATCACAAAGCCGTCGAGTTGGCGAGAATGGAATTAGCTCGCCGCTTAATGATTGCTCAGGAGGAAGAGCGGTCCCGCGTCGCACGCGAGTTGCACGATGGTATCGGCCAAGAGATAGCGTTATTGAGTATCCAAATGCAAAGAGCGGTTGGGTCGATAACGACCGAGCCATCACAAATATATCCCACCATTCAGAATCTCAGCACTACCCTAGCCGCAATAGGCCTTCACGTCAGTCGTCTATCTCATCAGCTGCATTCGTCGGAATTGGAGTACCTTGGCACGTCGGTTGCGATTACAAAGCTTTGCCGGGAATTCTCCGAACAGTACGCCATCAAGGTGGAGTGCTGTTGTACTAACATTCCTGCAAATCTCGACAATCAGGTTGCACTTGGCTTCCTCAGAATCGTTCAGGAGGCTCTCCACAATATTGCAAAGCATAGCCATGCCAAAGATGTTCAGGTAAAGGTGACTGGCGCAACCAAAGAACTTTGTCTCGTCATTCGTGATAACGGCGTTGGTTTCGACATACGAGAACCGAGAGCTGAAGCAGGGTTGGGCCTAATAAGTATGCGAGAGAGAATGCACCTTATCGGAGGCGAATTTGCGATCGAGTCCTCACCAGGTGTTGGGACGATCGTACGGGCTCGCGTACAAATACCGACAACCCAACCTCCGGTGGCATCGCCTGAAATCGTCTACTCAGCTGACGATAATGCTTCTGAGTAGTGTCAGAACGAATCTCGTCTTTTCTAGCCCACAGTGAATCGTCTCCTTCGTCTTACCCGATCAGCCCCCGACCGCCGATCTGGCCGCAAATCTCTGTTCGTCGAGTGCGAGTCCACGGCCACGCTTCAGAGGTAGGGGGTCGACTGCACATTCGTCACAGACCTTTCTTTGCACCATTCCTTACAGGGTAGTAGAAAAGGACGCCTAGTTGTTTGGCCAGTGCAGCGATTTGCCGGAGGACTTTCTTTCCTGACACAAACTCCCGAAGCAGTAAGGGCATTGGTCCGTCAGAGCGGATCGGGACACAAGGACTAATGATAGAAATCCGGATACCACCCCGAGGTTCTTCTCAATTTACATCGTACTGACTACTAATACTGCTAGTTTCCGCTCTTGAGAAGGCACGCTAACCTTCGAGCGAATTTGAGTAGCTCAGATCGGGCGGGGGTAAGACATTTATGAAGTCAAGCGTCTCGGAGGTCGTCCAAACGAAAATCTGGCGGCCCTATATGCCGATTAGTTGGAGTCAACATTGAAACTTCAGCGGCCTTGCGGATACCCGTTGACGCCGAGGATCGGCATAAATTCAATCACTCATTGTCGTATAGGTTTATCAGTTCTCTTACTCTTCTGCGCTATCTCGCCTTCAACCGTGACGGCACAGAATCGCCCGAGATATGACCACCGAACAGTCTGCGTGAGAGTTTTAGGTATCTCAGGGTCTGTACCTTCTCATGGATTTGTAACCAGCCATTCTGAAATGGCGAAACCTACTGATTCGGATAAAGCATCTGATGTCGCCCCACGCGAAATCAAGGAACCTAGTCTAAGTAAGGGTCAACCCGCACCTTACTTTTATGATGACCGTACATTTCCCGAATCCATCCAGTGGAAACCGCTACTCCTCCAATCGCTGATGTTCGATTCAATCGAACAAACGTGGCGTATAACCAGCGATTCCAAGATAAGACATCTTTTAGCGACGAAACCGTTTTGGCACGATTATGCTTCCTCTCTAGATCAATTCAACATGAGGCGATGGAATGATGGGGATAGCTTCTTGGTCAACTATGTCGGACACCCGATGCAGGGTGCCGTCAGCGGGTTCATCGAGATCCAGAATGACCCTGTCGGCCGAGGTCTAAGTTTTGGTAAGTCTCGAGCCTATTGGAGCAGCCGCGGTCGCGCCCTTCTTTGGGCAACCGCTTACAGTACACAGTTCGAAATTGGACCACGTGGTGAGGCTGGGATCGGAAATGCAGGCGGATGGACCTATCCGATCAACTGCCATAGTCCGTGTCCCAGCTATAAACCCGGAAAATACAAGATTACCAACAACACCGGCTGGGTGGACTTCATTATTACTCCGGTCGTAGGAACCTTTTGGATTGTTGCAGAGGATGCTTTAGATCGCCTACTCGAAAATAAATTTGCGGCGACAGCTTCGCCTCACCCGCTCACAGAAAAGATACTCCGAGGTGCTCTCAACCCATCTCGAACCTTCGCTAATGCCCTGCGAGGAAAATCTCCTTGGTACCGTGACGCCCGCTATGCGATGAATCGAACTGCGATCGCCAGCAGTTCAGGGGCGGACGACCGATCCCACAGGGAGATCGCCCTAGCACCATACCTTGGTTTGGCGCAAGGCAGACCCGGTAGTCCTGAACCCAACCTGGTTGCGGGCATGGATGTCTCTTATCGTTTTTCTCGCTTTGTCGGATTGTCCCTTGATGTTTCTCGTGGTTTCCAGACCGATAGCCCCTCGTTAGGAAATTTCAACTTTACCCTTGGTCCGAGTCTCCATCTAAGGCGAAGGCGCATCGCCATACGCTTCTCACCCAGGGCTGGCATCCTTGTAGATAGCGATAAGCCAGATCAGCTTGAATCTTCCCTCGTCTCTACGACTTCGTCAGACAACCGTTTTGTCTGGAATCTTGATTTCTCGGTCGACTATGCGCTATCGAAACGACTTTCCTTACGCTCTTCTGCTGCAACAACGTTCATACGATCCAGGTCATTTGACGACCCTCCCGGGCGGGGACAGGAGCCCTACCTGAGCTTCCTGTCCAAGGAAAACTACACAACACAGACTCGGTGGGCTTACTCAGCCGGGCCGGTCTTCCGTTTTTGAGATACTTCTTGATCCTAGTTTCAGTCTGTGATCGTGTAGACACCACCCACCTACCAAGTCAGTGCAGATTGAGCTCATATGGCGATAATGGCGCAGTTGAACGCGGCCTGTCTGGACTCGGCAATGGGATTGCACATGAATATCTTCGCTCTTTGGGAAATTCCAGCTGGTGATAGAGGGCTTGACACTCACTAGAGCGGCTTCCTTCCCTGTCGCCTACCTATGACGTGTGTGGATCGCCGCCCTCTAAGGTACACGCCATTCAGCGTGAAACATGCGCGCGACAGATTCTGAGAAATTAAGAACCCGGTTTGAACGACGATCTCGGTGATGCAGCCTGGTTGTACTTCTCACTGTGGAATTCCAATCAGTCATCCCCGCAGGTGGCCTTGATTGTGCCATTGCAAGCACAACGAGGCGCGGTACTAGCATTTTCGCTAGTTGCGGGGTCTAATGCGAGGTATTAAATCTGAGGAACTCGGCAAAGTGCCGCCCAGACCAACCCGTAAGTCATTCTCAGGCACTCGTCGCAGGCCGGTAGGGAGAAGTTAAGGTAGTCATATTTGGAAAGAGAGGCACAGATGATCCAAGGGACAGAATCAGCCAGGCTCGATGAGGCGTGCATTGCCGAGACGCCATGGAAGAAATGGGGCCCCTACCTTAGCGAGCGGCAGTGGGGCACGGTTCGCGAAGACTACAGCCACGACGGGAATGCGTGGGATTATTTCACTCATGATCAGGCCCGATCCAGGGCATACCACTGGGGGGAGGATGGTATTGCCGGCATCAGCGATGATAGGCAGTTGCTGTGCTTTGGCGTGGCCCTTTGGAATGGCAAAGATCCCATCCTCAAAGAGCGCATGTTCGGTCTAACGAACAGCGAGGCCAACCACGGCGAAGACGTCAAAGAGTATTACTTCTATCTCGACAGCACTCCCACGCACTCGTACATGAAGTACTTGTACAAGTATCCGCAAGCGGCTTTCCCCTACAACGATCTGATCGAGACGAATAGAGGGCGCAATCGTGGCGACATGGAATATGAACTGCTTGATACGGGAGTCTTCAACGAAGATCGGTACTTCGATGTCTTCGTGGAATATGCCAAGCAGGGACCTGAGGAGATCTTGATCCAGATCAGCGTATTTAATCGCGGACCTGAGCCAGCTACGTTGCATGTTCTACCGACCCTGTGGTTTCGTAACACGTGGACATGGTGGCCCGACACACTCAAACCAGCCCTGAAGCAGGTCTCTGGCCAAAAAGGAGTACAGGTTGTTGCAGCGTCACACGCCGATCTGGGCGAGCGATATCTGTATTGCGAGGGAGATGTCCCGCTGCTATTCACGGAAAATGAGACGAACAACGAGCGAATTTTTGGCACACCAAATGCCGGTCCGTACGTCAAGGATGGAATCGACAACTATGTAGTCGGCGGAAATCAAAACTCGGTTAACCCCCAGAAAACCGGAACTAAAGCTGCGCCCCATTATCAGCTGAATGTGGGTGCAGGAAAGACCGCAACCGTCCGTTTGAGGCTAAGCAATGTGACGCCTTCGGCCGTCGGCGATCCGTTCAAGAGCTTTGCTCAAATCATGCAAACCCGCCAGCGCGAGGCCGATGAGTTCTATAAATCCATAACTCCGGGACGTGTCAGCGAAGATGAGGCCCTTGTCATGCGACAGGCACTGGCCGGGATGCTCTGGTCCAAGCAGTATTTCTTCTTCGACGTGGACAAGTGGCTCACGGAACATGGTGAGGATCCGATGAAGCCGGGGGGGCGCTTCATGCGGAACAGCGAGTGGTTCCATATGGTGAATCAACACATCATCTCGATGCCCGACAAATGGGAGTATCCATGGTATGCCGCCTGGGACCTGGCATTCCACACCATCGCGCTCTCTATGGTCGATCCGGACTTCGCCAAAGAACAGCTCGACCTTATGTTGCAGGAGTTCTTTCTGCACCCGACTGGTCAGATCCCCGCCTATGAATGGAACTTCAGCGACGTGAATCCGCCCGTGCACGCGTGGGCCACCGTGTTCTTGTACCGGACGGAGCAAGCGCTCAAGGGGGAAGGTGATATCAATTTCCTCAAGCGGTCGTTTGCGAAGCTCATGCTGAATTTCAGCTGGTGGGTGAACCGCAAAGACCGCTTCGGCAAGAACCTCTTCGAGGGTGGGTTCCTCGGCCTGGACAACATTGGCGTCTTCGACCGTAGCGCAACGTTGCCCACCGGCGGCCACCTCGAACAGGCGGACGGCACGGCGTGGATGGCACTGTTCTCCCAGAACATGCTGGAGATCTCCGTGGAGTTGGCGGCTCACGACCCAATTTACGAAGACATGGCCATCAAGTTCGCTGACCATTTCCTTTGGATCGCGCGCGCTATGAATCAGACTGGACCTGATGGTAGCTGCGACGAGGAGGATGGCTTCTACTACGATGTCCTGCGCCTCCCCGACGGTAGTGCCAGGCGGCTCAAGGTGCGTTCCATGGTGGGATTGTTGCCTCTCTGTGCCACGACCGTCATTGATCCCTGGCAGCGCGAACGGTCACCGAGAGTCATGAAGATACTGATGGAGCGCCTACAACGTATGCCTGAACTGCGCGACAGCATTCATGCAACCGGGCCCGGCCATCTCGGGTATGGCGAGCGCGGCATAGCTGCGCTCGTGAATCAGGACAGGTTACGCCGGATTCTGACGCGCATGCTTGATGAGAACGAATTCCTGAGCCCTTATGGCATACGAGCTCTCTCCCGCTACCACGAAGAACATCCCTATATCGTCAATGTGGAGGGCCAGGAATACCGGGTGAATTATCTTCCAGCCGAGTCAGACACTGGCATGTTTGGCGGCAACTCCAACTGGCGCGGGCCCATTTGGATGCCCGTGAATACATTGCTGATCCGCGCGCTACTGTCGTTCTACCTGTATTACGGCGATGATTTCAAGATCGAATGTCCTACCGGCTCGGGCAAACTGATGAACCTGTTCGAGGTAGCCCAGGAAATCGCAAATCGTCTGGCCCGTATTTTTCTCGTGGATAAGTCCGGCCAGCGACCAGTGTACGGAGGTACGGAGAAGTTCCAGACCGATCCCCAATGGAAGGATTACATACTGTTCTACGAGTACTTCCATGGCGATAATGGCGCGGGTCTTGGAGCCAGCCATCAGACTGGGTGGACCGGCCTGGTTGCAAAACTGATCGAGCTTTTCGGCCGTCTTGACGGACCTCAGGTTCTAGCCGCCGGTAAATCAGCCGCCTTTGTGAAGAAGCGTATCCCAGAGGCCGATAGCGTATCGGTCGTGCCCTGATTTGCTTCAGGAACTTCGATCACGAGCGCCCGAATCCGATTTGGTATGCTACCTGACGGAAAAGTACAGATTGAGCATCAACCCCAGCTTGTTCAGCTGCTTCTTCGGACTGTTGCCGGACCGGAGAAGGGGCGCGGTGGATAGAAGCTGGGATTCCTAACGATATTGAGAAGGGTCAACTAAGACGATCCGCGCAAACGGTATATTTGAATGTCCCCAGGTTTACGACAGACTAGAGAAGGGTGAAGTGTCGTCAGGGACCGTTGTCCGTAGTGCACGGGTCGGCTAAGACTCGGGTGCAAGGCGCAGCTTTCTATTAATGCTCGGCCAATACTGGCGTAAAAGATTTCCGCCAAATCTCCATCCCAGGTCGGAGGCATAGCGGGTGAAAGTGCTCCCGACAGTGCGGTTTTCGTCGGGATAGTAGGAATTGGCGAGCCCTTCGCCCATCAACGGGCCTATCAGGCCCGAATAATTGACTTCGCTGGCTCCGGAGTCGCTCCGCGTGATGAGCACCCTGACGGCGGCATATTCCAAAGATTGCTTAAACGACAGATTGTTTTTCACATAAAACCGCGGGTCCTGATGCAAAGCGGATGCCAATAGAAAAGTCCCGAACATGTTGTCTGATGCGGCGCGGGCCACGTCTGCCCCGAACCGCTTCCCGTACCCTTCCGCGCCCTGGCGATATCCCGAGGGACTATTGATCGCCTGGCCATACGCTGCGCCGATTGCCGCTGCCCCGATAGTTGACATCGCCACGCTGTTGTTTGCCGCCAGCTTGAACTTTTGCATGCTGCTCAACGGACCCCCGGTGGTGGCAAGGTCGGGAAATACAAGGGATTTCTGCTGCAGCAGCTTAACAATCTCTACGCCGCCCTCTATTGGATTGGGCGTCGTCTGTGGCGTTGTTGGTGGTTTTTGGCTTTGAGACGGGGCATCCGGGAGGGATTCAGGTCGCAACTGTTGTGCGAGGCCGCCAGCGCACAACATGGAGCATAAGGCGGCCGCGAGAATCAAGCGAAGCATGATGTATCTTTCTGTAAGCATTAGACAAGACCGGGCTAGGCGGTGAATAACGCTACGATTAAGTATAGAACGCCATTCATAAGACTGGAATGCCCGGTTCTTTTTGTACCAGTTGAGAAGCGATAAAACTGGAACAAGAGGAGCGTTCGATGGCACGAGGGAAGAAGCATACAGCGGAGCAA
>Ga0193742_1000407_pt1 | contig 29832 bp, 22 predicted proteins | sample L2c1metaG_FD_165511 | JGI IMG/M metagenome (GOLD analysis project Ga0193742, IMG submission 165511) | Soil microbial communities from a riparian zone of the East river system, Colorado, United States - L2c1 | ecosystem: Environmental > Terrestrial > Soil > Riparian zone | place: USA: East River... | reverse complement strand
AGTTCCTTGCAAGCGCCTTGGTGTAGTAGTTCAGTCCGGCCTTGCTAGCGCCATAGTGAACCAGAGGACCTCCTCCGGGCAGATCGCTACCGGACGAGATCATAAGGATCGAGGCGTCTGTCGATTGCTTCAATGTGGGCAACGCCGCGTTTGTAACGCGCACCGCAGACAGAAGATTTGACGCGATGGTTTCCTGCCAGTCAGCATCTGTGATGGCTTCCGAGTTCGGCAAGACCAGCTTGGCTGCTGCCGCATTGTTGACGAGGATGTCGAGCCCGCCAAGGATCTTGATTGATTCGTCAACGATCTTCTTGCAGCCTTCAGGGGTCAAGATATCGCCCGTAACGAATGTTGCACCTGCGGGGGTTTGCTCGTGACGGTTACGCGCTGCTACGACAATCGAAGCGCCTCCGTCGAGAAGACGTTGTGCGATGGCGGCACCGATACCACGGGAACCTCCTGTGACGAGAGCGCGGCGACCCGCGAACTCCTTAGATAGGTCAAGAACTGAATTCGACATACTTTCCTTTTCTCCTTTGTGGGCAACCTGCACTGATCTTGGGATCAAATTTCTGAACCGTAAGATTCAGATGTAAATAAGCCACAGGCGATGCAAATATTTTGGACTTTATCTAATCGGCGAGTCATCCAAGACGCCATATTAATAGAGTGTTTCTTAATCTTCGTTTCGCGCAGCCATCGCAAATATTGCATCCGGATTGAATCCATATACATCTGAACCGACAGATATGTAATTACGCCAACTTCAACCTATCTGTCGTCGAAGCGGGCTTTCCGCCAAGGCTGAGAAGTCGGTCGTGATTGAGGACCTGCATGGAATACAGGAAGCTCGGCAAGAACGGCCCATCGGTGTCCTCCCTGGGCCTCGGCTGTATGAGAATGTCCGGCGTTGCTGGGCGGCGTCCTTCGAGTGGGCCCGACGGTGACCAGGAGAGCATCGCAACAATACGCGCAGCTCTTGACGCCGGAATCAATCTCCTGGACACAGGCGACTTCTACGGGATGGGGCACAACGAACTACTCGTATCGAAGGCCATCGAAGGACGCCGTGACCAGGCGTTTCTCAGCGTCAAGTTTGGTGCCCAACGCTCTCCGTCAGGAGCTTTCCTCGGTGCTGATCTCCGAGCCAACTCCGTAAAGAACTTCGCGGCCTACTCCCTCCAACGGCTCAATGTTGACGTGATCGACTTATATCAACCGGGCCGCCTTGATCCGTCCATCCCGGTCGAAGAGACAATCGGGGCCATCGCCGACCTTATCCACGACGGAAAGGTTCGCTTCCTCGGGCTATCCGAGGTTAGCGCGGAGCAACTCCGCAAGGCTCATCGAGTGCATCCGGTGGCCGCTCTTCAGATTGAATACTCCCTCGCCAGCCGATTCATTGAACGCGAAATCCTACCAACGGCTCGTGAACTGGGAATTGCCATCGTCGCCTATAACGTCACGGCTCAAGGCTTGCTCACTGGCGGACTCTCTGAATCTTCGGCGTTTGGTAAGGCTAACCTCAGACAGAATCTCCAAACAGTATCGACTCTCGACGTGATGGCGAAGGCAAAGGGCTGCACGCCGACGCAACTCTCGATCGTGTGGCTTTTGTTGCGCGGCGATGATGTTGTCCCCATAGTTGGAATGTCGCGGCGATCCAGGCTGCCAGAAAATCTCGCCGCCATCGATATCCGGTTGAACGCGGACGAGCTCGCTTTGCTCGATCGTGCTTTCACGCCAGGTGCAATTGTCGGACAGCGAGGATCGGCGGACTTGAAGCACCTCTCACCGCGCTAGACGAGAGTGTTACGCCCTGGGCGGCGAAATAAGTTTGCAATAACTCAACAAGGAGACGACACACAATGGCCCTTACAGTCCTGACGATTGCCTCAAGCCCGATGGGCGAGAGGTCCGTTACCCGCAAGCTCACCGACAAGGTAGTCGATAGTCTCAAGACCACATTCCCGGACAGTCACTTCGTAACGAGGGATCTCGTGACTGCACCTCTGCCGCATATCGACGGACTGTTTGTGGCTGGCGTCTTCACCCGGCCAGAAGACCGAAATGAGGCACTCCAGGCGGCCGTCGCTGCATCCGATAAGGCCGTAGACGAATTGATTGCAGCCGATGTGATCGTGATTGGAGCGCCGATGTATAACTTCGGCATTCCATCCTCTCTCAAGGCTTGGATCGATCACGTCGTTCGCATGGGCCGGACGTTTACCAATGGTGCTTCAGGACCGGAGGGTCTCCTTCTCAACAAGAAGGTCATCGTTGTATCCGCACGCGGTCACGTCTACACGGCGGGGCCATATACTGCGTGGGACCACCAGGAACCACAACTTCGCACCGCGCTTGGATTCATGGGGCTGAGCAATATTTCCTTCATACGTGCGGAAGGCTTGCAGGGCGGTGCGGAAGCATCTGAAAAGGCCTTTACGCAGGCAGACCAACAGCTCTCAGAGGCCGTCAACAGTGTCAAGGAGCTGGACTCGACGAAATCGAGCCTTGCCTCATGACAAGCCCATCTTCCAAACAATCTGTCGGTGTTGCCTTGGTGACGGGCGCGTCATCCGGCATTGGTGAGGCAATTGCTCTGGAACTCAACAGGATCGGGTTCACCACGTATGCCGCAGCACGGCGGGTCGGACTGATGGCCGGACTGAAGGACGCGGGCATCCGCGCCCTCAGTCTCGATCTCTCCGACAGTCTCAGCATCCACGACTGCATCTCTACGATCCAGAGAGAGAGCGGTGGCGTTGATGTCCTTGTCAATAATGCCGGCTACGGGCTGTTTGGCTCTATCGAAGAGGTTGCTCTGGAGGAAGCTCGCTATCAGCTTCAAGTGAACCTCTTTGGGCTCGCGGAAATCACGAAGCTGGTTCTGCCAGAAATGCGTTCTCGTCGTAAGGGCAAGATCGTGAACATCTCCTCCGTCGGCGGCGTCGCTGCATCCCCTTATGGCGGCTGGTATCACGCATCGAAGTTTGCCGTCGAAGCCCTCTCGTCGTCTCTGCGGCAAGAGTTGTTTCCATTTGGAGTGGACGTAGTAATCGTGCGTCCCGGCGCAATCCGGAGCGGATGGAGAGATGTGGCGGGTGAATCGCTGATTAGAAACTCTGGCGGCGGTCCTTACGCCAAGGCAGTTCAAGCCATGTACTCGAAGTTCATGAGTCCCGACTTCGAAAAGATGGTCACCGATCCAAACGCCATCGCGAAGGTGGTCGGTGAAGCCGTGACAGACCCTCGCCCCAAAGCGGTGTACACCGCCCCTCGCTTGGCTCGGAACATCATCCGCATCAACAAGCTGCTGGGAAGTGAACGGCTACGTGACGCCTTTGGTCGCCGCTTCCTCGGATTACCAACCAAGATGTAGAGAAACGGACGGTCGACATGCCACGGAACACACCTGGAAGTACCCGCGTAGCCACAGAGCCTATCTTTACCCCATATCAGTTGGGGACGCTTACCCTGCCGAACCGTATTGTCATGTCGCCTATGACGCGCGCACGGACCACCAGTGAAGGAAGGGTTCCTCTCCCGATTGAGGCGGTCTATTACGCGCAGCGAGCCTCTGCCGGACTGATTCTCACAGGTGGCATTTACGTCAGTCGTCAGGCAGTTGGCTCGATCAATGTTCCCGGCCTCTACACCGCAGAGCAGGTGGAGGGCTGGAAAGCAGTGACTTCCGCCGTTCACACGATGGGCGGACGCATTTTCGCTCAACTAGGACACTCCGGCTCCGTGTCACATCCAGACCTTCTGGACGGAGCAATGCCGACAGGTCCGTCGCCTATCAACCCGTTGCAGAAGATGTTCACTCCAATAGGAATGAAGGACACGATCACGCCACGAGCCCTCACGAACACTGAGATAAAAGAGATCGTCAAGGACTACGGAACCGCCGCCAAGAACGCAAAGGAAGCGGGCTTCGATGGCGTAGAGCTTCACGGAGCTAACACTTACCTGATTCCGCAGTTTCTGAACTTGGCTTTGAATCGTCGAACCGATGAATACGGGGGGTCGCCTGAGAACCGTGCTCGATTCCTGTTCGAGGTACTAGAGGAGATCGCAACGGTATGGGATAAGAACCGCATCGGCGTGAAGCTGAGTCCGACGCTCCACGGCGTGGGGGCGTTCGTCGCCAGTGAAGAGTCCCTACCGACCTATCACCACATCGCCGAAAGGCTGAATGCTTTTACACCTGCATACCTCCATCTGCTGAGAGCCATCAACGATGTCAGCAACTCGCCACTCGCTGTGTTGCAGGCCAACGCATTACAGCATTACCGTTCGATCTTCATCGGGACGATCATCGGCAACGGCGGCTTTGACCAAGCGCAGGCCAATGCCACCTTGAAGGAAGACGATGCAGACTTGATCTCGTTTGCCCGCCTCTTCATCAGCAATCCCGATCTTGTCGAACGCTTTTCGGACGGCTCTCCCTTGTCCCCCAGTGATCCTCAAACCTACTATCGGGGTGGTCAAGAGGGCTTCACCGATTACCCCCGTCGAGTCGCCAGTGGGCTTTCTTAATGAGGCCGAACGCCTAGTACGTACATCGATTGACTCCCGACGGTTTTGCTCATCACATTTATCAGGACTTATCGAAACCCGATTTTTACCAGTCTGACCAGTCTCACCGTGGCTCGTGCATAGAGATTGGAAGCACGTCGGTGTTTTGTGCAAAGGAAAACCGCACCCTCCGCAATTCGATATAGCTTTCCGCTCCGTAATGCAGCGTGTTACGCGAGAAATATGGTGGCACCTGCATCTGAAACTGTGCCCGCCCCTGCGACACGTTGCTTACCAGCAGATCCGTACGGCTCCCAATATCCAAACGCAGCCGATCTCCTGCCTTCAACACTACTGGCTGTGGCGTCAGACTGAACCTAAGCGTCACTGGCTCATCGCGGACCAACGGCACCGGAACATCGATGTCGATAGTAATCTCCGTTGACGTACTCCGTTTAGCATCTATCTTCCGTAGCGCAGGCCTTATCGTCCCCAGTGACAACGCGTGATACACGCCCGCTCCGTCGACACGTCCAACCCGTGCCACCACATGCGAGTCAATCTCGCTGCTGCTGAACTTGAGATTCGCAGTAATCGGTCCGGAGAACTCCGTCTCCTCCGTCATCGTCATCTCGTAGCTCGCTATTTGATTCGCTACCTCGTCGAATCCCGCTGTCACAATCGCGCCCAGCGGAGTCGCGGCCCAGCGGTTCGATCCGGTCTCGTCGTCCTCCCGGGACAGATGGTGCATTGCAGCATCTGCATCGCCTTCGCCGCCGGCAGCTAGATAAAACCGTTCCGCCACACTTTCAGGAATAGGAAAATCCGTGGCTGTTCCGAAAGCCTCGGCACCCTCCTTCCAATACCGCACTGCAGGTTGCTCCGCATAGCCATTTGCCGCGCCGTACAGCAGGTGGTCGAAGAATGCTAGCGCCTCCAACTGCCAGTGATAGCAAGGCAGCGAATACTCGGCCTCGCTTAGGATCATCCATCTCTTGTCCTTCGCAGTCCCGGCGTTTTCAAACAAGTCGTACGCACCAAACTGGTGCAGGTTGAAGTGGCCGGGATTCTGCACTACTACAAATGGCACCTGAATCTTATCCAGCGACCCGGATGGTCCTGCCGGAATACTGTTCGTCGCGCGCGTCTTGCCGTCCAGCACCCAGCTCGCAAACATCTCCCGCATCGCCCTCGTCGGAGCCTTACGCTGAAAGCTCTTCATGATCTGCAACATTCGCTTCTGCACCATCGGCTTCCACCAGCGCTTCAGCGGCGAGTTGAAAACGTGGCTCAGCAGCGCCCGCACCAGCGGTGGAACATGCAACCGGGTTTGCGTGTCGGTAAAGTTGGCTCCCATCCACAACGCCAGAAAATCAATCTGCGGAGCTCCGCCAAACATCACAATGTGCCGGAAATAGTCCGTGCACATCTCAATGCTGAAGAAGCCTCGCAACGCTGGCGGTTGCCGCACTGCCACGTCTGGTTGGGTCATTCCGTAGTACGAAGTCCCAAACAGCACTACGTTCCCATCGCACCACGGCTGCGCCGCCGCCCACGCAATTGCCTTGGCGTGATCTTCCACATCAGTACCGTTGAAGAAGACAACACTTTCTCCCTCCGAACGTCCCATCCCACGACGCGCTACCACCACATGGACATAGCCTCGGTCCGTAAACACCGGAGGACTGCCCGTCTCATTCGTGCCCGTGGGCGCGCCACTCGACTGAACATCCTTGTTATAGGCGGCATACACCAGGATTGCCGGGTACCGGCCCTTCACCTTCGGTGTAAAGACATCCGCCGCCAGAGAGACGCCCTCGCCCACCGGAATCATCTGGTCCGCATACAGCACGCAGCCCAGCCCGCTCTTTACTGCCGGTCCCGGCGTCCAACCAGCCAATTGCGTACCGTCCAGCCCGCCTTTGATTGGAATCAAATTGTCCCAAAAATTTACCTCGGGATAAGTCGTAGTCATCCTGTTGCTCCTTTTCTCATCGAGGTGAGAGCAGCTTCCAGCGTTCGAGCGGCGCGCCGCTCTCCGTTCTTCCGCGCCGTCGCAAGATCAATTACCGCCATTCCTACCGACATGGAATGAAGCTGATAGCAACGCTCATCCGTCGGCTCAATGTTCAGATTGATGAGAAGCTTCCCGGCGCGAACAATAATGCCATCCGCTAATTCTCGAAAGAACTCACGTAACGCAGGTTCCTGATCTGCCGCTTGCGCCAGTGCCATGATGACCCGTGTATTTTCATGGCGCACCGCGACACTGGCGATAGTCGTCGCGGCCTTCCGCACCGATGAGGCCGTAAGGATGCCGTCTACTGCGACAAGCTGTCGGTCAATTGCTACCCGGGCCACGACCATCAATAAATCAATCCGCGTTGGGAAGTAATAGGTCAGATGGCTTTGGCGTAGTCCGGCGGCTGCTGCCACTCGCGGCTGCGTGAATCCTGCATAACCTTTCTCCCGCAGGATGGCTAAGCTCGCGCTGAGAATGCTTTGTCTATGATCCTGCACAATATCTCCTTGCGTCTTGGTAGGTAAACCAACTGACCAACCGTTACTGATAGTAAGCTCCTGTCACGGGCGGCGCTATAGGGGTTTCTACACGCGGCACCGTGTGGTTCTACACATTCGAAGATTCGTGACTGGATTCGAGGGAATTTCTAGCAGCAACCAACGCGTTCATCCCAGTAGAGGACGTCTTTTGGCTTCGTTGCTGATTGAACAGCCTCCCACCCTTACCAGAGCCTGTGTCGAGGTAGGTATCGATAAACGGGGTTCTCGTCACTCAAGCGCTGCAGGCAGCAAAGGGGAAAGGTGCAGGAAGGGGGAACGTCGTCCTGCCGTCCGGCGCGGAGCCAACTGATGTGCAAAATACTTTGGGGAGCCTCACGGCTCCCCAGAGTGATTTAGGCTGCTTTGCGATTCTTTACCGCTCCTGATGGGATTGGTTTGGCCTCCTTTTTCGTCTTTTCCTTGACTGCAAACTCCTGTTTGACCTTGAGGGCGATGGCATCGGTGTTGACCTTGTATACGGCGGCGGCCTCATGAAGCACCTGCGGGGCGTTGCCGCGTGAGGCAGCGAACACGATGGTCAGTTCGACCAATACCCTCCCCAACACGTTCTCTTCTGCACGACGCAGGAAATCGGCAAACAGCTTTGTAATGGAGTCGCTGTCCTTGGCCTTCCTGATGCCGCGTTGCTTGGCGACGATGGCGAGACGGTTTTCGTCCAGCATCGTTGCCAACCGTTCGACCACAAACAGCAGGTCACGCTTCATCAGACGCACCGGGACGGCTGCGCCGATGGCGGCGAGAACACGGATGCCGGTCGTCTCGGAGATGGCCTGTTCCCGCCGCTGCTTATCGTGCTCCGCTTTTGCCTTGGCATTGTCTGCGTCGGTTTGCTGACGATTCTGCGGCTGCTTCTTCGGCTTGGGGTGATGCACCGGGCACTCCGGGTTAACGCACACCTTCTGGATGGTGCCCTGTCCGTGGCCTTCGGCAACGATGGCCTCGGTGACGAACTTGCACGTCTTGTACTCCGGCCACTGCGCCCGCTGCTTGTCCTCCGGCTTGTCATCCCGAATCGCCACGTACTTGTTGCGCGGGAGAATGGGGCTGCCTTCGCGCTGCTGCCCCTGAAACGTGCTGATCTGCACGAGCTTGGGTTTGGCGGCGACGGTCTGCGCGATATGCGCTTGTACCTTCGCGTCGTAGCAGCTTGGATTGGTGCAAGCATCCTGCTTGCCAAGGTCGGCAAACAGCAGCTTGTTATGCCCGGTACGGCTGGGGCAGTCCACGCAACTCCCGGCGATGGCGACAAGATGAGGATTGCGCTTGTCGAACGGAGCGTCTTTCAGGAGCAAGAGCACGTTCGTCTCAATCCAGAAGCGCAGAGAGCGCACAGGCAGGAGAATCCGTGCGGGCTTTTCGCCACCCCCGTTGTAGACCTCCTTGAAACACGCGCTCAGACCTTGCTGCTGGAGGTCGGCTGGCAGCTTCGCCAGCATGAGCGCATGACCCACGCCGATGTCGTTGCGGTAGAACGTTTCGGTAACGGCCTCGCACAGTTCGGTCAGCTTCACCCGCTGGGCGATGTAGACGGGCGTTTTGCCCACCTTGGCCGCAATCTGCTCGATGCTGTACTTCGGCTCCTCCAAGGTGAGAAGCCGTTTGTAACCCTCGGCCTCTTCCATCGGGTGAACATCGCGGCGCTGGAGGTTTTCAATCAACTGCGCCTCCAACACTTCGGCATCGGTAAGGTTCTTGATACGGACAGGGACGGTCGCAACTTCGGCTATCTGCGCGGCGCGGTAACGCCGTGCGCCGAAGACGATCTCGAAGCTGCGCTCACTGAGTGGCCGCACAAGCAAGGGCGAGAGGACACCCTTATCGCGAACGGTCTCGGCCAACTCCTTCAAGGCGTTCTCCTCGAAGATGCGGCGCGGGTTGGTGGTGGACTCGGTGAGCATCGCAAGCGGAAGGTCGCGGTACTCGGTGGCATTGGCAATGGTGGTGTTCATGGTGATGTGCTCCTTTCGAGCGGTTGCACTGCATGGGGTTGTGGAGCGAACGCGCTGCCCTGTGTCGCCCCGCTGCGGAAAGGGTTCAGGCGCGTGGGGACTGTTGCCGCTTGAAGGCTTCAAGGAAACCCTGCGAACGCAGATTCTTGTCCCACGTTTGTGCCAAGGCTTCGTGCTGCCTGTGTAGCTCGATCCGGTGGACATAGTTGCCATCCAGCACGTAACGGCTCCACCGCTCGATGCCGACGTAATCGTTGCGGTAGTAGAACGCCGAGAGGTGCGGCCCTCCGGCAAGCCCAAGCTCGAAGCGCATCTCCGGGTCGCGCAAGAGGTCGCCGTTGTGTTTGCTGTAGTGACAGACGGAGAGGGCTGGCAATCCCATCGGGCCGGACTCGTCCAGAGCTTCGATCACCAACGCCATATAGGTTGCTTTCTCGATCTTGAGGCTGAGGCCGGGATGCCACCCACCGGCCATCTTGAGGATTGCGAGGATGGTCTGCATTACGCCACCTTCGCCAGTTCTGCATCGGGCATCGTCGCGGCTACGGACGGCTGCAATGCGGCGAGGATGACGGCGGAGGTCTGCTGGATGACTTCAAGCGATTCGGCCAGCAAGGATGCGTTGCCGTGGTACAGGTGAATGTAGTCAGCCGAAGCGGTTCCGGTTTCCAGTCCTACGGCTTTGCCAATGACAAAGGCGATGGATTCGGCCTCTGTCTCGCGCACAACTTTCGTCGTCGCGGTGCGCCGCTCTGCCTTGTGCAACATCTCGTGGGCAAGCTCATGCACAAGGGTTGAAAACTCCTCGGCCTTGGACTGTCCGGGCAAGATGGCGATGCGCCCGCCGTAGCTCATGCCAAGCGCGGGCCCGATGCGCTCGGTAAAGACAAGCTCGATGCCCTGATGCTCAATGAAGGCAATCAGACGGTCGCGGTTCTCTCCCACGTCGCCCGAAATCTCACGCAACTCGGGAAGCTCTGCACCTTCGGTCTGCGAGACATCGAAGACATACGTGGAACGAAAGCCAACCAATACCGCCGTGTTCTGCTTCGTGATGTCTTTCTCGGCTTCTTCCTGCTTCTTGCGACGAATGCCGACGATGGGGGCAAGGATGCGGATGCCCTTCTCGCCCTTCTTCACGGAGCGGCCTAGCTCCTTCCACTTCCAGAACCCGGCTACGCGGCTTGCGTCGGGCCTCTGCCGCGCAATCTCCAGAATGTTTCCGAACGAGTAGTTGTGAAAGCGGCTCATCGCATTGAGGTAGGCGGTGAGTGCGTCGGAGTGTCCGGCCTCTAGCTGCTCAATAAGGCTCTGCACGTTGGCGGCGATTACTTCTTTCGCCGTCTGTGGCTGTTGCTGCTGTCGTTCAGGGTTTTCGGTAGTGGGACGATTGCGGCGGCTGGTGGCCACGGTGTTGGCTGCGCCATTGCTGGCGGTGGATGCGCTGTTGTTGTTGATGTTGCTTTGATATTCCATTGTTTTTGCCTCTGTCTGCCCGGTGGGCGTTTTTTGTTTCTCACAGCGCAGCGAGACAAAAAACGATCCACTGGCAGACAGAGCAGAACGAGGGTAGTGAGGGTGGGGAGGCCGGAGTGGTGGGCGTGGCAAGTGCCAAACACGCACTCTCGTTTGGCGCGCGGCCAGCGCTTATCCGAACGGACTCCACAAGGCCCGCTCTATGGGCCGTCCACCCTTGCGAACCGAAGTGGGGCCAAGCCGCGCGTCAGTGCCACTGAGGGCTTGCTTTTGCTGTTGTTCTTCGAAATATGAGGGGTGGAGTTACGGGCCGGATTAAATCTCAACTGACCTGTTAGGCGAATAAGAGGCGAATGTGGTTGAATGAAAACGAGGCGGTGTCGATGGCTAAAGAACCTCAAATTTCGACCGGGCCGGAATGGGCAGACGATGCTCTTCCCGCTTGTGCCGTTGGGATGGATTTGCTGCGCCGATTGGAAAAGGCACGTCCGAATGACTACGCCTTTCTTCAAGCGCAGGACTTCGTTGATCTCGGTACATCTGCCTTCGTTGGCATCCCCGAGTGGGACGCTTTCATAGAACATTGCGAGACGTGTGAGGACTGCAAAAAGTAACGTGCAGCGACTGCGGAACGATGACAGCATCCGACGCCCAACACGAAGTCGCCCATATCGCCTCCGCTCCCGTTCGCAAAATCGTTCATGTGGACATGGACGCCTTCTACGCCTCGGTCGAACAGCGCGATAACCCAGAGCTTCGTGGAAAGCCGGTCGTGGTCGCGTGGAAGGGCAAACGATCCGTTGTTTGCGCCGCTTCTTATGAGGCAAGACGGTTCGGCGTGCGTTCTGCGATGCCAGCGGTGACTGCGGAGCGACTATGCCCGGAAGCGATCTTCATTCCGCCTGATTTCGTGCGCTACAAGGCGGCTTCGTCCGCCGCACGCGAAATCTTCCAGAGGCATACCGATCTCATCGAGCCGTTGTCTCTCGACGAAGCATATCTCGATGTGACCGAGAACAAGAGGCAGCTTCCAACAGCGACGCGCGTCGCGAAGATGATTCGTGAGCAGATACGCGAAGAGCTGAACCTTACGGCTTCCGCTGGGGTGGCACCCAACAAATTCCTGGCGAAGATCGCATCCGACTGGAAGAAGCCGAACGGCCTGTTCGTCATTCAGCCGCACGAAGTGCAGAGCTTTCTTCTCCCGCTGCCGGTGGGCCGTATCCCTGGAGTAGGACAGGTCACGGAAAGCCGCATGAAGGCGGTTGGCATAGCAACGGTCGGCGATCTTTATGCCCTGGAACTATCGATCCTAGAAGATCAGTTCGGAAGCTATGGCTTGCGCCTCTATCAACTCGCCCGCGGTATCGACTACAACCCCGTCGTGCCAAACCGAGTCAGCAAGTCTATCTCTGCCGAGGACACCTTTCCCGAGGACATTCCCCTGGCGGACACAGAGCCAAAGATTCGACTCCTGGCTGAGAAAGTTTGGAAGTCTTCGCACGCCAATGCACGGGCCGCGAAGACGGTAGTTCTGAAGCTGAAAACGAAGGAGTTCAATAGCCTCACGCGAAGCCTTACGCTTCCGGCTCCACCCGCGTCGTGCGACGAACTTACAGGTATCGCACTCGCGCTACGTGAACGGGTTGAATTGGGATCAAATCAACTCTTCCGTTTGGTTGGGGTCGGCCTCAGCAACTTTCAAGCCGCCGAGGACCCGGCTTCGCCTCTCTTTGTCGAAGAGCCTATGGAGGACCGATGAGCCAATCGGGTATTAGTTGTTGCTGTTGTGGCATTTCCCGGTGCCGCGTATTCTTCTATCAGTGAAGTCTTTACGCCAATTCGGAGCTGTTCTGTTGCTGCTCGTGTCCTTTGTGGCACCGGCTATGGCATGTATGGCTCCTGATGCGGAGATGACAGTCGAAGAACGGGCCTGCTGCCGCATGATGAAGAACGACTGCGGACAGATGGAGATGCCTGCTTCCCACGACTGCTGCAAGAAGACTCCGGGGGCGCTACACGACAGTGCTCTCAGGTCGGATTCGGTGTCGTTCCATCCTCTTGTAGCCGTCGCAGTCTGGGTTTCGTCGTTTGATCTTTTCCCGCCTCACGATGCAACGAGCGGCTGGGTACAGCGCCCGGAACACTCGCCGCCAAAGCCTCCCCCCTCGATCATCTCTGCTCTCAGAGTCTAGTTCGCTCCTCTCTCGCTGAAGATTCGAGCTGCGCCTTCGTGCGCGCTCATGTCTGAACTGCAATCGAGACAGGAGTTTTCCCTATGAAGGTGGCCTTGTATTGGACCGCCGCATTGGTGATGGCGACCGGCGTCTCTGCGTGCGCGCAGGAGATGACCGGGATGCCGACGCCACTTGCTACGTTGATTTCAGAAGCACAGTCGAGCAACGCCCAAATTTCGGCCGCTGACCACGCCTGGAAAGCGGCGACGCACGTTGCCCAGCAGGTAACGACTCTTCCTGACCCGCAATTCACCGTTCAGTCGTACAGTGTCGGCAGTCCCAAACCCTTCGCGGGTTTCAGCAACAGCGACTTTGCGTACATCGGATTTGGAGCGTCGCAGGAACTTCCCTACGCCGGGAAGCTACGACTCAAAGGAGAGGTAGCCAACCGCGAAGCTGATATGCAGCAGACACAGGCCGACCTCCTGCGGTCGTCGATCACGGATCAGGTCAAGGCGCTCTATTTGCGGCTGGCTTATCTTGATGCAACGCTCTCGATTCTCGGTCGGAACGATGCTGTTCTGAAACCGATGATTGAGACGGGGTTGTCCCGATACAGCCTCGGGCAAGGCAGCCAGGCCGAAGTGCTGAAAGCCCAGATCGAGCATACGAAGATCCTGCGTGAAGTGACCATGCACCATCAGGAGATGGGGCAGCTTCAGGCCAGCCTCAAGCAACTACTGCATCGATCGCAGTCCGCCCCCGACATCATTCCAGAGCCGCTTTCCCTGACTCCGCTACAACGCACCGCCGAAGAATTGCAGAACCTCGTCCTCGCTCATAACCCGGCTGTCTCGGTTGACACGGCGGGTGTCCACAAGCAGGACGCCCAACTGAAGTCGGCACAGCGCGAGGGCAAGCCAGACTTCAACGTCGGCTATATGTTTCAGCAGACGGGCGGTGGCTACCGCGACTATTACATGCTCACCGTCAGTATGCGGCTGCCTCGGCGAAAGCGGGTCGAAGCGGGTGTAGCGGAAGCTGCCGAGTCTCTGGAAAAGTCGAAGCAGGAACTTGACTCTCAGGTGCAACAGCAGCTCGCAGAGGTGCAAAAGCAATACGTTACTGTGACGAACACGGCGGAACTGCTGACGGAGTACCAGGACGGTCTTCTGCCGCAAGCACGGGCCGCATTTCAGGCCGAGCAGACAACCTATCAGACCGGCAAACAGGCTTTCGCGCCGGTTCTTTCCTCTCTGCTGGATGTCCTGACATTTGAACATGACTATCAACAGACGCTGCTCGACCACGAGACAGCTCTGGCACGTCTCGAAACTTTGACTGGAGCGCAACTGCGATGAACAAAACCATTGTCCGTACATCCCTATTCTGGCTTGCTTTGTTCGCGGTTGCGGCTGCTGTGTATGTCTACCGCACCAGGTCAATCGTTCACCGAGTATCCGTTCCGACAGGTGTTCAACCCATTGCGTCTGGGCCAATGGCGGAGATGAGCAAAGACGCAGCTAAGGATACGTCCATGCCAGCGGCAAAGATGGAGGCTCCGCTGGTGCCTGTGCAACTGACGAATGAGCAGATGAACAGCATTGGCGTTAAGACCGGGACAGTCGAGTACAAGCAACTGAGCGACGAGATTCGGGCGACCGGCACGGTCGATGTGGACGAACGCCTTCAGTCGTCCGTGCAGGTTCGCTTCTCTGGCTACATCCGCAAGGTGTTTGCGAACGCTACCTATCAATATGTTCGTAAGGGCGATCCACTCTTCACGATTTACAGCCCTGACCTCGTGGCGACGCAGGAAGAGTATCTGCTTGCCCGTCGAAATCAGGCGGCTCTCACGGGAAGCTCGATTGATGGAGTTGCCACGGGCGCATCGTCCCTGACGACAGCGGCGGAGCAACGGCTACGCCAGTGGGACATCCCGAATAGCGAGATAGCCAAGCTCCAGGAAACGGGTAAGGCGGTGACGGAGCTATCCATCAACTCCCCTGCCTCCGGCTACATCATGGAGCGCATGGCGCTCCCGAATATGTATGTCGAGCCCGCGACGAAACTCTACACGCTCGCCGATCTCTCCCGTGTCTGGGTAAACGCACAGGTATTTCAGAATGATGTAGGCAGGTTGAAGCGTGGCGATAGCTCTGCCATCACGGTCGATGCTTATCCGGGACGCACCTTTCAGGGCCGTGTCGAGGAGATACTACCTCAAGTCGATATGACGACACGCACTGTCAAAGTGCGGCTGGCGGTCAATAATCCCGGCGTCACCCTCAAGCCGGGGATGTTCGTGAACGTCGATCTCAAGTCGGCACTGGGTCGGCAGCTGGTTGTCCCGGCCTCGGCGGTATTCCAGACGGGTCTCCGACAGGTGGTTTTTGTCGATCACGGGAGTGGCAGTATCGAACCAAAAGATGTCAGCCTCGGCGCGAAGGTTGGGGATGACTTTATCGTTCTGAAGGGCCTGTCGGCTCATCAGCAGATTGTGACCTCGGCAAACTTCCTGCTCGACTCCGAGAGTCAGTTACAGGCTGCGGCTGGTTCGTACACTCCCCCAGCTCCGGGAGCGGGGCAACAAACCTCAAGCCCATCAGCAGCGCCTCAACCCGCGGTCGTGATTGATTTCACCACCGATCCCAACCCCGCCCACAAAGGATCGAACGTCTTCCACGTCAAGCTGACTGGAGCGAACGGGCAGCCCGTTGCCGGGGCGCAAGTTGCGGTCACCTTCTTCATGGCGGCGATGCCGGCAATGGGAATGGGCGCGATGAACACGACCACTCAACTCATGCCGAAGAGCTCGGGTCTTTATGACGGAACGGGAGTTCTTGAGTCCGGTGGGACGTGGCAGGTCACGGTGACGGTGAAACAGAACGGCCAGACCATCGCCACGAAGCAGTTGCGCGTCAATGCCGAAGGAGGGATGTGACATGCTCTCCAGAATCATTGATCTCTGCGCTCGAAATCGCTTTCTCGTGTTCATGTGCGTTCTACTGCTGACCCTTGCCGGTATCTGGTCTTTGCGGCACGTCCCGGTCGATGCGCTCCCCGACATCTCCGATGTGCAGGTCATCGTCCATACGAGCTGGATGGGGCAACCGCCGGACATCATCGAAGACCAGGTCACGTACCCCATCGTGACCAGCCTTCTCGCTGCTCCGCATGTGAAGGCCGTCCGCGCTCAGACGATGTTCGGGGATTCCTATGTGTATGTCGTCTTTGAGGACGGCACGGACTTGTACTGGGCACGTTCCCGCGTCGTCGAATACCTCCAGCAGATCGGCGGTCGCCTCCCTGCCGAAGTCCATCCGGCTATCGGGCCGGACGCGACGGGCGCGGGCTGGGTCTTTGAGTATGCTCTTGTCGATAAGAGCGGCAAGCATAGTCTTGCTGATCTTCGCACTCTCCAGGACTGGCATCTGCGCTATGAGCTGGAGACCGTTCCCGGCGTCTCGGAGGTGGCGAGCATCGGTGGGTATGTGAAGCAGTACCAGATACGGCTCGACCCGAACAAGCTACTGGCCTACAACATCCCGCTCTCGATGGTCATCGAGCGGGTGAAGGCGAGCACCAATGAAGTTGGCGGAAGGGTGCTGGATCTGAGCGGAGCGCAGTACATGATTCGCGGTCTCGGCTACCTGAAGTCGCTCAACGATCTTGAGTCGATTGCCGTCGGCAGCAAGAACGGCACACCGGTTCTACTGCGCGATTTGGGCAGCGTCGCCTTCGGCCCGGACATCCGCGAGGGCGTTGCCGAGTGGAATGGACAAGGTGAGACGGTCGGCGGCATCGTCGTCATGCGGCAAGGCATGAATGCGTTGAAGGTCATCGAAGGGGTGAAGCAAAAGCTCCGTGATATTGCGCCGTCGCTGCCAGCCGGAGTGCAGGTCCTAGCAGGCTATGATCGTTCCGGGCTCATCAACGATTCGATTGCTACTCTCCAGCGCGACTTGCTGGAAGAAGCCATTATCGTCAGCCTCGTCATCATCGTCTTCCTGTTTCACTTCCGCTCGGCATTGATCGCCATTCTTGCTTTGCCGATTGCGGTGCTGGTGTCCTTTGTTCCGATCTATTTCCTCGGCGTTACATCGAACATCATGTCCCTTGGCGGCATTGCTTTGGCTGTAGGCGTCCTTGTCGATGCTTCGATTGTGATGGTGGAGAATGGCTATCGGCATCTCTCCGAGCGACAGGAGTCTGACCCGACACCTGTCACAGAGCCGGAACGCCGGGAGATACTCATCACTGCTGCGAAGCAGGTTGGCCCGGCCCTCTTCTTCTCGCTGCTCATCATCGTTGTCTCGTTCTTGCCGGTCTTCCTCCTGGAAGCGCAGGAGGGCCGTATGTTTCGGCCTTTGGCGTGGACGAAGACGCTTGCAGTTGGGTCATCCTCCATCATTGCGATCACGCTTGTTCCTGTTCTCATGGTGATGCTCATTCGAGGACGGCTCAAGCCAGAGAGCGCCAATCCCATCTCCCGCTTCACGCAAGCCATCTATCTGCCAGTCCTGCGATTCTGTCTCAAGTATCGCAAGCTGACGATTGCGATCAACCTGCTCTTTCTAGCTGCGACGCTGCCCGTTGCGTTCAAGCTGGGGAGCCAGTTCATGCCTCCGCTCTTTGAAGGCTCCGTCTTGTATATGCCAACTTCGCTTCCCGGCATCTCAATCGAGCAAGCGAAGTCGCTGCTGCAAAAACAGGATGCGATTTTGCGTACCATTCCCGAAGTTGAGAGCGTCTTTGGCACAGTCGGTCGCTCGGACAGCGCCACGGACAACGCACCACTCGATATGTACGATACGACTCTCATGCTGAAGCCACGGGAGCAATGGCGGCCTGGGATGACGTACACGAAGCTCATTCAGGAGATGGATGAGAAGGTGCAGTTTCCGGGACTGGCGAACACTTGGACGAGTCCAGTCGAAAACCGTCTTGACATGGAACTCACTGGAATCAAGACACCGCTGGGTCTCAAGGTACAGGGTCCGAGTGTAGACGGCATTGAGCAGCTTGCGGCGAAGATGCAGGGCGTTCTTTCATCCATGCCGCAGGTACGGTCGATCTTTGCTGAACGCATCTCGCAAGGCTTCTACATTAACGTGGAAGTAAACCGTACTGAGGCGGCGCGGTACGGCCTCAGCGTGGCCGATGTCCAGACGGCGGTTTCATCCGGCATCGGCGGCCAGAACATCGCCGAGAACATCGAAGGACGCGAGCGGTATCCCATCAATGTGCGCTACTCGCAGGATTTTCGCGACAGCGTCGAGCGGATGCGGAGCGTTCTGATCGCTACACCCTCGGGCGCGCAGATCCCGCTAGGGCAGGTTGCCAAAGTGTCGTTCTCTCATGGTCCAGCTATGATCCGGGATGAGGATGGACAACTCACCGGCTATGTCTACATCGACCTGAAGAGTACGAACTATGGTGGTTTTGTGGAAGAGGCCACGCGCAGATTGCAAAAGGAGGTTTCCATTCCTGCAAGCTACGGCTACAAGTGGTCGGGGGAATACGAGTTTGAACTGCGGGCGAAGGAACGCCTGAAACTTATTCTGCCAATCGTCTTCTTCATGATCTTCCTGCTGCTCTACATGGTCTTTCACTCTGTAACGGAAGCGGTGGTGCTGACTGTCCCTACGATCTATGCCATGACCGGCGGGTTGCTGCTGCAATGGTTGCTTGGCTATAACTTTAGCGTGGCCGTATGGGTAGGCTACATCGCACTCTTTGGAATAGCAGTCGAGACCGGAGTAGTAATGGTCGTCTATCTCCATGAGTCTCTGGAGCGAGGCCTAGTGCAAGGGAAGATTCACAGTAATGCGGACATCGAAGAGGCGGTCATTGAAGGCGCAGTAAAACGCCTTCGTCCCAAGCTCATGACAGTCATTGCCGTCCTCGCCAGTCTCGCACCGATCCTATGGGAGTCCGGTATCGGCTCCGATGTCATGAAGCCGATTGCCGCGCCCATTGTGGGCGGCATGATTACCTCAACCATCCACGTCCTGATCCTGGTGCCAGTCTTCTTCGTCATGATGAAAGAACGCTCCCTACGTCAGGGCACTCTCAAATCCCAACCCACCGATCAATAGGAGATCGCTATGTCCATCAAACAGCTCGTCTTCATTCCAGCGTTTGTTCTTGTCGCCGTCTTCATGCAAGCGCAGTCGAGTCAGACTATCGCCGGAACCGTTACGGATTCCATGTGCGGCAAGAAGCACATGATGAAAAATGCGACTGCCACGCAATGCACGCGCGAGTGCATGAAGTCTGGTTCCGATTATGCCCTTGTCAGCGGAGACAAGATGTATACGCTCAAGGGAGACAAAACACAGATTGATAAATTCGCAGGCTTGAACGTAGTCATCGAAGGTGAAACAACCGGCAAGACGATCAATGTCAGAACAATCAAGGCGGCTCAATAGCCGCAACGATAGCTCAACAACTACAGCTCTTGCCTTTGAGCGCCTCGTTAGCCTCATAGAGCACCAAGGGCAGGAGCAACAGTGCAGCGATAGAATCCGCCCACGGGATGTGCAAGACCGCATTCGTAACGAGTCCTGCCAGTGCAATCCAGGACATATACGCGCAAATATTGCTTTGCGCTGCATCAGCTCTCAACGCTCCACTATTGGTTTGAAGGGCTAGGCGTTTCTTGGAAGCGCCTAGCCAAGGCATAATGATTGCCGAAGCGACCAAAAGCACGATCCCGAAAACAGAGGGTTGTGGGCGGAATCGACCGAAGAGGGCAAGGGACGAACTGACGACGATATAGACCGCCAGCACATATAAGAGCACTGCATTCACTTTGGCTGTCACTCTCTCTGAACCTGGGCCCATGCGGAAGCGCTGAAGCACAACGATTGCGGAGAAGAGCTCCACTGCGCTATCGCCAGCAAATGCCGTCAGCGCGACACTGTGAGCGCGGATGCCCGCAATGGCGGCGACGAGAAGTTCCACACACATCCATGCAATCGTGATGTGCTGAATGGATCGAATCGCGGCTCCATCGTGATTTGGCAGTTTCATCAAGGCTTCTGCAGATCCTTTCTTTCTCGTCTCTGCTCAATCCATTTGTACAGCGAGGGGAGGACGAGCAGCGTCAAGAATGTGGACGTAATGAGGCCTCCGATGACGACAGTTGCGAGAGGCCGTTGCACCTCGGCACCTGCGCCTGTTGAAATGGCCATCGGAATGAAGCCAAGGCTGGCAACGAGGGCTGTCATCAGCACTGGCCGGAGCCGAGTTTCTGCACCTTGTTCAACCGCATCTGCGATGGACAGCCCCCCTTGGCGAATTTCGCGGATGTAGGTCAAAAGCACGATCCCGTTCAAGACTGCGATGCCAAACAGAGCGATGAAGCCAACACCAGCGGAGATACTAAAAGGCATTCCTCGAAGTGTGAGCGCGAAGATTCCTCCGGTAGCGGCAAGGGGGATATTCAGGAAGATCAATGCCGCTGGCAGAGCGGCTTGGAAACTGAAGTAGAGGAGAACGAAGATCATCAGCAGAGCTGCCGGGACGACAATCATGAGCCTTCGGCTTGCACTTTGGAGTTGCTGAAACTGGCCGCCCCATTCCAGTTCATAGCCATCTGGGATGTTGACCTTAGCGTTGACCACCTTTTGTGCTTCCGCAACAAATCCGGCAAGGTCGCGACCTCTGATGTTGACTTCCACGCTGATGCGTCGCTGGCCGCCTTCACGACTGATCTGTGCTGGGCCTTCCTCCTCTTGTATGTCTGCGAGCTGGGCAAGCGGAATGAAATGCCCTTCGCTATCTCCCACACGCAAATTGCTTACGGCTTCAGTGGTACTTCGTTGTTGCTGCGGGAACCTGACCTGGAGCGTGAACCGGCGATTGCCTTCGACGATCTCACCGACCGGCTTACCTCCGATCGCTTCGACGGTATCGAGTACCGCCGAAGCATCTAGTCCGTGACGGGCCAGTGCGTCGCGGCGAATGCGGATACGAAGATATGGGAGCCCGGCAACCCTTTCCGCTCGGACATCGGCTGCGCCTTGCACCATACTAAGGGCAGCGGCGATCTGGTCTGCCTTCTGGCGGAGAACTTCGAGGTCTTCGCCATAGAGTTTGATGGCAAGGTCGCTACGCGAACCGCCTTCCATCAGTTCTTGCATTCGCATCTGAATTGGCTGAGAAAAACTGTACGCTGCTCCGGGGGCCTCCTCTTGAAGCCGTTTCTTCATGGCCGCAATCAGATCGTTCTTGCTCGTCCCTTTAGGCCATTCATCCGGTGGTTTTAGTGTTAGGTAGACATCGCTCTGGTCGATGGCCATCGGGTCGGTTGCAACCTCTGGGCTTCCCGTGCGGCTGACAACACGGGAGACCTCGGGAAACTCGCGCAGCACGTTTTCAATGATCTCGTTGCCGTGCAAGGACTCACTGATTGAGATTCCGGGAACACGGTACATCATTACCAGAATCGACCCCTCATCCAGCGACGGAATGAATTCAGCCCCAAGAAACGGAATGATAGCCAGAGAGGCAGCAAACAGCGCAAGGGCAATGCCGCCCGTCCACGCAGGGTGAGCGACTGCGCGCCGCAACAGAGGACGATAGGAACCGTCGATCTTTCGCATGATCCATGTCGGCTTTTCCGCTTTCAACTTGCGAAGCGCATACCAGCTCAAAACAGGCATAAGCATGAGAGCGACGACTAGCGAGGCAGTCAGTGCGAAAAGCACTGTGGCCGCCATCGGCTTGAACATCTTGCCCTCTACCCCGCTTAAGGTCAGGATCGGCACGTAGACAAGGAAGATGATGGCGACACCGAAAAAGATCGGCTTGGCGACCTCGCTCCCTGCTTCGCGGATCGTCTCTTCGACTGATTCCTCCGGGTTCCTCTCGTGAAGGCGTCGCAAGATGTTCTCAATGATGACAACGGAACCATCGACGATCAATCCGAAGTCAATCGCACCAAGACTCATCAGGTTGCCGGATATCTTTGCCTGCACCATCCCCGTGATCGCGACGAGCATCGAAAGTGGAATCGCCACCGAAACGATAAGGCCCGCCCGGAAACTGCCGAGCAGCAAAAGGAGAACTGCTACTACGAGGATGCCGCCCTCGATGAGGTTCCGGGTGACGGTGTGGATGGTACGGTTGACCAAGTCTTTGCGGTCATAGAGAGGCTCGATCTTGACGCCAGCGGGCAAGGATTTCTGTATCTCGGCCAGTCCATCCTTTACTCGGTCTGCCACGGCGCGCGAGTTCTCGCCAAGTAGCATCATGGCGACGCCGATCACGATCTCGCCTTTGCCATCCTGAGTTGCAAAGCCGCGTCGGACCATTGGAGCAAAATGGACGGTTGCGATGTTGCGGACGAGGATTGGCGTACCCGTTGGAGACGTGGCTACGACGATATTTTCGATGTCGTCAAGACTGCCGATCAGTCCCTCACCGCGAATGAGCGATTGCTGCTCGGAACGCTCAAGATAAGCTCCGCCTGCGTTCGCATTATTTTTGGAGAGGGCTTCGATCACTCTTTCAAGCTGAATGTGGTAGCCGGTCAGCTTGTCGCTATCTACCTCTACCTCGTAGGTCTTCAGTTCTCCTCCCTGGCTATTGATTTCAACGACTCCCGGAATCAGGCGCATCTTGGGAGCAATCTGCCAGTCGAGAATCGTGCGCAGCTCCATCGGCGTTTTATCGCCACCTGTGACCTTGAACTGATAGATTTCACCAAGTCCGGTCGAGATAGGGCCTATCTCCGGCACTCCCACACGCGAAGGAATTGCTTCCTTTGCCTGTACGAGGCGTTCGTTGACGAGGCTCCGGCAGAAGTACGGGTCCATGTTGTCCTCGAAGTAGACGGCGACATAAGACAAGCCGTACTTCGATGTGGACTGAATGCGACGCACACCGGGCAGTCCGCTCATCGACATCTCGACGGGGAAAGAGAGCAGTTGTTCAACCTCAAGAGGCGACAGACTCGGAGCGCGTGTCAGGACGAGCACTTGATTGGGCGTAATGTCCGGTTCGACATCGACGGGAAGGTTGTTCAGGGACACGACTCCCATCGCAGCAACGAACAAAGCACCCAGGATAACAAGGACGCGGTAGCGGAGGGCGATGTCTACAAGACGCTGCATTAGTCCTCCCCCAACTCGCCGCCGGCGAGAATCGACTTCAAGTGAAACGCGCCTTGGGTCACGACTCGTTCCCCAGCCGAGACACCACTGACGATCTCAGTATTGCCGTTAATCGACATGCCCTTCTCAATCTGTCGCGCCTCGAACTTCGTGGGCGCGATCTGGACGAAGACGACGTTCTTTCCCTCCACATCCTGCAAAGCACTCGACGGAACAGCGAGAGCCCGCTTGCTGAACTTGGTCGGCAACTCGATATTGGCGAACATATCCGTCTTCAATCGCATATCGCGGTTGTCCACTTCACAACGAACCCGTGCAGTGCGGGTCTGCGGATCGAGTACGTCGCTGATGTAGGCAACACGTCCCGAGAAGCTTTCGTTCGGGTACGTATCCACCTTGATCGAAGCATTCTGTCCAAGTCGGATACGGCCAAGATCTTTTTCATAGACCTCCGCCTGCACCCAAACCTTGGAGAGATCGGCAATCGTAAAGAGGCTTTTTCCCGGCTCAACGTTATCCCCAGCCGATACCTGAGCCTTGGTAACGACTCCCGCAAACGGTGCCTTTAAAACGGTAAGCGGGCTTCCGCTGCCGCCCGTCGATCCGTAGCGTCGAAGACGCTGCCGAATGCCTTCGATAACAGCCTGCTGGGACTGAATGCTCGCTCGTATTCCCTGCTCATCTGCCTTGCTGAACTCGTAGTCCTTCTCTGCTCCTGCCCCGACGTCGGCAAGTCTTCTGCTGCGCTCGGTCTGACGCGTTGCGGGAGTCAGCTTTGCGTTGAGGCTCGCAAGCTCCGCCTTCGCGGATTGTTCCTGAGCGGAGAGGTCGACCGCTTCGATGTTGTCGAAAACAGCAAGAGGCTGCCCCGCACGAACGCGGTCGCCGATCTTGGCTTTCAGTTCCACGACGCGACCGCGAGAAAGCGGCGAAACCTCGCCGATGTGACTGTCGATGGGCTGCACGGTTCCGGTCGAGCGGAAGTATTCGGTGAGCTGCACGACCTCGGCCGGCGCGATCACCATCCCAACGTGCTGCTGTGCGGGGAGGAGCATCTCAACCTGCTTCTGTTTGTTGGCGGCGCTTTGAGAGTCCTCTTCGGCTCCGCCTGTGTCGCTGACTTCGGCTGTCTTGTGCTTGCATCCGGCCATGAGTACGAGGCCGCAGATTATCAATATTGGAAATTTCTTCATGGCAGGTTGCCTCCTATGGCACGTTCGACTTCGGCCCAGCTGCGCGTTGCATCCGCCTGGGCGTCGATGAAGGCGAGTTCGGTATCGACGAGCCGCCGTTGTTCGTTCAGGACATCCAGTAAGCGAAGCTGTCCAAGTTTGTAGGCTTCCCGAATGACCTGGAGATTCGACGCGGAAGGATCGACCACGCCGGAACGCAGCAGGTCGATCGATTCGTTCGCCGCCGTCCACCGCTGATAGGCGCTTTCGACCTCTAGCGGAATCGACCGCTCCAGATATTCCCGGCGCAAGCGCGCCCCGGAGGTACGGGCCGCAGCGGCCTGCACGTCGCCTTTGACGCTCCGGCTGGTACGCAGCGGGATCGAGACACCGAAGCTCAGGATGTCGTCCCGGTCGCGCAGTGGCGCTATCGCTCCTGTTGGAGTCTGCCCGAAGAGGTCGTCGAACTGGCTGTACTGCCGGATGTATCCGACCGACAGGTTAAGGTCGGGCTTGCCGTTGGCCTTGGCAAGCTGGACTCCGGCCTGGCTCTGCTCTTCCTGCAAGCGAGCGGAGTGAAGGTCGGCTCGGGATTCGACCGCTTTAGTCTTGAGCGAACCAAGATCTTCTGCGGAGGGTGCAACGTAGCTGGTGGGAGGTAATGCTTCACCTGGCATCAACCCGGACAGCCGTCGCAAATTGAGTTCGGCTGTGGTGAGTCTCGCCTGGGCACTCCTCCTCAGCACAAGAGCACGGTTGGTTTCCACTCGCAGCAGATTCGCTTCGAGTGGCGCCACGTCGCCTTCATGCACGCGGGCATCTGTCAGGCGCTGTGCCTCGGCATTGACCCTTGCGGCTTCATCGAGCAAAGCGAGCTTCTGTTGTTCGGCGCGGCGTTCTGCGGCGGCTGAGCGAATCTCAAAAGCAAGAGCCGCCGAGCCTTCCTGCAACTCCGCCTCGGCTTGCGCCACTCCGAAATTCGCCACCTGAATCCGTTTGCTGCGCTTCCCAAACGTCTCAATGGACTGCGAGAACCCCGCCCCATATTGCTCTTCACCATAGGTGCCGAGCGGCTTTCCTGTAGCCCCTTTGAGGTCAAGCACAGTTGCGGGGCGAACTCCAGCCTGTGTGAGAGTTCCCTGAGCTTCCGCGATCCGTTCCCGAATCGCAAGCAAGTTCTTATTTCGAGCGAGTCCTGTGCGTACCAGGTCGTCCACCGTCGGCGGACTGGTTTGCTGCGCTATCAACCCCGTGGGCATAGCCAGCAAGACGCACAGGAAGATAGACAATCTTCCTGACATACACATCTCCTCTATTCCAAAGTCATAGTTCTGACGGAGGACTAGGAGAGCTGTGGCGGACGATCAATCTCTAGGGTGGGAAAGGGCGGCAAGAGGAACGCCTGTTCGATTGGCGCGACAGAAATCGTGATCGGTGCCACAAAAATGACCTGTGGAGTTACGACGACATTGGCGCAGCAGCAGATGCAACTGTCGCAGGCCTTGACTGGGGCGTGCTTATCCAAAGCCTGGGAAGCCGAGCAATCTGAGTCTGGCAATTCACACGCAACCATATCCCCGGCTGTGAACAGCACGAGGAATAGAGCGGTAAAGCGAAACGCCTTGGCCCAAAAGCCCATGGAGTGAGAATACACCGGCGTCTCTCAGTGCCGGATTCCTGAGGCAAACCGTTTCTATCCAATCTTTGGTGTCTCGTTCCCAATCAATGACGACGACTCCTAGTTGCCCGAGCGTATGCCGAATGGAGTGAAAAGCTGAACCAAGCAAACCGCTTATTTTCATCAACTTACATCCGCAATGCTCAAGTTGTGAGGCAACTTCCATTTGCAGAGACGGGCGTCAATAGGCGAACATAAAGCGAATATATCGCCATGTCCTCGACCGCCGCAATCCGTCTCCAGATTGAAACCAAACTGGCAAATCGCGTCCCAGCCGCCCTAACGCTCAAGATCAAGCAGGCGCCGGAACTGTTTCCGACCGGAATCAGTGAAATCGATGCAGTCCTGGGCGGCGGCATCCCTCGCGGGAGCATCACCGAAGTTGCGGGCGCAGCATCAACAGGCAAGACATCCTTCGGACTTTCCGCCATCGCCGCCATCACGCAGTCCGGGGCTGCTTGTGCCTGGGTCGATGTGAGCGATGCGCTCTCGCCGGAGTCCGCAGCGGCAGCGAACATCGTACTGAGGCGGCTATTGTGGCTCCGCATGTCGGCGGAGCGTAAACAGAAGGTCACCGACAAACCGTGGTCGCGTTTGGAGCAAGCACTGAAAGCGACAGATTTGCTGCTTCAGGCCGGAGGCTTTGCCGCCATCGTCCTCGACATGAGCGATGTACTGCCACAACACACGAGGCGTATCCCGCTGGCGACGTGGTATCGCTTCCGTCTCGCAGCCGAACAGGCTCGCACTGCTCTCATCTTTCTCAGTCAATCGCCATGTGCCAGCAGTTGTGCAGCACTCTCTCTGCGTTGTGAGCCGGCCAACACTCGTCCCTTCAGCACAAGCGGGGAAACCGCTCTCTTCGAAGGGCAGCAATACACTCTGGTGCGCGAGCGCAATCGCAATGAAGGTTCTCCTTTCCTTTCTAAGAAACCATCGACGCGGGCCGAATGGCGTGCTGAAAGTCTCTGGGCGAGGGTGCGGTAATGTATGCCGTTCTTCATCCCCCTAACTTTGCGGCACAGGTCGCAGCGCAACAGCGTCCGGAGCTGCGGAGGCGACCGTTTGCACTTATCGACGGCGAGCCACCGGCGGAGATGGTCTTTGCGGTGAACAAAGCGGCGCGTTTATTGGGCCTTGAAGTCGGCATGACTCGCCTTCAAGGAGAATCATGCTCGGAGGTTGTCGTTGTCCCCCGCTCGCACGGAGAGGAAGTCTCTGTGCAGACGATTCTTCACACCATCGCGTGTATGTTTTCCCCGCGCATCGAGTATGTGGAGATACACCCTGGCACCTACGTCCTCGACATACAGGGCATGAACACTCTGTTTGGGGACTCCGCACAGCTCGCCAGCAGATTGCGGCAACGCGTGATGTCGGCTGGCTTCCTCGCAAACGTAGCCGTCTCACAGAACTTTGATGCGGCCTTGTGTCTGGCACTCGGCAGAACCGGCATCTCGGTAGTACCACCCGGAGAAGAGGCAAACGCGATGCGGGATCTTCCGGTGCGCATTCTGGACCTCGCATCGGAGCATGAGGAGATCTTTCAGGCGTGGGGTATTCGCACTTGCGGCGACCTGGCCGCTCTCACCGAGACTGACCTGATTGCACGGATCGGGCAAGCGGGAAAGAGATTGCATTCGCGTGCTCGGGGCGCGTGGCCGCACTTGATGTTCCCGATAGAACCAAGTTTTGAAGAGAGCTTAGCTGAACGGATGGAACTGGACTTTCCCGTAGGGCTATTGGAACCGTTGTTGTTCCTGCTCGCACGCATGACGGATGCTCTGCTGGAGCGGGTGAAATCGAAAGCGCGTGCCATTGCCTTATTGCGCGTTGTGCTCCATCTCGACGGCGGGAATCAACATGAGCGCATCATCCGGCCTGCTCTGCCACTGCATGATAAACCAACGCTGCTCAAGCTATTGCAACTGGATTTAGAGACACACCCTCCTAGCGCCGCGATTGTCAGCTTGGAACTACACGCACAGTCTGCTCCACCCTACCGCGCACAGCATGGTTTGTTTCTGCCGCAGGCACCGGAACCAGGAGTCTTGGAGGTGGCGCTTGCGCGCCTGCGGAAGCTGCTCGGCGAGGAGCGCGTCGGTTCGATCGAGCTGAAAGACGATCACCGACCGAATGCCTTCCGCACGATTCCTTATGCACCTCCGCCACCCGCGAGGCGTGAAAAACCACCCCTCTCGGTGTCGATGGCTCTTCGTGTCTACCGCCCACCTCAAGCTGTTGGTGTGACGCTCGTTAGCAACGCTCCGGCACGAATCTTTTGGGATGGCCAGCGGTACGCCGTTCGGGAGGTCGCAGGGCCGTGGCGCGTGAACGGACAGTGGTGGTCGGAGACCAACTGGTGCCGTGAGGAGTGGGATGTGCGGCTGGCAACAGAGAGCGTAGAGCGTGTGTGCCGGATCGCGTTCGATCCACGCTCCCGCTATTGGTATGTCCAGGGGACGTATGACTGAGTACGTCGAATTGCACGCTCGATCTGCCTTCTCCTTTCTGGAGGGCGCATCGCTGCCCGAAGCGTTGATAGAGCGAGCTGCCGAACTGGAGATGCCAGCGTTAGCACTGCTCGACCGCAACGGTGTCTATGGTGCGCCACGCCTTCACATGGAAGGACAGAGGCGAGGTGTACGGGCGCACATCGGAGCAGAGGTTGCGGTGAGCGACCTGGGACAGCGGTTGCTGCCTGCGAAGTATCTGCCGCATCAGCATCCGATTGAACCGGTGCGGCTGCCGCTGCTGGTGGAGTCACGCGCTGGATACAAAAATCTCTGCCGCCTTACCACCCATTTCAAATTACGGGAGAGTACGAAGGCTGAAGGCTCGGCGCTCACGAGCGATTTCGAGAAATACAGCGAAGGACTGGTATGCCTGACAGGTGGCAGTGAAGGGCCGCTGGCCGCTGCACTGGCGGGCGGAGGCTATGATGCTGCACGACAGACCGTCGAGCAATTGGTGAACATCTTTGGCCAGCGAAATGTCTATGTCGAGTTACAGCGCCACTTCGACCGCGAAGAAGAGCATCGCAACCGGGCGGCCATCCGTATCGCACGGTCACTGAATCTGCCTCTGCTCGCCACGGGTGGAGTGAACTACGCGACAGAGTATGAGCGCGAAGTCATGGATGTCTTCACCTGCATTCGCCATAAGAGAACGCTCGATCAAGCGGGCCGACTGCTGGCTGTGAATGCTGACCGGCATCTGCACTCCGCAACCGAGATGCAGCAGCTCTTCTACGACTATCCGGATGCTATCTCCAATACGAAGGAGCTATCCACACGTCTGCAATTCGAGATGACCGGGCTGGGCTATGAGTTTCCGGCGTACCCCGTGCCGGATGGGGAGACGATGGACTCGTTTCTTCGCAAGCGCACAGAGGAAGGCATACGCAGACGCTATCTCCCGAAGAATGACCCGGCGCTGTACGCCAAAGCGATACAGCAGGCCGAGCGAGAGCTGCGGCTGATCGAACGGCTGGGGCTGGCCGGATACTTCCTCATCGTGTGGGATGTCGTGAACTTCTGCAAGAGCAACGGCATCCTGATTCAAGGCCGCGGCTCTGCGGCAAATAGCGTTGTCTGCTACGCGCTCGAAATCACCATTGTTGATTCGGTTGGTCTGGACTTGCTCTTTGAACGCTTCTTATCCGAAGAACGTGGAGAGTGGCCGGACATCGACCTCGATCTCCCCAGCGAGACCGACCGCGAGCGAGCGATTCAGTATGTGTACCAGCGGTATGGCGAGTTGGGCGCGGCGATGACCGCCAATGTCACTACGTTTCGCAGCCGTTCCGCCTTCCGGGAAGTCGGTAAGGTCTTCGGTTTTGACAAGAAGACTGCGGGACGGCCTGCCGGGTTAGCGAGTTCGTGGGAGTGGAAAGGTCCCACGGACACAATGGAGAACACCGTCAAAGCTGCTGGCTTCGACCTGCAGAACGCTCGCAACAGAAAATTTCTGGAGATGGCAGAGCGAATACAAAATCTGCCACGCAATCTCAGTCAGCACTCGGGCGGCATGGTGATCTGTCAGGGGCACCTCGATTCGGTCGTGCCGATTGAACGGGCGTCGATGGCAGGGCGAACGGTAGTGCAGTGGGATAAAGACGACTGTTCCGATATGAAGATCATCAAGATCGAT
>Ga0193742_1000406_pt1 | contig 29862 bp, 40 predicted proteins | sample L2c1metaG_FD_165511 | JGI IMG/M metagenome (GOLD analysis project Ga0193742, IMG submission 165511) | Soil microbial communities from a riparian zone of the East river system, Colorado, United States - L2c1 | ecosystem: Environmental > Terrestrial > Soil > Riparian zone | place: USA: East River... | reverse complement strand
GTTAAAACAACACAGAAATACATTAGAAACAACCCCAAGATGAAGAAAAACAAGTGAGACCTCACCAAGATAGAAGACTTTCTTCTCAGGCAAAACCCTCTGATGAAAATCCATCTAGAGGAGAAATGAAGACAGGTGAATCTCTCATATCATTGGAACCTTGAAATGATATGAAAATAAAATAGAATCAAACTAGTTTTGAGAAAAAATGAGCAGAAACTCACTGAGATAAATAATATCTCTCTAAATCACCTGGCATACCCTAGAGAAAAAATGCGACAGTCAAATGTTGAAGCTGTTTCGCAGCTAGAACAAAGTAAGTCTCAACCTTTGTAGAAAGTTTATGTATTAATACTATATACCTAGAACAAAGTAACCAGGGGATTATTAGATATAGTAATGAAGGAATAGAATGGTGTACTCACGTCTCAACCTTTGTAGAAAGTTGGGACTAGTAAACAAAAAATGAGTGACTACGAAATGACTGTGATTATGTAATATAAATAACGAGAGTATCAAATAAAAGAATGAACGGTATATGAGGGAACAACGGGTCGATAACTCGCATATCTCAACATCAAATGCTCTCGTCTCATCATACCCTTAAATATACATAAAAATAAGTTTGAATCAAGCCAAAAATCAAGCAAAACAAATAGGAACTCACCAAGATACAAGGTTCCTTCCCCATTCCAAAACCCTGAAAAAGTGATGCATATAGCTTTGGAACAAAGCAGCACAATGCTATTGTATAATTGGATCCTTAAAGCGACATAAAAATAGATATAAAATAAGCCAAAAATGAAATAAAACCAACAGAAACTCACTGAGATATGGATGCTGGCTCTCGGGCTCTATGTTGGGTCTATGATATGCCATCCTACACTTACCAGAGAATCATTATGGCTCTTGTGGAGGCTAAAAACCTACTAATATATTTTATTTATCCTACACATAATGAATTTTGGGTGGTAGAAGCATCCCAAGAGGCCAGAGAGATGAAGAACTTGAGATTAATATGTAGTTACTGTTTTTGGTAATTAGATTTTGGCTTAGCCGGCTCTGAGTGGCTCATTAGCCGAGTTGAGCTGATGTAAGCGGCTCAGGACCCTGAGCTGAGCTGTGAGTGAGCCGAGCCAAGCTGTGGCAACACTACCCCTATCACACTAATTTGGGCATTTCAAGGCTCGGTCTGAAATGGGGTCAGGACCCTCTTACAAACGCTTTCAAATCTTTCAAATGTCACGTTGAGTCCATAAATGGCATATGGAACCGAGGCTAATAATTTCTGGATCACCCAATCCGGGAATTGAAGTATCACAATGTCTCACGGTCTTTGATGACATGATACAATCTCATACGAAAACAAATCTAGAATTTCACGTCCACGGGATGCCGACTAACTTTCAGATGATTCCGAATCTAATCTACCTAATTTTAGCCGAAATTTAGAACCAATCTGAAATTCCAGATTCCTACGGGAAGTCATCCAGTAACCGACGTCAAATTATAATAATACTGATATGCAAAAGTCTGCCCCCGCAACTCATCTGGAGATCTAGCGATCCATTATATTTTTCTCCTCTGATAAATTGAGCCTAGCTATCCATGTCTTTCGATTGTTCGATTGTCATCCCCAGCTGCAGCTGATGCAAATATGGTCAACAACACCCAGGAAATGGACGACTCAGCGATCATGGGTGAGGACGATCGCCAAGCTCAGAAGATATACCACACCCAAAACTGTTATATGGACTCACTCAATGATCGCAACTTCCAGATGCTAAACTGTGGTAACGAAAACTGTTGGTCCCTTTCAGCTCTCAGATCTCAGTACCCATCAATATTTATCCTCACGAATTGATTAGATCGACGTACTACCGTCATTGACCATGCGAAAACTACTAATAAAGATGAACTCCCACACCCGCAACCTTGTGAAGCATCCACCGGTTCGTACTAGTCACCTACACCGTCTTCCGTAAAAGATCTTAAACAAATGTCGTCTTCCTCCCCTAAGGTCCCACACCTGACTCGCACCCCATTTCTAACAAACTCTTTGCTTCAAACACAAATGCGCCACAATTCAGTCCCCATCTCCTCACCAAATGCTAGTCCCGCGGTATCAATCCCCGTGCACTGCGTCGTGCTATTCTCGCTGGCCATTTTATTTTACCTAGCATTCATCCAAGCATTCATAATCATCATGATAGCTTCCCATTGTAGGTATTGAAAGGAACACATCGACTACCATAGTAGCTGGCTCTACTAGTCATTGATTCATAGACCTACTTTATTGAATTCGCAAGTGTATCACTAGATTCCGCTTTACCCTTGTACTACTAGCCGTTAAGTAGATACTATCATCAAAAATGTAATGTTTTCAGGGCTATATACTTGATTAGAAATAATAAATCAAAGGAACGTTACCAACTCCCATATCGCGTCTTTCCCTTCCCCTCCAAGGCATCTAACAAGTCCCTCACCCTCTAATTTTTTCAAATGTAAATAAATGCTTCTGGTAGCAGGTAGCCATAGATTCTCCGGATAGGATTTATAAATATTCCTAACCAGATTCCATATTGTCCACTGGTGTCGTCCATCCCCGTCCGACTGCGCCTCCGATTGGAGTTCGACAGGGACGGGCAATCGCAACACTTCTACGATCTGTGCTTCCCTCTCCAATCGATGCTTTATATAGGTAGCGATCGTCTCTTGACCGTTCGTCAGAATGGCTCCATGTCCTGGATAGAGAGTATCATATTCCGAGTTCTCGATAGGAGGTGACAAGGATGAAGCGGAAGGTAACGCCGAGGCAGAACTTTTATACCTCAACATTTTACTCAAACTTGTCATATACGCTGAGAGATCTTCGAACACAGCCGTTCCATGGCCCAATACTGTATCCGCAGTATACAGCGCCCGATCAAGTGGCAAATAGAGGCAGATAGAGTCGACTGTATGGCCAGGCGTATGAAGCACCTCCAACAAAGTTGTCGTCTCTTGGTCTACAAACGTCTGGCCATCGTATAAATTGTGGAAAATAGAGCCATCAGGAGCGGCAGTATACAACTCCTTATCCAACACTTTCTCAATGTCTCGAAGTGAGTTGTGAGGGCCATGGTGCTCTCCTGCCTTGGTAGTATCGAAAGGATATTTGTGCAGCTTCGGACCTTGATATTCTGCTTCCTTGCTGTGGTTGCGTCCAACCCATAAATTCCGGAGGAGAGTCAAGACAGAAGGTAACCCTCCGACGTGGTCGTGGTGCCAGTGCGAGATAATAATATCACTGACATCCGGATCTGATGCGTTACTGGTGGCTTGAAGAGCCGAAGTGAGGATGGGAATATACGACTCTAGACCCTCCGCAGTGTCAACCAGGATGTATGGCTTATGTGAGCCTATGAGGTAGGTGTTAGTTCCTATTAACGATCTTTGAGTCTCAAGAGTCTGCAAGATCTCAAGGTAGTAAGAACAAACCTTGCAGCGTGAATTTTCCTGGATTCTTTTGGTGGGGACAATGCGTAAATTCAGAACTGGAAGTAGCCGTCACTGAGACGAAAACGAACTCACTTGGCCTAGTACTCGAATAACATAATCGCTCAACTAATCAAAAATAATAAGATATATGTGATTTAAGTAACCTTGAAGCGCTGGTAATTTACCCTTGTCACATCCAGCAAGTCTTGATGATTCTGTCGTATTCTACACGATTAAGTATGATCAACTTTCAGGGGTGAAAGGTGAAAAGGAATTACTCGGAGGTCATTTCCGTTTCTCGCAATATCAAGCTGTTGTAGATGACAGTGGGGGGTGGTAACAGAGGTAGATTGCGAGCTACATGTGATATGTATGCCACAAATGGATTACGATTGCCTAGCCGGAGGTGGCACCTAGTGTGGCCTGAAAATAATAATAGCCGTTGCAGCAAGAGCGCCTGCATAGCAAGAACATGGTACGGCAAGAGCCAGAGTCAATCATCGATAATTCAATGGCTCTTATCGTGAGAAATACAACAACGGGTAAGGTATTTAAAGCAAGTAAGGATGGTCATTTAAATTTTAGATATTACAGACCCACAAAAGCCCAAGCCACCACATTCGCCAATCCGACAACTTACTAATTTCCAAATCATCGACGGCGTTCATATCCTCGATCTCTCTCTCTATCCCTATATCCACCTCCTCCACCACGCATGGGCGGAGCCGGTGACCTCGATCTCGACCTCCTAACATCACGTCTCGACCTCATATGTGGAGGCGGAGATCTGTCCCTCTGCCTCTCCCCACGAGGAGGCGGAGGCGGAGGCGAAGGTGACCTACGCGGAGGAGGAGGGTGCCTTTCTCTATCTCGCTCCCGTTCACGGTCCTCACGACGATGGTAGTTATCAGACCTATCTCGTCCACGTCCAAGAGGCGGAGGTGGAGATCGATCTCTGTCCACTCTCCTACGCGGAGACCTCGAGATTGATCGAGAATCTTCTCTTCCTCTTCTTGCTTTCGCTCTTGGAGTAGGAGACCTTGACCGACGACGAGGACGCGAAGTTGAACGTCTCTGACGATCAACAACGGAATCATCATCAGATGAAGAAGACAAATCAGCTGAATCAGCTGAAGACGAGTCTGAATCCGATGAATCCGAGTCCGCATCGGAGGAAGATGAGGAGTCTGCTTCGAGCATAGCTCGTCGTTGTTCCATGATCAATTTGGGTGCATTCTAGATTGACAAAGAATAAAAGCCAACGATAATGAGTATCTCGAAATTCAACAATTGCCAAGGCACCCACCTTCAAATACTCCCTCATCTCCTCCGTAATCACTCCTAGCCCAATGCTCGTGAAGTAATTGATCGCAAACCTAGTATTCTTCGGCACATCCATCGGAAACATGCCTTGACACCCCCTCTTTACATCAGGATCCTTGAACCTCTCCGCAAGAATCTTCATACCCATTCCTTCCATCATCTCTTGCATCATGATCTTGACGAAAATACGACTACTACTCGTCGTATCGTCCTCGTTAATTCTGACGCATTCAAACACCATCCAGGAAATGGAGTCGGTGGCGAAGAGGTGTCCGAAGAATCGAGCAATGTTTCGCAGACGATTGGTCTCGTATCGATGGATGGTAGTATAGTACGTGTTGAAGGCTGATTCAAAGGAGTCTGTCCAGACCCTGTTGAGTTTGCAGAAACGCTCGCCAGTAAGCCCATAAAATGTGGAGTAGGAACGTTCTTGGGAACAACATTCAATAATCATGTTGACCAGCTCAATCTAAAAGAGACCCGATTAGTTTTCGTTTATGCAATAAAACCAAAAAAAAAGGTACTGACTTCTTGACCTTCCTGCATCTGAATTTTAAGTAGCTTGTGCACAGCTTCTTCGTAGTTGAGGGCATTCATGATTGTCAAATAAATGACACGACGAAGATTAACCAGGTTCGTTTCTGTCCTGTCCTCGATGCCTTCTTTCGTTTCTGCGACTGGAAAACGGCAAACATGAGTTGACAGTATGAAACGAGGCGGACTTTTTACCTTCGTCCTCTTCAGAATCATCTTCCTCCGAACCGGATCCCGATTCATCATCAGAATCTTCCCCGAGAATTTCAGACTTGATAGACTTATACCTGTCCTCGTTTTCCAGGTATTGAGCATCCAACTTGAAGATATCTATCAGCAAATAATGTCAGAAGATCCTTCAATAGTCCAAAATAACAGCAGTGAAACTTCTCAAACTTACTTAAACTGTCCTGAACGTCCAATTCTTCGTCCAACTGGATTTGATGCGTAATCTGCTCATCTTCCTCTACCAAATCCAAGCCTTCAGGCAAAATCGGATTATCCTTGTATTTGTCTTTCCTCACTTGCATGAGGACCTCAATCATGTACTGGACTCTTTGACTGATTTTTCCCTCGTTTAAGACCGCACGGAATCGCTCGAAGACGGTGGCGTTGGCTTTGGGCGAGTTCTCTGCGAGGAAAGCTCCGACTTCGCGTGTGAAACCAACAGCAATTTCGATAGAGTCGTCTGTCGGCCGTTCAAGGAGGAGAACGAGAATTTGGAGAGCGACAACCTCATGCGCGACAGATTGGTTGACTAGATGGGCGAGAAAGGTGGTTGTGGAGTGACACACAATCTAACAGCGAAAAAAAAAAGAGTAAGAAGTGAGTAAGGTGAAACCATGACCAAAAAAAAAAAAGACACCAACCTTATTATTTCGCTTGAAGGACTTCCTAAACTGACTTAAGATCCTGGTCAACACCAACTCCCCCACCTGAGGCAATTTCGTATTGATAACAGCCACGAGCGCAGCAAACACAGGCGTAAATGGCAAACTGGCAGCCTGAGCTTTCATGATACTCCGCGCAAACAATCCCCTCCCACGGACGAGGTTCTCAGAGAATAGCTCCGGCACAATCTGCTTGATGTTGGTGATATTCACCCGATTGACAATACCCGTGATGGACTTGCGGAGGGCATCCCAAGAGAGTCGTTGGTATTCCGCACTCGTTTTATCGGCAGAAGCTGCCTCCTGCATGGCTCGTAAACGAGCAGGAGGAATATACATCCCCCCAGAGCGTGTATTCAAGAGCTTGGCGAATTCAGCCCGTTGAGCAGTCTCTCTGTCTTTTTCTTTAAGCTTTTCAGTTTCTGTCTCGTTCGATTGAGACTTTGAGAGTTCTATTGCAGCGACTCGAGCTTCTAGCTGCTGGTCTTTCCTGATACCCTTAGTGAACCGAGAGGCGACATCATGGGGTGGAGATCTGGACCTGCGGCGACTGGACGGTGGTGCTTCATCAACTTCCGGTGAATGCGATGGTGACCTGTTCAAAAAAGCTCAACATATTACCCGTGCTTGCACCTCAAGATATGTGACATACCTTTTTCTTTTGTGGTGGGGTGTCTCTACTGTTGAGGGTGAATCCATGGGTGAGTAGTACAAGGTGAACGTAGTTGGTGCCTTGCGCGCTGTTGCTTGACTTTGTTTGGTTCCCGTTGAGGTCCAACTGAGAAAACCACATTTTAAGTACATTCGTACTACAACAGATTGTTATATACAACGATAGAGACAAATCTACTATCACATCGTCCAGACTAGAGAGTATTTAAAAGTCAAGGGTTCAAAATAATCATGAGATTCGTCAGTTGAAAGACGCCACCGTCGACGATTCCCTGCGACCAATTCAGTTTCTCCCCAAATACAATCAAACGAGGACTTACAATACAGACATGATCGGAAGAGACATAGATGACGATGTTGCGCCTATAAGAAGTACATTCTGTTTCCCAAAATCTTGTTAACGCTCATGAAGGCACTGCGCCAGATGTCCAAGTCGAACGAAGATCCACCGCTGGCGCTAGAGGCGGAATCGTCGAATTGAAGGCCGTGTGCCTCAGGGCTCATGTGGAATACCCCCCGCGCACAAACCAGCTATAAAGCGATGAGAACGATTCATGGTGTTTCAAATTGAAGAACTCACATCGGCATCTAGAAACAATGAATCAATTCAGAATGCAACTTGTCATAATGATGAAGTCTGAACTCACAGTAAACAGGCGCAGGAATCGAAACGGATCGGGTGGCTTTAGCGTAGACATGGCAGAGTGTAAACGCAAGCTCTTGGATTCTGAAACAGAAACCTATCAATAGAGCATCAGAAAGAGTGTTTGGTGATTTACCTTTGCATATTGCCGTTAAAAATGTCGTCGTGCAGGACAATGTAATGCGCCGAACGTGGAGCTAAATAAGATAAATCTTTTTTAGCAGGCAACCAGGATTAATATGAAGAACCAGTGACGCACTGCCTTGGATTGCGGCATGACTTTGTAAATAAAAATCATTCCTCATGGGCCCAGTGACCTCGTTTTCGACAACCAAGCCAGGGTGGCAATTTCCCTTCTTGTCCCCTTCACTATAAGATAATCAGAATATGCACAGGAATCTTCTCCAATTACTCACTTGTTGCGAGGGAAAAATACAGAATGGTGCCTAATGATGGAATAATGTAGACATCACTATCTGCACTTCAATCAAAACAAACACGCTACCTTTTACCCACAACAATAAATGTGACAAGGATATTATAGTTTCGACCTCCAACGATTGTCTGGATTGCAGCTGAAAAAAAGCATATCAATTTTTAAAATGTGAACTATAGATAATGAACATGCCTTTGATAGCTGCCAGTTCAGCTGTAGCCACAGTGTTGTATTCTCCTTCCGATACTCCATCTCGGAAGAAGATCAACCTCTTTGGCGGCATCTTGTTGAATTCGATGAATCGCCCAAGGGCTCGCTCCATCATCCCCTGCAGCGACTCAATGATTTCAACGCGAGGCTGCTGAATTTCGGTGAGAGCAGCGTATCTCGTAGCACCTTGGTCATAAGAAAAAACGACTCCCGTCACTGAGGGTTTTGCGACACCTGGCCCCGGATGACCAACATCAGCCCCTGGATGATTATTAATAAAAGAATTAAATCGCGAATGGGGTTCAAAAACTCACCGACAATCATGAACGGTTCCCCCTGAAGGCCCGTCAAGACTCCCGATTCGCTTGAAGAATTGCAACCACCAAGACGAGCATTTATCCTAGGTTTGAATGTTGAGAAGAAAACGTGTAGAATTGATCAAAAACTCACTTTAACGCCACATTGTTCCAGTACTGATTATTGGCGGCCATGAATTTGTCCAATCGAAGGCATTGAGTCATCACACCTGAAAGGCCAGAAAACTGAGATCCAGCGTAGGGGTCAAATCGAGCGAGATGTACCATATCTGACATCACCCCAATGCTTGACTGCATTTCGAATCGGACCAGCGCTATTGGGCAAGATAACGATCAAGATAAAGGCTTCAGGCTTGGCTCGATTTTGCACATTTTTGAGGACTTTCGTGAGACTCTGAAAAAGGGGAGTTAGAATGAGGCATGAACGTAGACTCATAGAATTCTATACCTCTTCCGGCGAATTGGGATTGCCCCGTTCTATTGCGAGGGGGGCAACAGAAGGTCCTATAATGAAAGCAGGAGATCAGGATTTGTTTACTTTATATTCGAAGTTGCCATACCCATGCCTATGTGAATCAAAGTAAAAAAACCGGTTTATGTTACAGTATCCATATAAAAAGTTTACCTAGTTGTTGGCAACAAGTGGACAACGCACGAACTCTCTCCTTGATATGATCGATGGAGAGTTTATCGGCAACGAAATCGATGACGGCCCAGCTGTTGAACATCTTGGGTGTATTGAGCTGCTTTCCGAGTACGTTCCAGCCACCATCTCGTACATTCTGAATGCCGGATCAGTAAAATATTCCTTCTTTAGGATCAGAAGCTGTGAAACCCCCACCGCGGTACCTCCCACACCATAAATGACGCGTGGAACATTAAGGCGTCGGGCTAACACTTGCAAGGGCTGCGTATCAATTTGCATCCCGGACTCAACAACGAATTCAGAACGATGGTATGTTTCAACCTAGAACAACATATAAAATGTTTGGTTAATATAAGGCGGGAGCATACGCACACTTTGGGTAATCTTCCTGAATCGGTCTTGTGGCTTAATCTTCGAGAAGTCGACTACCTTGGCGGTAAGATACTCTGGTACCTTTCGTTTGTAGAGTTGACCAGGAATAATTTGGCAGAGCTCGGCAGGAATCACACTCGGATGCGGGTTGTTTTTGCCAGAGATGTTGACACCAAATATATCCGAATATTGAATGCGAATGTTGTGCGTTTCCTGAAAGTGGCGCTTTACGATATATCAACAACAAGAAACAAATGAATAAATGGAGAAGAAAGGAAATACCGCAACAGTGCTGTCCTGACCATCATTCTTTGAAAAAACAAACTTTCCAGCACGCTCAATAAGACCGCGAATTGTCTTCGTCCTTCGTCCAGACGAGGCTGGGATGGAGATTCGGACATTGTTGAGAAATTTCTCAAGCTGCCTGTATTTTGGGTCACTTGAGGACAAATTAAGAGCACGGATGTCGGTGGTCCCAAGGAAGGATAACGCAACATTGCGCAGATCGCCAGCCAGATACCTAATAACCGTAAGCGGCATATCAAGAAAGATGAAGGAGAAAAGCATACACTGCAGCCGTACAAGTGTCGATGGTCAGAATCATTTTCTGAGGGGAAGGACGAACAGAACTAGGAGACAATGAATAAGTATCCCTTAGGCGTTAGTCAAATTGGGTAACGTACTGGTATATTCCTCGCCAAAGCTCGAGAGCACCCCCAATATCACGAATTTGGGACCTATCGTTCGGAAAATAAGCTTTTCCGTTATTAGTGTTATGCCTTGAGTCAGAAATGTCAGTCCACTGTGCAATAAACAGCAAAAGTACATACAGATTGGGTCCTTGTCTTATGATCAACTGCAAAAGGTTTGTAGCGGTCAAAGCGCCCGTCGACTGTTGTTGGTTATGTATCAAAGGGTTGACATCACTAGAAAGAAGGTCGTTGGACAATCCTACAGAGGGATAGGTCTCTTATACTTACGTTGGTTGGATGGGCACGCCACTGGTTTGACTGAGCCGGATTTGGAAGGATCCTCTCGACTCTTGCGGTACTTGAACGTTGGAGTTCAAATTGACGGAGAACTGGAAAAGGTAAATTTAAGCTAAATCGTGCCTATTCAGCTAAAGGCGGCGACTGACCGTTTCACCAGTGCCACCCGCAAGGGGGAGAACCCTGCCAGGCGAGTACGCAAGCGCGCGGCCATCGTAAACCACTCGCGGATTGAACACATTTGGGGCGACTACGTTTTGCAGGTGTTGTAAAAATTGTATACGCCTGTCGGCGTTCTTCAATTCGGGGATAAAGACTATACAAAGCGAGCCATCAATCACTTGTCAAACATGGCAATAGAGAACTTACCGACTATGTACCGAACAAGCCAGGGACGATTAGGCGACGTTATCAGATTCTATATCATATCAAAGCTCACCATCATACTGATAGTACGATTTTGAGGGCAACCTGATGATGGTGAACGAGTTGGCATATACTGTGGTCGGGGTTGAGCCAAGCGACATCGTGAACAAGTTTTGAGACAGAAAAGATAGAAAAAGATACAGGCGGTTATGAAATTTAACTTTCAACTTGCAATACTGGACAGCTGGAGGAGTTGTTGAACGAAATCAACTATTGCAAGTTGAAAGTTAACGTTCAGAACAAAGGACTGTGGGACTCTCGATCGCGTCTTTTGAACCAACACCAAATTCAGACAAATCATCAACACCTGACCATGTTGAAAAAGAAGCGCCTTGGCTCTCATCCCTAATTGAATGCGCTGATAGTAGCCCGCTAGCACTACTTGAATCCAACACATGATTGACACAAGAAAATTGGAGTAGATTGGCCATAGTATAAGAATTACGCGACGAGGGGATAGTACAACAGGCAGTAGCACATGACAAGACGAGAGGAAGAATAATATAAGGTAGTGCGCAAGCGAGAGAAAAGAATAAAAGGATGAGGGCTCCTGAGAAGGGACAGTACTGATGGTATCTATACAAGAACGGAAAATATTCATAGCTCATCGTCAGTATCCTCACCCTTCTTTTTACGTGCCATACGCTCCTTCTTTAGCTGTAGATGAAAAAGCACAAAGGAATGAGCGTCTGCAATATCATACAAATTCAAGATGAAACCACGACTAACCTTACGAGCTTCAGAAGCAGTGAGTTTCTTTGTCTTCTTGGAGTCAATTTTGTTACCCATTGCATCATATTGGTCCTCCTCCTCTCCAGCAGCCTTGTCGATACGGGCGCCAGATCCTTGACCTTCCACCCAGTTGTGGCCAGAAGCCTCAAGACGCCCATCACGCATAGCCCACACTTCCTTGCAAAGCGACTCGGAGAAGTCTCGGTTGTGAGTGATGACGAGTACACCACCTTCAAAGACCTTGAGAGCTTCAATGAGCGCGGCGAGCGATTCACGATCGAGGTAGTCTAAAAGAAAGCCAAGTCAACAACGATAGAAATACAACACTGAAACAAAAACTCACTGGTAGGTTCATCGAGACACATGACGTGAGGACGACGCCATGTTGCAGCACCAAGGACAATCTTGACTTTTTGACCCCCTGAAAGACCTCTCATAGTGTTGTGCGAGACAAACTCAGGCTCGAGACCGAAGTCGGCAAAGTGCTTCTCAATTTCACGTCGAACAAGGGGACGGAGAAGACCGAGACGCTGGGCCTCGCGAGTATCGACCTCAAGGACTTTCTGATGATCGCAGAGATACAATGAGTACGATAGACCATACAATACAATGAGTAAACGGACCTTCTCGAAACCACGCTTGATGAGGTCGTCACGAGGCAACCAGACGTTTTCAGATGAGCTGAGACCTTTGAGCGAGACCTCATACTCATACGATTGCTTGAGCTTCTTCCTTGTCAAAATCTCATCGATAATACGCTTTTGACCTTCAATGACGATCAAAGAACCATCCTTCATCTTCTGAGCCTCCTCCTCCGAGATTTGTCGGTTTGCCTTCTGCATCTCCTCCAAATCTTCACCAGTCTGGTAACGCCAGAGCATGTACTCGAGAGGAGTCTTATCGAGATGGTGGTCGATGTGGTGGAAAGCGTGTTGGGCGACATAACCAATGACCAAGTTGGGGTGCTTCCAGGTCTCACCACCCTTGTTGGCTTCCATGTCACCAATAAGGAGTTTGACGAGGGTCGACTTTCCAGAACCGTTAGGTCCAAGGACGGCGACACGGGAGGAGAGCGAAACTTGGAGAGTGATATCGTAGAGCTGTTGGACGGGTTGTGTAGGGTATTGGAAGCCAACTTTGCGCCTATGGATCTATCAGATAATGCCCTTAGGTAAATAAGAGATATATTTACATCTTAAGCAAACTCTTCTCCTTGGTCTTGACACCCTCAAGAAGAGGAGGGTCGGGAAGCTTGAACTTGTAGTCCTCAGCAGCTTCAAGAGTGTAGTAAGACTTGGCTTCAGGAACTTGCTGAACGAACTTCTCGAGGTTGCCACGGTATCTGCGGAGTTTGAAGCGGTTCAAGTGAAGGACGTCGGTGATGGTGTTGTTGAGGAAGCTAGAGTCGTGAGAGACGATGACTAGAATAGGAATATTAATACTGCCATTGTCTACGCGTGGTAACAATAAGGAAACTGACTGGAAGTGCAGGTCTTGAGGTTGGTAAGGTAGTTCTCCAACCAGGCGACGTTGACAACATCAAGATGGTTAGTAGGCTCATCGAGAAGAAGGATGTCAGCCCTGAAGAGCATGGCCCGGGCGAGGGCAAGCTTCATCTTCCAACCACCGGACAAGCTGCCGATTGCTTGAGCTTGACGTTCATCGGAAAAGCCAACTGAAGCGAGGGTCTCGATAATGTCTTCCTTAGTGGCGAGGATACGTTTGTCGCTGACGATAAACTCGAGAACTGAGGTGTCTTCCTCACTCCCATCGATGTCGTGCTCAACATAGAAAGTGCGAACTTCGTCGGGAGATGGGAATCCTTCAACTTGCCTTTATAAACAGTTAGCACCAAGCCAAATCATCTGAAAAGGTCAACTCACCCATTGGTGATGGCACGCATGAGGGTGGACTTTCCAGTACCGTTCTTACCGCAGAGACCGTAACGATGGCCACGTTTGAGACGGAGAGTAGCAGTGTTGAGCAAGATCTTAGCACCATAAGCTAGAGAAAATTGACAGTTGCAAAGATCTTCCCCTTCTTCTTCGTCATCGGGGACTTCATCATCATCCGTGCCTTCAGTGGCCGAACGGACAACCCACTCGCGGGCAACGGTAATGGCATCGGGGGTGGAGACAATGAAAGTGAGGTAAGGAGCAAGTTTGTCCCACTCAGGAACGTCAAAGTTCTTGGCAATGACAAGGTTCTTGGCGAGAGATGAAGCGTAAATAGCGTCGATATGGCCAGGAGAAATAGTGGCACCAAGTTTCTTGTAGATGGTAACAAGAGAGTTGGCGAGCTGTTTCTCGTCAGCGAGAGTGAGAGCAGGAAGGTCAGAACCATCGCTTTCGGCAGGGACTTGACCGACTTGACGGAGGGTAGCAATGGCCTTTCCGACGACACCACGAGCTTCGGGGTCACCAATAGTGGTCTCAACCTTGATCAAGCCGGGAAGCAGCTTAGGAATGAAGGGCCGGACTGTGACATGGGAGTCGACAAGCTTGGACATGTTGTCGACAATGCTATAAATAGAAGATAAGCAAATGGGTCTAAGATAGATCAATATCACTTACACAGCGACTTTGCGCTTCGTGGCAGTCAGTTTCTCAGACAGACCACGAGCAAGGAGAGGGACCATGAGAGATAAGGTAGGCGAATCTACTTCGGAAACGAAAGTCGTAGCCGAGAGAAGGGCAATAGTATTAGGCACCTCTTCGACGGGATTAATAAGAGCCTTAATTAAAGCAGGGATAAAACGTTCTATGTCCTTGTTCGATACCAGAGCGGTAGCCTTTGTCAGTGAATCACGAGCGGCCTTCTTCACGTCTGCCTTGGTGTCCCAGATGGCCTCGGAGAGGACGGGAACAATGTCGGGCATCATGCGGGCTGTTTGGACAGGGGCGCTCGTGACGAGTTGGTTGAGGATGAGCAGAGCGCCCGTCTTGATCTGCCATTTACCAGCAGTTTTGATTTCGTGGAGAAGAGCAGGAAGTAAAAGGGCAGTCGCCCATGGGTTCATAGCAGCAACGTATAGTCGCATAGCCTCAATAGCCGCTGTCCTGGCGGCAGGCATTTTATCGGCAAATGCTTCAAGAAGAGCATTATAGATACCGGAGTCGACGAAAATGGGTTCGAGAGAGTTTACTGCACCGTCGGAAACAAGGGCAGAAATGGCATCCGCAGCACCCTCACGAGCGGCAGGAGATTTTTTGTCGGCGAGAGCCTTGACCACAGCGTCAGCGAATCCGGCGGATTGCAGAGCGGCAGGGCCATCTTTTTGAGCAACGGCAGCCAAGTCCTTGGCGGCAGTTCGGCGAGCCGTCTTGTCAGCAACGAAAAGAGCAGACATGTTAATTTGAGCGGCGTCGACGGGTGTGGGAGCAACAGGTTTGAGGGAGGCAGGAGTAGTAGGTGCAACAATGGAGGCAGTAACAGCTGGCATATCTAAAAGTCTGCTGAAAACATGAGAAACGCCCACAAAACGGAAGACCAAAATGACCGACCGTGTTAAGAAGTTGATGCTGGCAAAAGGTTGGCAAGAAACAAAGGACACTCTATTCTCTATATATGGAGTTGGCAAATATGCCTGCGGGCACTGTTATGAATAATGAGGAGGAGGGACGGAAGCAGCAAGGCTTACCTCTATGAGGGGGGAAAAGTAAAACAGAGATGGAGATGTGACAAAAAATGCACTCCCTTTATATGCGGAGTTTAAAAAAATTGAACGACGGGTCGCCGGGAAGCAACCAATCTCGGCGACACTTTTAGTCATAACCTCCGGTATCAATCACAGCCTCCACACTGCTTCCCGGTGCTTGGAGGCGGGGTACTCCAGATTCAACGACCAAAGTCCATTTAGTACGACATTTACATCATTCTCCCTATCTATGTACCCGCTTCAATCTTTAACCTCCTGACTCGCGAAACTCAAGGGAACAAATGCCTGTTACAGTGTCAGTCAAGGCACATCAATACCGTGGAAAAAATTAACGCACATGTCCACCTCCCTCAAAATGCTTGCTGTTGGCTTCTACCCAGTGTAATCGGAGGGCATGTAAGAACGCCGATAAGCCCTAAATGATAGGCAACAAATTATGAAATCGGCATCATTTGATGATCAGGAAGCACCAACCTCCATGATGCACAGAACGAAGACAGTGCCTACAAACCAGAAGCTTCCGATGACGATCAACACGACCCAACCCATGATAGAAGTCGGTCCGAGATACTTCTCGAGAGTCATTGTCCATAATACTTCCGAAAGTTGCGCATGCGCCAACGAAAGAGCCCAAAGTCGAAGGTATGAGGCAGTATGGGAAATACATCCAAGACAAAATTCGATGGTATGGATGACCTGATGGATGACTACTTCGCTAAAATCATGGTGCTCCTGGTAAAATAGAACATCAACAGAAAAACGTGATAGACAAAGCGAATGAGACGCACAGGTTCATCATCGTCAGTCTGTATCAAGGGACGTCCTCCCTGATCATCTCCCAAGCTAACACCTGGAGTTTGTTGGGGTATATCATCATCTCTAGGGCTATCGTCATAACCGAGCGTCATATAGCCCTGACCTTGAATTTTATGCATTTCCTTCCACATGAGATAAGGCTTGGCGAGTAACAACCAAGGCACGCAAATTACTGCAGCTAGCAATAATATCAGCTGAACGGTGCCTTGGCCTCTGTACAATTGGGACTTCTCAAGCACCTTGCCAGGCGATAAGAACATTGAAATTAACATGTTCAGGAGCGATGGCGGCTGAATCGAGGCTTTGGACCAGTCAATAGACCATTTGTACAGGATACAAAGAACAAGGTATCCAAAAATGGACTGCAAAAAAATGATTTGCGGTATGAAGTTGGTGTAAATATCGGAGTAACGCTTGAACTTGAGGTGGTTGGGCACTTGTAAACACAAGGCAAACGTCATCTAACATACCACAAATAATGTCAGTAGACATGAACGGTGACTTGAAAAGTTGACTTACGTGGATCACACCCAGGACGATCGACATTTTCATTTTAAACGAATTTGTGAACACGAGTGCGTTATCTGAGCCATGCCAGCCAGGGTCCAAGCCGAAAGGGTATCGGTTTTCGCTCAGGATCCCGACTGCAGTTCTATTGGTTGCTGGGAATGTCCAACCAGAAGTCCAAAGGTGAAGCGATTTGGAGAAGATATCATTGTATATGAAGCCAGTGTAGATCGAGAAAGCACCCATGAGAAGAATGATATAACGACCACTTTGAAGTAAAGCGCTTGAATTGAGTGCTATATATCAAACAGATGAAAAATCACATACAAAAAATATTGGCCAATGATCTAATGGATATTCAGGCATAGATCAGTCTACGGGAGCAAAGATAAAACCCGAAAAAACATACCTCTCCTAAATCTGATTTCGCCAGTTTTCTCTCCGCCAAAATCATATAGATTGCTGCAACGAGAATGATGGTACCATGCCCAATATCACCGAACATGACCGCGAATAAGAACGGGAAAGTAATGACCGCAAACAATCCGGGGTTGACTTCCTGGTAAGCTGAAGTACCATAGCTGTCCATGATGGTTTGGAAGCCTTCCGTAAATCTGTTCGTCCTATGGAAAGTTGGCGGTGTCTTGGATGTTCGCAACTCGTGCAGAATCGGTGGAACATTCGTTCCAGAGCCTTCCTGACAATTCAAGGGGGTCAGGAAATGTTTCGCTGAAATTGATGGGTGCCTACCGTAGCAGACTTCAAAGCCATCTGGATAGCAGGTATATCCCTGGTAGGTACCCAGCCCTCTGAGATCAAGGTCTTCCTACGAACATCATAATTGAATAAATTCAACGTCTCGTAGATCATCTTCTCTTTCTTGACGACATCTTGCCAGCTGCGAAGGCTCTCTCCGATTTTCACGAGCTCCGAACGTCTATTGACTCCAGTCCTATATAACACCGTCTGCAGATCTTCCAAACGGCTGGTGACTTCACGAAGTGAATCCGAACGTTTATCAGAGTTCGGGTCGATAGGGTACAATGTTGCCCCCATTGACTCGGCCACTTTCCGGATTTTCGCGAGGAGAGCATCTCCGTGTGCGAAGATGATGAACACATTCTTGCGTGTCTCGACACCAGTAACAGGGTCAACGAAGGGTTCTGCAATGTCTGTGTGGTTCATGTACAAATTTCCACGCAGTACACGCCAAAGGACACGTTCGAATGTCGCCAAACGAGAACGTTCGATAGTTCCTGCTACGAATCTATTAAGGGCATCAGAAAGCTGGGCTCACATAGTCGCCAAATATAAAAAACTGACTCGAGATCGAACTGTACACCTGGGTCGGCCCGGCCGTCGCCTCCGTAACCACTTTCTTGGTCTACTAACAGGAGGGGAGTAGCGGTGTCATCGAAGGAGGAACGGATATTTTCTTGATGTCCTTGGGCCTATCGAATCGTTAATACAGAGTGGAAAACATTAAGATGCCAAAGGTAACCTTATCAAAAAAGACAGCTGTCTCCCTTAACACATGCCTGGCTTCAACCAACTCCTTCGTTCTCTCACTAAGGGTCAGGTAGCTTTCGTTCATCTTGACTAGCCTCTGCTCGTGTTCGGCCAATGTGATGCCCAACTCGTCGATGGTCTGCGCAGCACGCGGGCCAACAGTGATCAAAGGAGCTGAGTCATACAACGGACGAATGGGCACCACGTCCTTCTCTTTAGCGATTTGGGACGCAAAAAAGCGAACGTGGCGGCCCATCTCGTCGATACGACGTATTTCACCAACGAAGGAGCGTTGGAAAGGGTTTATACTGGGGTTCAACTACCAATGACGTGTTATGAGCCTGGACATGTTACGAGTTGGCAAAAATATTCGGCGCAAACTCACATCTTTAAATTGAACATTTCCGAGTTCACCTAATTCTGCAACGGTGTCATGCGCAACTTCGGCTGGAACGAACAGTTGCACCAGGCTCATCTGTTCCGAGCCTGTGGTTTGTAGAAATGAGGAATACAAGATTTGGGAAATAAAAGAAAAATTGGCGCACGGAACGAGCTGGGGTATTCGTCCACCATGTAGGGTACTTAGTATGTATGTTATAGAGAGGAGTATCAGGAAGCCTTGAAGTTGGCGAAACAAAAAAGCAACGGAGCTTTATTGACATCTATTTGTTCCGGTACACATCACATTGTCCGCAGCTGGACGTTAAACTATAGCCAACAATTTGGCCAGTCATTTGTAAATAACTGAATTCCAATATTAATTGTACATACAACAAAACCTAGCATTTGATACACATTTTTTATCGCAGAAACAGTTGTTCTCATTAGTGGGCTAGAATAACACTCAATATCGACCGCCTTTCCGAGGACCAAAACGTGCAGTACGATGAGCCCCACCACGTCCCCAATCATCATTGTTACTACCTGCAGTAGCTGATCGAGGACCAATATCCCGATCCCGACCAAATTCATCCAATTGTCTCTCCTCCCCGCCTCCATACATGTTATCCTGCTGTTGCTGTTGATAAGAAGGTGGTGGCATCATATGTCCATTCTGTCGACTAGCCATATCGGAGGGCGCAGGCGGGCCAAAGCCGGGAATGAAGTCATCATCAGGGTATTCTGCAAATTGCCCACCACCAGCCTCGTTAGAAGCCCCGCCGCCGTCTTCGTCTTTACCCCACCACGCACCACCACTCCCTCCACCATAGCCGAATCCAGGAACCATCCCGTCCTCGTCTTCATCCTGCCCACTTGTATCGATGATCTCAGGCGGCTTCTCCCCTCCACCTGAGAAGACGGAAGAAGCATCTCCGGGTCGTTCTCGACTCCAAAATCTCGTCGTATGGTCGTTTGAGGCGCTAACAAGAATGTGCCCAAAGGGATGATATGCTAATGACCATACATTAGAGTCGTGTGCTTGAGATAAAGTAGCACGGGGAGGAGACACGGCTTGTGTAAAGACAGTGCTATCCGGAGTCGATAAGTCCCAATGCAGTATGGCTCCTTCTGAACCTCCTGAAACGAGAAGAGGATGTACGGGATGCCAGGCAACAGCTATGGAAGAAAAAGATAAGAAAGTGTATATGTAATCAAAGGAATGGTTGATCGTACAGCAGACTTCTTTTTTGTGACCTTTGAGGACTCGGAATTCCTTCATAGCTCTGATATCGAATACTCTAACGGTTTGGTCTCGAGAGGCACTTGCGACGAGATTTCCATTTGGCGACCAAGATAGAGCCTGAATAGTATTCTTGTGTTGATGTCTGCTCAACTAAGTTAGTAAAAATATCTATCGGAAAATGCTATATCGCGTACAGGGTCGACAGCGCTGTTCCCGTCCGAGGATCCCAGAATTTAATTTGGTTGTCTTTACTACCAGAGACAAGGAGCCCTTTAGTAGGATGCCATTCTACACATTTCACATCCCAACCGTGACCTGTGATTCAAGGTTAAGATATGCACGTTTATACGTGGTATTCGGAAGCATACCGGTTAACACGCTCTCTACTCGACTTTCTGCAAACGACCATATCCGCACACTTGAATCGTCGCTGGCGGTCGCAAAGCGTCGATCGTCTGGGCTGAAACTCAACCCTCTGATGGCTTCTCGGGACGACGAGCCTTGCCATGCTGTGAGGTTGTTCATGTTGGGCTCAAAATATTTGATGATACCACTTTTATCAGTAGATGCAAGGTAAGCACCAGAGTGAGTAAAGGTCATTGCACAAATGGCTGTATCATGTGCCTGGAGGATAGTCTCGAAATTGAAAGTAAGGCCATTCCATAGCGTGAACTCTCCGCTTGTTGATCCAGTCAGAATACGACGCGCTTCAGGTGTCCACTAGATTCTTTAATTGTTATAAGCAGGGCAGAAAGACGAGTAAGTCGGTACATACTGTCACGACATTCACTGGACATCGAATCTTGTTCGTTGACGTGTGAACGAATTTAGTGCACAATGAGGTAGAGGGGTTCTCGGGATATGCCTTTGGGGGAAGCAGCTAAAGGTAAAGCCGTTACATTCATGTCCTAGATGTAACAAGCCAACCATGGTACTCACATCGACGATGAAAGGTGGACTAGGGCGTAGATGAGGCACATATGTTGGATTAGGTCGTAGTTTACGCAACTAGGTACGCCTTCAGAGGATATAAAATGGTACAAGGCAGAATTACCTACCAAAGCCCAACGTCCCATACTACCGTTGTAATCTACTGTGCGCCGGGGTCGAGTTTTCTTGATAATTTTCCCGTCGAGCATCTGTCGGGCGTTGGCCATTTCCTGCTCTATTATCTTCCCATCATCCTGGGGTGGCGGTTGCGGTTCCGAGAGGTATCTTTGAGGTTTCCACTCATTATATAATAAAGGTGAAGGTTTTGGAATCACATTTCCTGGTAAAAGGATGGGAAGGGTGGTCATCTTGTAACGAAATACGTGCCAAATGTGGCAACATCGCAAAGGATTTTTGTGACAGTAAAAAGAGTCACTGGCCGGATTTGGTAACTGGCTTTGATATCGCATCACACAAGGAGGGAGACGGCTTCGAGAGACGTGAATTGGGCTACTCCGTCTATTCTAATGGTAAAGGCATCAGGGATTATATCGATTATACATGAAAAGACAAGGATGTAATGTAACGAAATGGAACAAGAAATACAAAGAAAATATCTGAAACTTGTCTTTGCAAATCACTCGGTAAGTAGCGCCCAATAACCGCATGTATCAATAATCATGCTTATGTCGTATAATTTAAGGGTGAGTTGTATCTAAACCTGGCACGTGTAAATTTGGGAATCTTTCACAACAAAGTCCCACAAATGCCTTACAGATCCTGCGTCTCGAGTTGTCCCTGCATTTTAAACTTGCTTTCTACAGCCATGTACAAGATAAAATAGTCGAAACCCGCCCCCCACAACCTAGAGATCGCCGTCGTATATACCAGATTCTAATTGCCAAACTCTTTTAGGACCGATCGACTTATTCAAAGTTCCTCGGTCAGCCGCCGCTCACCCAACTCTACTTGCTTCCACGATTTCTACCTAAACTTTCCATCCACAAAGGATGAACCAACCTCAAGGCAATCGCTTCTCTCTTAACGCCAACAGCGCCGGTGCACCGTTGCCCCTAATACCACGCAGAATTTCATCTACAGCCTCAAGGCCCCCTATTACCTCCTCTGTGTCCCTCCCTAGGTTACCCTCGTCGGATTCTTCGATGTCCAATTTATCATCTATATCTGGAACAACGCCTCCACGAGATGGCTCTGATTCGAGTTCCTCAAGCCCTTCCAAGCGAATACAACCCACCATTCGTACCAAAAGAGTGCGAGGGGTTCGAGCACTCTGTCCTCCAGACACAACGCGCCCCGCCCTTTCTCGCCCCATGATTTATACTCCTGGAATGTCCCTGCGCCTTGCACTTGATAACCTAAAACCACGAAATGTTTCAAATCATCGTGGTTCACATCCCTCCGAAACGTCAATTCAGGGTGCGAAGTCAGCCCTTTGCGAATTCCCCAAAGAAAGCCGCCTCGTCCGAAAAAAATCTGGACAACTCGTTAAATCATCCCTCAAGCCCTCAAAGTCAGCCACTAGAAATATCCTCTCAGTTGTCACCGTTCCCAAATCCAGCAAAAGCGAGCCAACCACCCCGACGAACAAAGCTGTCCACTTTGACGCCCAGCTGGAACATGTCAAATTGTTTTTGGCAGAGCAAAAACCACTCGCTGTTTCTCGCGACGGAAGTCCCACCGACGACACCAGTGGAACGGACAGCGACTTCCCCAAGTTCATCTACGGTGAAGGCGATGACGGGAGATCATGCCAAAAGCTTCTCATGCAACTCGGTAACATGCCTAGCGCTATCAATCCTAATTCGGATGTGGCGCTCGAGGACTTGTCTCTCACGCCTGATGGAATGAGTATCCTTGGTCGAGTCCGCGTCCGAAACATCGCCTTTTCCAAATGGGTTGCTATTCGCTTCACCTTTGATTCCTGGCAAACCACAAGCGAGGTGACAGGACGCTATGTAGAATCCATTAGCAGCGAATTTGACCGATTCAGTTTCACTATCCGCTTGAACGATCTTTTGTCAAGGATCGAAGGCAAGACATTGGTTGTAGCTATACGGTATTCTGTTGCAGGACAAGACATCTGGGACAATAACAATGGTCATAACTATTTGGCTACCTTTACCAAGTCTAAGGCGGAGGAGACAAGATTGACGACAACTTTGTCAGACGAAGAGGCATCTACTGATATGGCCGACTTGCGTAGCAAACTTGAAAAGGTGTCACAGGTTGATGATCGTACTGGACCTGCCTTTCTGGCTCAGCAGTCTCAACGGCTGTCTGTTTCTACTGATCCTGACGCGACTTGTTTTAGAACGAGTCCATCCTTTGCCTCTCGTTACGATTTCACTGCTTCCCTCAAATCTTCGTGGGATCCCTGCAAGTCGCCTCCCAGCCATACCAGAAACCAGTCTCTCCCGCTTACTGGATCAAGAACATCTCCTAGCTTAATTCCTTGGCCGAAAAGAGATCCAAGCCATGTATACTCGCCAAAACGCAGTCCGGTATCTAGTATGGGATCACCACGAGATGCTGGTGATCATGCGTTCATGCCTGTTCAGCGTCAACAGACGGAAGTTGCGGGTGATATTCAACCGTATACTCCTAGGAATCATCGACGTGGATACTTTGACTTAACCCGCACCAACGGTCCTCAACCTCCTCCGGCAGCTTTGAGGCAGACACCCCCAGGCACACCTACCAATAGTAGTCTCCAAAAAGTGTCCAGCGACAATCAATTTTCCCCTCCCTTGAGCTTTAGCTCTTTCTCGCCTATGGACAATGGCTTAACTGGTGACAACCTGAATTTCAGAGCCGATTTGGGAGGTGATAGCGAATTGTCGACCCCTTCGCTGTTCACGCCTTCGTCATCGAGGTCTTCTACGCCTTCGCCAAATGAGATGGTCGTAAGCCCTCTTTCATGCGACGAAGATGCTGAAAATCTGAGTCCTGATACACATTATCGTCAATTTATCAACAAGTACGCATTTCTCTTTTTTTTTTGTTTTTTGATCTTATGCTCATTTTCTCGCTCTTCCCTCTTCAGATTCTGCTTCTTCACTGGGCAAGGAACCTTCTTCGATGAATCTACAGTCGACCTCCTCCCCCGCGCCCACTCCGCTTCTGATATTGAAGAGTTCCTCTTTGGCATATCTCCACGTCTACCGTCTACAACAACTCTGGGTCTGAGCCCACATGATATCGCCTCTGCTACCATTTCTACTTCTACTTCTGTTTCGCCTACGAGGTCTTTAAGTCTTGATGACCTTATGTTAAACAGGAGCGGTTCATTAACGCCTACGGTGTCTAGATTGGCGCTTATGTCGGCTTCGGCGTCAATTGCGGTTTCGGCGTCTGTTTCAGTGCAAAGTCGGAATATGACGCCTATGCTTTCGTGATTGGGACGTTTTTATCATTATTTACTTCCTCGATCTTGTCCTGTTCCACATATTCGGAGCTTCGTTGATTTATTCTGATTTTCTTTTCTTTTATTCTCTCTATATTAACTTCCGAAATCCAATATGTTTCTCTCTCGTCTTCCATACATATACATGCCATAACGCAGGCATTTTTTTTATATGCAATAACATACATGGCTCTCAGCTTGTGTTTGGTTTTTTTTTTTTTTTTTTTTTGGTTGTATGGTCAATATTTATCTATATTTTATGTCTGAGTAGGTAGGTAAGGTAGTATAGTATAACATGCTAACGCTGTTCCATTTTGGTAGTTTCGAGTCGAATACCTTATACTTGTCCCTCTTTCTGTTGTAGATCCTCTGGGTTTATGTAGTATGGCGGTCGTGCAAATTATACATGCTCCACTTTTTGTCATCGATTTCAGAGAAAGTTGGGGAGTTGTAGGGGCGAACCCAGCGAATCTGCCCAATGACTTAAATTCTAGTAACCTTCCTTCATCAGGTTTTCAAGTCGAACAAACAACAAAAAAAAGGAAGAGGAAAACTGTCAAGCTTTTAAGAGTTATCAACTGTATAGTCCCATCAGTGATGTGCCAGCTTCCAAGGGCTTTTTCCTGGTCTTGGCTTCGCTTTTTTCAAGCCGGAGCCATGCCAATTATATGACTTATACTGTATTAGGCTTGGTAGGTTTGGCTCAAGCCATGGCTTACACCCGGAACCAGTAAAAATCATGATAAATCGCCTTTAAAACGTAAGGTTTTATACTTAAGATCAATGGATGGCCATTGGGGTTTGCGCGGGACAAAAATCCCTTCAGCGGCTAGTTGGATAAATTTCTGGCCAGTGGCACATTAGCTTTTGTTGTTTGTTGTTGTCATTTGGGGTTAGTGAGACAGGGCGGACGTGTAAGCAGGGAGTGTCTCAGTTACCCTTGCTTATACCGTCTCCCTAGATTGGTTTAACTGAACAGTAATCTTCTTTTCACCTGCTTACCGTCTCCCTACAGACTCATTTATTTTGTCTCTCCCTTGTTTTTATATTTCGCTTTCTCTTTGTACACACGCCACAAGCACGGACTCGTCCGGCTTCTCGCCGGCCGATTTTCCGCCCCTTCAGGGTTTTCAGAATATATTCAATACCCACTGAAGTGTTAATTTACAATTGGTTCTCTGGTCCTGTGACACACAACAGACCAACAATTCAAAATGCTACATTAGTAAAGCTCGGGAAGTACTGCGAATGGTGGAGCCTAAATCCGGTGATAAGGCCTTTTTATTCAAGTCCTTTGTTAAGATAACAGTCTCGAAAACAATAGTCGTCGATTAATTTTTACAAGTCTATTCTGTCTTACCAGCCTTTCCAGGCTTCCTGGCTTCGCGTACTTCCCCCGCAAGCCAGATAGCACAGAACAAGAAGAAGCCAATACTCGTACTGATGGCGCCTGCATAGTATGGCCATGCTGCAGACAAGAATCGTGGGTACCCGTCATGTCGAGGAGGAACGACTGCGACCGTGGTGGAGCTATGCAGATGTGTCCAGCTACAAGTACAATAAGCAATGAGTTAACAACATAACGATTGTCTCACCCTTTACGTTTGTAACCGACGACAAATTTGAATACGCCGTGCCTGTCAGGCGCACGGAACGTAACAGAATATTTTCCTGGAACACCACGTACAGGTGGGAGTGCAGTTCGGATGTGGGGGTCAAGCATTGTAAACTCGAGTTGAAGGTCTTTCAAGCCAGAAAAAGGTTCCCATATGCTTGTCCTTGGATTGAATTTTGAGATGTAGGCGCTGTATACCTAAAGTTAGAGCAAGTGTTAGCATGAGGTACGGAGAAATAAGCACGAAACTCACGAGCTGGTCTTTTGTAGTATATTGTTCAAGAGGTTCTGTAGTGTTGACGCGGTGATGCTCTGTTCTGTCGATACGAAAGACAAGAGACTCCTGGAAAGTCCACGCAGCAACATCGCGGCTGAATTGTGCATTACCAGATTTAACTCCTCTGTCAAAATATCAGTTAAAACTTCCTGAAATATAAATGAGATAGAGAATCACTTGGAGACTTCTTTCTGTGCAAACTCATCGCTGAAGATATCCACACCGCCGACCCAGGTAACCCTTGCGCCGTTTAGTGCCTGGAAACCAGTAACCACAGAAAGCCGACTGCCAGCCCACAGACCTTCCCCGCCTCTCTCAGCTGCATCGACAATTGCATCTGCGGCACCTCCGTCAACTTCAGATGCGAAGCTCTCCAAGGGTGCATGAAGGATGGGAACCAAGAACGGGTTATTACCTAGCGACAAGGGTATACCTGAGAACCACACAGGTGACAGGTTTTTACTCAAGATATTGGAAGCCGTATCTTGAGATGAAGGTAAGATGGGGATGAGTGCCGCAGATTCGTCGCGTTTGGGGAAGTAAGAAATGAGTGGGGTTCCAGGAGGTGGAAGAATCAGAGAAAACTCGGAGGCGAGGGAAGATAGCGGGGTTTGTTTTGATGACAGTGCAATAATGAGGTTACTCTTGAGGTTAAGGAGGGAAACCAGAGATTGGGGCGTAATGTCCTTGGCGAAGCCTGCGACAAGGAAATAAATATTTAAACTCCTTCGAACAACTTGCGCGGACGGCATTGCTTACTTTTCGTCTCGGAGGCTAAGAAAATAACATGGGCAAACGACGACTCGTCATATTCGATAATCGGCGGTGACTCGTCTTTCGGTGAACGGAATGTAAGTTCATAACCATCATCTATCACAGACATTCACTGCTCAGCTCAACGACGTATACATAGCTGGCTCTGCCAAACTCACGTTTTAACCCATCGAAAAACATTGAGAAGTCATCCTGGCGCTTCGGTTCCACCACGACTAAAACAGAGTTCCCCGTGCTTGACTTGGCATTTACATAGCTGGCAAGCCCTGCTGCCAGAATCAAGAGTCTACAAAGAGAAAACATTGACCTTGAAACAACCAGTTAGATTACGAAAAAACTTTGTCCGTATGAGTAACTTGGTACTTCCACGTCGACGCGTTGGCGAAGTAATTGTACTTGTTTGGCAAATAATTCCCATTCTTTGCCGAAAATAAAGTCACCAGTAACTACTTACTTGTAGACAGAATATGCTGAAGAATTGTTCTTCGAGCCATTTCCAAGTTTCATAGGATATTTGACGCCTGGATTTACATTATTTCACAGGCCACTACTTGAGCTCGTTATTAATGTCATGAATGTTTGAAGCACGTTATCAGGTGATTTTTGCCGTAGCACTTAAACCCCGCCCCACATCTGATTTTTACTTCGTCATCTCTCTTGCTTACACTTATTTTTCTCAACCGTCATGGGTGCCTCAGAGGAGCTGGACTATCTAAAGTCGCTCGTTTCTCAGCTCAATGCAAAAATCGCTGCACTAGAATCAAAGACGAGGGGTCCAGTCACGCCAACGCCTGCCCAACAGCTTCGAACCATTCTCATGGGACCACCTGGAGCCGGTATTTTCTCTCATTCCACTGCGAAGCATACAAAATTCAAATTGTTTTTTTCTAGGCAAAGGTACTCAGGCTCCCAACATTCGGGATAAGTTTTGTATCTGTCACTTGGCGACTGGTGATATGCTTCGAGAGCAAGTCCAGCAGAAGACACCTTTAGGTCTGAAAGCAAAGGGGATCATGGACGCCGGAGGTCTTGTCTCTGACGACATCATGGTTGGTATGATCAAAGAACAATTGGAAAACAACAAGGCTTGCAAGAACGGGTGAGTGAAGAACAGAGTAAGGGAGAAGGAACGGGGGATATGGCGAAAGAAAACGATATCGTCATGAACTCATCTCGCATTCTGGACCCATCTACCCCGAACCAAACCTGCTTGTTACAATCAAAACCCGCAAAGAATACTTACAACTGACTTGTCACCCTCCCCATTTCAGTTTTGTCCTTGATGGTTTCCCTCGAACTGTAATCCAGGCACAGAAGCTGGATGGCATGCTTCAAGCCCGCGATGAAAAGCTCGACTCGGTTGTACAACTCCTAATTGATGACCAACTCCTCATTTCTCGCATCACTGGACGCCTCGTCCATGCACCTAGTGGTCGCACATACCACAAGGAGTTTAAGTAAGCCCTTGAATACTTTTGTAAGAAAAATTTGCTTAATGTGTCCTTTAGCCCACCCAAAAAAACTGGTGTTGATGACGTTACAGGCGAACCTCTGATCCAGCGCTCAGATGACAATGTAGAAACCCTGCGTAAACGTCTTGGGGCATTCCATGCTCAGACAGGTCCAGTTGCCGAATATTACAAGTCCAAGGGACTATGGCACGGTATCGACGCAGCCCAAGCTCCCAGCGTTGTCTGGGACAATTTGCGGTCCATATTTGTTGGTAAAAAATAGACTTGTCAAAATCCAGAAAATACATTTATATTAGAGGTCCGCTTAATTTGGAACTAATACAAATGTCTGCAGTGAAATGTTGGCGCAGCATGCACTTGCAACTCATTTGAATATCGTATCAAAAGCTCAGGGTATGGAAGCAAGTCTATTGCAGTAATTATTATTGCTACAAACTTCCGTGTGTCTCTGGATAGGGTCTGAGGATGAAGGAATGTGATTCTTATTTGCGAAGCTATATGTGGGCAAAAGCCGCAGCTGTCAGGAAACCCTAGTCTAGAGAAAGAAAAGCGGAGATGAGCAGAGATGGGGCATCACACCAAAAGCTCATTTACTCCAAATATGTTACTCTGGGTGAGGCAATTTGACTGAACAGAAATGTGATGTATTCATTATTAACATTATCTGTAAATGCTAGGCTGAACGATGATAATGTTATCTTGTGAATGCTAAGTGATGAATTTGAGGGTCGATTTGGTGTTTATGAGAGTGGCGGGAGGGAAAATAAACGAAAGAAGCGAGACACAGACGAGATCTAGCGCTCTGAGACGATGACAATCGAGGGAGGAAGAAAAGAGTGTGGGAGATGATACAAAGACGACACCCTAATCCTGAACTTCCTTGGCCTTGTCACATTTTAGGCCAAAAACCTCTCGCCATGCCAATTGGAGATCAAAAATGATTGATCCCCAATCGTTACGCGAGAATTCTAAATGGACAAAGAAAAGCACCGCCAGAGGCTCGAGGAAGCATTTTTGCAAAGGGAGCAGTGGTGTATGAAAAAGGTAGCTCTCTCCTTCCTCCTTCCTCTTTCCCTTCTCCTCCCGCAAACTGATTGGAGGTGGCGTTGAGCACAATTTCCAATTACATATGGCGCAAACAAAACGCTACTTTTGGACAGCGGCAATTTGGCTGCAGAAATTTGTATCTCCGATTTTGAGTATAAATAGCCTAGGGTTTAGAAAAACCGAATTCTGATGTAACGCAATAACAAACAGGGATTTTATTGACCGTAATGCCACATAAAAGCAAGTCCAAGAAGCGCTGGGCTACGAATCCTCAGACCTCAGGGAGCAAAGGCTCAAAAACGGCTCAATACCGCATGTGAAGATCTCTGGCGTGACACTCAGTGAACAATCAATATTCAATATTCGAACAACTGGATCAGTCACTGGATAGTCGCAAACAAAAAAAAAACTTAACTTGTCATGTTGCTTCACTGACTATTATTGGGGAACACATTGTTGACTTGGGTCAGTGTTGTGACTGTTCTATAGTCGTGAAACAATTGATGAATGATGCCCCTGGATAGATATGACTTAAAACT
>Ga0193742_1000405_pt1 | contig 29863 bp, 38 predicted proteins | sample L2c1metaG_FD_165511 | JGI IMG/M metagenome (GOLD analysis project Ga0193742, IMG submission 165511) | Soil microbial communities from a riparian zone of the East river system, Colorado, United States - L2c1 | ecosystem: Environmental > Terrestrial > Soil > Riparian zone | place: USA: East River... | reverse complement strand
CTGCCCTTTGGTTAGTAAAGCAAAGTCAAAAGGGACTCCGAAAGGGTTACCTTTCTCACTTTAAGCCTCTGTCCCAATGTCACCTTGCTGACACCATTACCATGATCATTGTCGACCTCAAGCGGATAGCTCACACGAGAATTGCATCGTCACGTGTAAAAGGTATGACCGTTCAATTTACACAGAAAATAGGTTTAAAGTTCATTTTATTTTCTGTCTGGATAGAGTACAATGTGACGGAAAACTGATGCAATGCGAAGATGGGAAAAATAAAGTCATAAAATAGCTAAAAACAAGGTCGTAAAATGAAGCAAAAAAGCAAGTGATTTTGGTATAGCTAAAACAACATGTGCGAAGCTTGAAAGATCCAGAGATAGCGAAGAGAAGGGTTGTTCGTCTATCAAAGCAGAGTGAAAATTGACGGGGTAAATCAAAGCAGAGTGAGAAATGACGGGGTAAATCAAAGCAATACGAGACGCAATATTCATAGCAAGCGACAGGGTTTTTTGGAGGACGAAACTGGAGAGCGAACGATGAGACAAACCGATGCAGACAAGAAAGCAGATATAAAAAAAAAAAAAACAGAAACAAATAGAAACAGATATGGGTAACAGGATATCACCTAGCAGGAACTTCGATGGCTCGAGGAGGGCTATGATCGATGGGCGAGCTCACAGCGTGGTAAGAACCCTTCCAACTGGCCCCAACGCGACGATTTGAGGAAAAAGCAGCGCCGGCTGGGGGAACATATGACGTTGAGGCTGCTGGAGCGCTAGAGGGTCGAGTTTCGAGAGTGGACCCCGTCGAAACCTCTGTCGACGGAGTGTCAGGAACCGAAGTGTTCACGGGAGGAGCAGATGAATCGTAGTTGAGAAAGTCGTCCACATTGAAAGCATCCACGTTAAAGTCGTTGGGATTAAAGAAATAATTGTTGGTGGCAGCTTGAGCTGTTGGTGGCTGTATGACAGAATCCGGGAATATGTTATCCAGGAACGAAGTGCTATGTTGGGAATGGAATATGTTTCCAATGGATATTTCGAGTTCAGCATTAGGGTCCGTTGTAAGAGCATTGGAGTCGAAGTTGTGAAGTTGGAAAACAGATGGATCTCCAGTCGACGACAACATGGCCTGGAAGCTTTCCGTCAACTGAACATCGCTGGTTTGTTGAAGCCAAGCTTGCAAATGATCGACAGTAGTTTGTGGCATATCAAAGAATACGTTGTCCTAGTAAAGCAGTTGTGTTTAGAAGAAGATGATAGTAATAAAGGAAGTAGGAGCTTACGGGTGCGTCCGACGGTTGAGTGGGAGCAGGATTGGCCCAAGGATCGTAATTCGCCTCGACTCCAGCATTTTGTGACAGCTGCCATTGCGGAACGTGGTGGATGGGCTGTGGCATCGCCAAGGATTGCCCAGGAATTAAAGGATATGGCAGTTGAGGTAGGGCAGCATTTGCCGCCGGCATGGAAGTCGCGACGGGTAAAGCTGAAGCTGGATTTGAGGTCAGAAGGGTTGTTCCAGAATGTGGCAAAGGGCTCGAAGAGGCGTCACTTGGAGACGACGCGATAGATAGAGGAGGAGTTGGACCTGCGGGACCATAACGCAGATGAGGAGGGTCAACAAGTGAAGTCGTGATCTGAGGGACAGGAGCGGGAGAGGAAGATGATACATCGGCCGTTTTTTGAGTACGACGACGCGGATTCTTTTCTTGACGTTCCCGCTCTTTGCTCTTCTTCTTTGCCTCCTTCATGCGTTCCTTGTCTTCCTTCTTCATGGGACGGTAGCGATAATCCGGGAACATGCGTTTATGTTCGGCTTTCTCTTCTTCAGCAAGTCTTTCGTATTCGGCATGAACGTGTTCTGGAGCTTCCCTCCACATTTTTGAGATGGCTTGAGAAACGTCCGATTGGGTCATTTGGCCCCGCGGAAGGAGACGAAGTTGGTCGCGACGGTAGAGAATCCATGAGTTGCGTGGACGAGGTGGTTTAAGATTAGGGCAAGCAATACGTTCACCACGCAGAGGGCCCGCCATTGGTCTAGTTTGTGCGCGATGAGGGATGAAGGTAAAGAGGAAGGGCAAGTGGATGATGGTCACGCTTGGCTGGTTCAATCGATTACCACTTTGAGTATATTTATTATGACATGTTTGTACATCTTCTGGTTCAAACAAGATTATTTTCATCGATGGGAACCGTTACGTAATACAAATACAACTAGGAGGGGAGTGGCAAAGAAAAGTCTTTTTAATATCCTCCTAAAAATAAAATATCTGGTTAGTTTTTTTTGCAAAAAAGAATGATCAATTTCACACAAACCAGAGTTACCTCCGCCGTATCCACCGCCTTGGTTGTATCCACCTCCGCCGTATCCTCCTCCACCGCTACCGTATCCTCCTCCACTATAACCCCCACCGCTTCCTCCGTATCCACCTTGGTTGTATCCTCCTCCACCACCACTGTAACCACCACCACCACCTAGGTAAACAAAACTCAACTTCAGTTTTATCTGCGTCAAAGATCAAAAAGTACCGCTATATCCACCTCCACCGTAACCTGAGAAAAGTTTTCAGGGTTCACTTCAGTCATTCAAAGAAAAAACAATTTGGCAGACCTCCACCGCCGCCTCCACCCCCACCGCGCGCGTTAGCTAGGTTCACTTTGATGCGTCTTCCATCAAGCTCTTGCTCATTCAATCCACCGATAGCAGCTTCAGCCTCTGATCCACTACCAAAGGTTACAAAACCAAAACCACGAGAACGACCAGTGTCACGATCGCGCATCACAATGGACTAAACGAGAATCAGGTCAACAAGTCAACTCATTCTTACTCGCCATGGCAAATGAAGCGAGCATGGATGCAAAAAAAAAAAAAAGGAGATAAGATAGCGTACATCTAGAACCTGTCCAAAGTCGCTGAATGCCTATAAATGGAAAAAACATAATGTGATAAGACACAAGGACGATAAACCGCAGAGCAGAACGCCTTCTGGAGCAATCACACTGACTTGGCGAAGCGTTTCATCCGTAGTGTTCCAACTCAAATTGCTACATCAGGTATCAATTGCTATTAGTTGAGCTTCTCCTAGGAAAGAGAAGCTATAGGGAAACCCAATGCAAATACACAGACTGACCCAACATAAACTTTTGCAGACATGATGACGATGTTCTCTTACAATAGCAGAACCTGAAATACGAGACCTGAAACCAAACTGAGACCGAAAACTCAGAACGAAAAGGACGTTGGTGGTCGGAAAGAAGAAGAGGAAGAACCCAGTTTGATGGTAAAGGCCTTTTATATCCACTCATACATGATTCGGACTCCGACCATCGCCAAAGGCCCGACTTGAAATTGAAATTAAGTGGAAGATATTTTACCACAGCCCCTTGCGCCAACACTTTGACGCGGCATATTTACATCATAAAACCTGCGGTTGTTGTAACAATTGTGGAAAATAAATAAATAATAATGGAGCTGGAGTCAAGGACTCAAAGCGGTACACTTTCGTGTCACGTGGTGTTCATTTATTTGAGACCCACGATTGTGGCCTCATGACCACTTGCTTCTTAACTTGGACTAACTGCAAAACGGCGAAGAATCGTATATGGTTCAGAAGCACATGCATGTCGTAAAAAGAGAGAGAGACGTGAGTAAGATCTGGAAAAATATTGGTAGTTGTTTGTAAGCATGTAAGGTCGTGAGTCGTAACATAGCGAAGAAAACAAAAACATAAGCAACAGAAAAGAAATGGCCATTAGATGGTAGCTTTCTTATCCTTCTTGTCCTTCTTTGATTTGCCTTTATCGTCGCCTTTGACGCTGCTGGCAGGGCTATCATTAGAAGCACTACCCTCCGCTCGAGCATTGTCATCACTGGACACCCTTGGCGAGTCGCTACGCTTCAAACCCGGTATATTCGGTAAGATAGACGACACCGAACTCTGCCGTCGAGTAGCGAGAGAAACTCTTCGTGCCAAACGCTGGAAATTTTGAGAAGAAATCCGTTTCCGCTTTGGTTCGCTTTCAGGATCAGGCGTCCCAGTGCGTGAAGGAGGGGAGTTGACGTTTACTCCAAAAGTGACAGCCGGCGCAAAGCCAGATGGCGAATCACTTCTCCTTATTGGAGAGTCGCTTCTCAATATTGGCGAATCGCTTCTCCTTATCTCTGGTTGAGGCGTCTCTGGCGTAGTAGGGAATTGTATAGGATTGGTGACAGAGGGCTGCAAGGTGATAGGAATAGCCGGAATGACGGGTGTAACATCGACGTTATCAATAGGTTCAGACTGTGGTAGTGAACCTTCCTCATTGGCAGCGACAGCGGAAGGCACCTCTACCTTCACCTGTTCCTCATCGGGGACATCAGCCGGTTCTGCAACCAATGCAACTGGAAAAGTGATTGGATCCAAGGGTTCAGCGGTATCCCGAGGCTCTTCCTGCTTGGGCTCTTCTGATTCAACGATATACCCGGATATTTCTTTCTTGACACTGTTGCCACTGATAGAAAGTGCAGGATCGTCTGTGGAAGATACCTGGTCGGCCCACATGGAAGCAAATGTTCCATCGATTGCCAGTAACTCCTTGAAATTGCCTTTCTCAGTGATTTGGCCATCCTTGAGAACGAGAATTCTGATCATATAGATTAGTACAGCTTTACATCCTCGATTGAGATTGACGTACAGGTCCGCTGAAGCAATGGTCTTCAGAGGAAAAAAACAAGTCAGTACATTGTTTGATTGCGTGCTAAACAGCACTTACAGATAATCTGTGAGCAATTGATAATGACGAGCGACCCTTGACAAGATTTTGGAGTGCCTTCTGGATGTCCTTTTCAGTAGACGTATCTAGGGCGCTAATGAAACAGATCGTTATACAACTCCAAGCGTTAGATAATGAACCAAATACCTAGTTGCTTCATCCAATAACAGAATGGGAGGATTCTTAAGAAGGGTCCTCGCAATGGCCACACGTTGCTTCTCACCACCACTTAGACGCACACCACGTTCTCCCACTTTGGTTTCATAACCTATTGCGAGTTAGTCTTTGGGAAAGGTAGCATGTAGAGTGTCACCCACCATCAGGGAAGGACATGATTCGCTCATGCATCTGAGCAGATTTGGCAGCAGCTTCAATCTCATCAGGAGTAGATCCAAATTTCCCATAGCTATAAAAGAGTTAAGATACTTAAAACGCAAATGATATAAAGGGGAAGTTTACCTGATGTTATAACCAATGCTGGTATTAAAGAGCACTGAATCCTGAGGTACTACGCCGATGGCCTTACGAAGACTTGTCTGAGTTACATCCCTAATAATTGGAAGTTTAGGTCACTTGTTTTGAGCTTGGCATACTGAGATTACCTGATATCTTGTCCGTCAATCAAAATTCGGCCTTGGCCTTCTCCCAAGTCATAGAAACGATACAAAAGTCGCAAGATGGTAGATTTTCCTGCACCTGACTCGCCCACAAGTGCAACCGACGACCCTTTGGGAACTTTGAAACATACTCCATTGAGTGCGGGTGTGTTGTTATCGTAAGAGAAATTGACATTTTCTGGAAGTTTAATCAGTTGGTATATCATAACTCCGTGCAAGAACTGGAACAAACCAAATTCAATCTCTCCGTCGTGCACAATCAGGTCAGGGGCATTGGGTTTGTCGTTGACCTCAGTGGGTTCATTTAGCAGAGCAAGGAGTTTCTCAGTGTCAACCAAGGATTGGTTCACGGAACGGTAGAGATATCCCAATTGGTTTAAGGGGCCATACAACTACATTCATTAAAGTAAATCCAGTTCAAGAAATGGAAGACTTCACTTACTTGAGCGAGGTAGGTGATAAACACGACAAATTTGCTGGCTCTATGCTCGCCATTGGACGTAATTTCATATGCGACCATTAGAGATCCAGTAAGGAGTCCAAGGGTCTATGAAGGACGATTAATCGACGTGTGAATGATGATATGAAACCTGCTTACGATGATGCAATTTTGCACTAGGTTCAGAAGGTTCAAAGAAACTGAAAAGAGCATGCTTCAGTAAAAGCCGGACATAAATGCAATGGCTGCACAAACTGGTAACTTTATATTCCAACGCCTGATATTCCCGTATTGCTTCTGTGTATCTTTCACCTTCGTGTTGCTCGCCTCCAAAGTATTTCACTGTCTCGTAATTAAGTAGACAATCGGTATGGATACCACGCGTGATCTGTGCAGGGGTTTCATCATCTATTCTTATTAGAAAGACCTAAAGAGACCTACGATATCACGGTCGTTCATTTTACGTCTCAGACGAGTACGCCACTTTGTCAGTATGACGCTGGCAGACACTGCAACGGAATTATCAGGCTCTGTAACATGAACGGAAAAGAATTAGTTACCGTACGCCACCATAACAACGAATATGATGAGGGCAAGTGTCCACCGAAAGATGATACAGAATGCTATCAACGCAATCGCGATATCGATAAATGTGGGGATGATATTGAAGAGAAGTAGCTGGTGAGTAAATAATAAATTAGCCGGCTTGGGATTTGTTTCTTGGTAGAGGCTTACTTCAAAGGTACGATTGATGGCAGCGCCTCGATCCAAGACTCGCAAGATCTCCCCAGTTTTGCGACGGGTGTGCCAGGCAAAGGAAAGGTTCAAGAGGTGATCAAAAGACAGTTGTGACATTTCTGTGAAAAGGAGGGTCAAACAAGGAAGGGTCCAAGGAAGTTGCTACGAACCCCGGTCGGAATACTGCATCACAGGTGCCCAAAGAGACTTGGCACGAAGTAAATTTATGGGATCACATTGAAGCCCGATACACTTACATCTCGTAGGGCAGATAACCCTCCACTTCCTTGTAAGAATCTTAGGCCAACATATCCGAATAGGAACGGCCAAGGAGATTGGCTGGATTGGCCCTCGAGAATGCTTACGAGTTTACCAAGGGTGAGGGGCATAGCCAGGTTAATGATACGGCCTAATCCGAGTATGACAAGGCAAATGACCTTTTTTACATATAAAAAAAATGAAGGTCAAATATTATTTTTTCGGGAAGAGATAGACCACATATTACCGCGAGGAATTGCAAAGAAGTGCCATTCTTGGGCCACAAATAAGGTAACAATCGGCGGATACGAGTCACAACCTCTGACCACGTGGGTTCAAAGGAAATGTTAACGTCACCCTAGAGATTATAAGAAACCGGGAATGAGTGGGATGACAGCCACAATATCGTTGCTCCGTACCTTGAGGTCTGCAGAGGTAGAAGGCACGGGTGTGGCTGCTCGCGTAACTGGTGATGAAGGATGCAAGTCAGAGCGTGCAGTACGGAATGTTCCATATTTGCTATTTTCTTCTCCATGACAAGATGCTGTGGAGAGGCCGGCTGAAGGTTGAGACCCTGAGTCGGGAGGTAAAAGGAAGGAGGAGTCGGTTGGAATAGGTTGTTCAATGTCCTCGTAGGATTGTATAGGGCTGTACGTAATGCGAGGCGACATTAAGCTTGCCAATAATGGTAAAAGAAGCAAAACACGGAAAGCTGGAGCTATGACATGAATCAGAGCACTAATGGAGGTGGAGTAGATTGGGGCTTCCGGTATGTGAGGCGGGGCTAAAGCAGTCAAGGCATCAGATAAGAAGATTTGGTAAACGAAAAACAGATAAGACACCATTGTCCTTGTGACGAAGGCTTAAGCCAAGCAAGACTGTTAGACCAATGTCCAGGAATAGTGTCACTGTTGTGGCAACCTTAATCCTTCTCAATGACCAAACTTCAGTTCCATGAACATCTTTCCAGGTCCCGAGTGCAGCTAATCCAGAGAACGCTGCAAGACCAATGACTGCATTGAATGGAATCCCTGTGTGATGGGGCCAATGGTTCTCGAGAACGGCGAATACAACAAAGGCGAGACCATCAAAGAGATACGTGAGTGCAGTAAGGGTTAAAAGGGATAAGATGAGTGCGCGTCGAGGTACGGCTGTGGCAACAACGACAGGAGTTATAGGTGAAGGGGAACTTGGGGTGAATGGGTGAAGAAAGGCGGTAGATAAGGTAACAAGAAATACGATAGAAGGGGAGAGGACGCGGACAACAAGGGTAGGAGAGGGTCCCATCTCCAAGAGCTACGAGTAGTAGTAGATGGACAAGAACAGTTCAAGCATCACGTGTGGATTAAATACAATTTTATTGATGGCTTCTGACTAAGGATCCCCTGAGCTTTTCCTTATTAGTAAAAACAAACAAAAACACTAGTATGTTAGAAAGCGCACTCTAAACATTCAAGCAATTCTTCATATTTATTTCGAACGTCCTCAATCTTTTTCCCCTCAGTTTCCAACTTTCCAGAGTTGTTTAATTTTAGAGCAGCTCGAACTGTAGCAATGTAGTTGTAGGATGCAACAACACTGTCGGAAAATTCCACCGTCAATGCTGAACAACTTGAATTTGATGAGGGCGCTGCGTCAGAACTTTGGTGGCTCGCTTTGAAGATCTCGGGAACGTCATGACCGGAAGCTCGTAAGAGGGCCAAATCTCTTAGAATATCGGACAGTGGCAGAGGTTTTTTGGATTTGCTGGTCATGGTATGCATCAAGGGGCTTATCAAAGATTCAAAGTGCCGAAGGATCCGTGACTGATTTTGACGGGTAACGCGTATATAAGTAGTTGTTCGGGGTAGCTCACGACGGTTGGCTGACATTCGATGATAGGATTCTCATGAACGTGTGTACAGGATAAAGATATTTAAAAGGGCTCAATGTCTCAATCATTCCCGCAGCCTCCCCCAGACACAGAGTCCTTTTCTACTCCTCGTCTACGCCAATCGTAATTACAGGACGACCTATGCATCTGACCGAATCACGGAGGAATATTAGTACTCGCCCATCTCTTCAAATTGATCTGCCAGTGGGTCCCTCGAATTGGAACCCAGACATTGAGCTTTGTTCGAGCTTCCCTCTCACCACCAAAACAAACAGCGGTCAAACAGCACCTTCGATGGAACAGGATCCCACCGTCGTGCAAGAGCCGCCCTCAGTTGTTAACCCGCCTTCTGACTCCCAAAACCATAAACCTGATAATTCGCCATGCTTTGTCCATTCCCATCTAGACAACGGCACTTTGTTGGCCGATTGGCTCAGAAATAAGCATCATGTCGTTGACAGTAGTGATGTCGGCGTAGCAAAATCCCTGCAACATCTGATCAGCCCAAATCGTACAGCCCAGATGTCTACATTCAGATCTGGCTATGAAAGCAATGATGACGACGAATTCGTCGGCAGTTTGACGAAGCAACTAGCCGACACAGCTGTTGGAGTTCGAGAGATGAGCAAACAACTGGGTGCGCTTCTGTGCTTTTCAACACAATGCTTCAAAATCTTATAATATTCAAGGTCGCGCACGAGTGCAATCGAATATACAAACTGTATTAATTGTCACTAAAGCCCGGGACAATCGACTTATCAAGTTGACCCGAGAATTGGCTCTTTATCTGATGCTCAAGCAGAGACGCGGATCTCAACGTGGCTTAGTAGTGTACGTTCACTATGAAGATACCCAAATAATATCCTCATCCATTTCTCAGATATGTGGATAAACAACTGCGTCATTCCAAACGATTTGATGCTGAAGGGATCGAACGCGATCATCCAGAACTTTCTGTCCCATTCCCCAAGCGTAAGACCTCCAGTAGTCATTCTCTGTCTTCTCTATCGTCCACCCCAACCAGTAGAGAAGACGGCGATGAAGGACAATTGAGATATTGGACAAGCAGCATGTGCAGTCATAGCTCTCACCTATTCGACTTCGTCGTCACAGTGAGTATGGAACTCATCGTTAATATGCTGCTTATGCCCTTCTAGCTCGGCGGCGATGGCACCGTTCTGTTCACATCCTGGCTATTCCAGCGCATTGTGCCACCTGTTCTTCCCTTTGCACTCGGCTCCTTAGGATTTCTCACAAACTTTGATTTCGCTGATCATCAAGCTGTCATGGACTCGGCAATTGATAACGGGATACGCGTCAATCTCAGAATGAGGTTTACTTGCACTGTCTACCGCGCTGTTGCTAATGAGAAGGGGAAAGGACGAAAAGCTGTCAAGAAAGGCGAAACGGGGGAAATCATGATGAAGAACATCGAGAAAGGTGGATGGGAAGCCCTTGAAGGCGGTTGGAGCGGAGGATTCTCTATGGGTGATGGAAAATACAGTACAAAGGACAAGGAAATAATGTGTTTCACGACGAGACCTGTGGAAACGTTTGAGGTGTTGAACGATCTTGTTGTTGACCGCGGACCGAGCCCTTATGTCAGTTTGCTGGAACTGTTTGGTGGTTAACTCCTTATCCAAGGATTCCAAGCCGCTGATGTCTTGATTAACTACCATTTCTAGGTGATGAACATCATATGACTACGGTGCAAGCCGATGGGTTGACTGTATCAACACCTACTGGCTCGACTGCCTACTCAGTAAGCGAGTATTAATCAGTTTGATAGAAGGTGCTTGAATGATCCTTCTCAGTTATCAGCAGGTGGTTCCCTTGCGCATCCCGAAATACCGGCAATTTTGATAACCCCAATATGTCCTCACACCCTCTCTTTTCGACCTATGTTATTACCCGATAGCATGGAGCTACGCATTTGTGTTCCTTATAACTCACGAAGCACAGCTTGGGCTTCGTTCGACGGAAGAGGCCGTGTAGAACTCAAACGTAAGACGATACGCCGACTTTAGATCAAGTTCATTTTTAAACGATTCCTATCTAGAGGGCGACCACATCAAAGTTACTGCTTCAAGATATCCATTTCCAACGGTCTGCGCGGACAAGCAATCCACAGATTGGTTCCACTCCATATCACGAACGTTAAAGTGGAATGAACGCGAACGTCAGAAATCGTTTGTGGTCGTAGAAGAAGAAAGTCCGTCTAAGGCCACCAAGAGAAAGGTTAAACGCAGTGATGTTGGCATGAAAGTCACCAATCCCCGGGTCATAGAAGATCCCGAGGATGAAGAGGAAGACGAGTTGCCTGACGAAGAAGACACCTACGACATAGATGATTCTTCTGCCGAGGCCGAATCTGTCACGGCTCCTGCTAGTCAATCGACTGGAGATGAATCTGTGGGACGAGAGAAAATTCCTTCTCGTAAGCATGTGATGTCGCCTAAGCGTAGGTCAAAGTCGAGGTCTCGTTCCCGCCTACGTACTTTTACATCAGGATTTGACTCACCCGGCCGGTTCGCAAGTCCTCTGCCTCATCCACCAATTGTCTCTGCTCGTCATGTTGAGTTCAACATACTAAGCTCGCCGTCGACGGATTCGTCGCCGACTCAATCAAGTCCGTCGGATGAAGCCCACCATGGCGCTAGGGATGACATCCGCTCCCCTCAGCCACCGAGTGGGAAGAGTAGAATACCGAAGGATCGTGAATTAGACTTAGAGTCTATGAAGACTCCAACGTCCATCGTGTATGGTCGAGCACGCGGACACAGCCGTGCGTCCGAGCATCACGAACATAGGGCCTTTGCTGTTTGGGGTCACGATGAAAGTGACAGTAATGCTAGCGACAGCGAAGCGTAGCGGAAATTTGATAAGGGAAAAAGAAGTATTTATGGGCAAAGGGCTTGTATAAATGGACAGACAATATTTCAGATCGTAACGGTGTACAGAAATTTTTGATTCTAGAAGTAAACTGTGTCTTTGGATGCGAACCTAGGCAGAGCTCTGTAGTCTGGTCTGTCTTTCGCTACAGCCCAAATCCACATGTCCAGTTCAGGCAATGTTATTTCATTGATCCAACTCAATTCATCACCTTCTCCGAATGAGTTGACGTCAAGAGTTCGAGCGGCCTCAACGATGAGTTCACATGCATCAATTGCTGAAGCTCGAAGAGTGTACGATTGATCCGTTGTGGTGACAGGGCCTTCTTCATATGGATGTGTGTTACCTTGCTCAGTATCAGATGAAGGGAGGGGTGGAGGTCCGAGTAATGTCTTGAGGCCTTCTTCAGATCTAGACGCAGAATTGGGGAACATGTTTGATAACGAGGACAATGACAAGTCGATCACTCGGAGATGAATAAGAAGAGAGGGCAAGACGTTGTCAGAGAAGACTGGGAGGAATGTTGTGTCAGGTATGGGAAATGGAGGCGGTGACAAAGATCCGAATCGGATAGTGATCGAGTGAATCAGGAAGAGCGCTTTTTTGAAACAGTAGATGGCTGTAGACATCGATAACATTGATAACCCAAATTCAACACCTGAAACAAATGGGAAACTTACGCTGTGCATTTACTTCTGACATGTCCTGAAAAGCCGGGAACGCGCGGACTAGCTGTCCAACAACAGACAAGTCAACAAAAAGCAGATTAGAGAATTGGGATTAATTTACCCTTTCTAAAATGACTTCAACCGCAGCCTCGCTTCCAGAACTGCTTAGTACCTTTCCACCCTGTTGCAATGCCTCAGCCACGAAGAGCCCTAGATAAGTGTAGCCCGACTCGACTAGAATTTGTCCTGTTTCGTTCAAGACGGATGTTATGAGCTTCACGAGGTCGTAAAGCGGTCCACCCAGCTCGCCAACAGTAACGCCGAGAATAGTCTCATGAGGACGCTCGATGTGCAACGTAACCCCCATCATTTCAGCGATTTTCGACATTTGGAGGGTTCGTAATCCGTGCGCTGATAGTAAATCCTCTTCTCCTGGAGTAGACGAGATGTACAATCCAAATAGGAGGCCACGAATAGAGTCCCAAGCACCTCGCCCTGTCTGAGCATGTAAATCCACACGATATCCAGAGGCAAAGTTCAGGAGTGAGAGCACAGATATGAAATTTAATTCCTCGAGGTGTGATGAGAAGTTCAGGGGAAGTGTCAGGCCATTTTTTTTCGACACACGTTTAAAAGAGGTTGTGAATGCAGGAGAAAGAAGCAAACTCTTGATATTTTCAGACGGAATCTACATAGACCAGGATCAGTGCATTCAAAATGACAGTTACAACAAATTGTCAAGAGGTTCACAGAGATTTTGGATGAAATGCGCAACTCTCGAGATGATTGACGAATAGCCTCTAAAAAGCTACCTGAAGGTGGAAGTAAAGGCATTGTGTTTTCAACAAGCGATCAATTCTTTTGTCCAGTATCAGCACGTGATTGCATTAACTAACCCACATACGACAATGATCAATCGTTGTTTACTTCGAGCCAGCAGAGCTCAATGCTACAGCGTTCTGGCTTCTCCTTGTTTAGGTGCCTGCCCTTCTTGACACAGCGGATTGAGACACTCATTTGAGCTCCAGGCTTGCGTTCACAAATACAAAGTGAAATAAAGGTAGCCATGAAGGTTTGGCGTTACTTCCTTGTGCTCATAAATGTTAATTCGTAATATTTCTTTATATAGCAACGCGACGCGCTCACTTCCATGACTTTGCGGGTAGGTACTTAAACCAGAGTCATCTATACCCAGACCGATTCTGATGACCTGTATTTAATTTGCTAGTCAGTTTTGTCAGAGATAAACGCCTCAGACAAGGCAGCGAAGGACGGATTACTTTCGTCTGATTCAGTTGTTGTGAGTTGTAGTAAGGCAAATCAACTTATAATAATTATAACGTTCAAACAGGCAGAGATTATTCGAAAAAGTATCCAACGTCGAGTAAGCAACGACCAGTTTTATAAAACTCCAGAGACCATCTCAAATTATTTTAGACCGAGGCCGCTTTGAAATTCTCAGAGGCGGATCGAGAGGATCTAGCAAATAAAGAGCAACGAGAAGCGGAACTGTTGTCCAAATTTCTGCCTCCTCCCTTGTCGCAAACCGAAATTGATTTTCATATCAAGACGATCGTGGACAGTTTACCTGCAGGATACGACCCACGCAAAACGCTGGGACAGGTCTTCAAAGAGTTCTATCTCAAGGTTGACAAGTCAACGGTGGATCCTATCCTGGTTAAGCAGCGGGCAAAAGTCTTATTAAATTCCCAATAATACTAAGGGAGTTTGTACGCTTATCACATTCTGCAGTTCAGATATCTGTCTCCGAACTTTGGCTTGACGAGTCATCCCTAGTTGAAGTCGATGTCGATGCCACTGCGGTACTTTGAATGTCCACGCTCTCCTGCATTTTTTCTTTTGCGCGGCTAGTTATTGGATCTTTTATTTCTGTTTCACTCGTCGAAGGTGGCTCTGGCTTGCTAGCCGACGAATAAGGCAAGTGAACAGTTTCAGGAGGTACGGCATCCATGGTTGTAGGTGGAATAGCACTTCGTAACCTCATGAGGTCATCTATGCAACGATAGACTGCACCTGAAACCCCTTCTAGGATGCGCAAACGTTCGTCAATGCTTTCTCTGGTCAATCTATCAAGGTTTGCTAGTTGTTCGTCCGTCAGATTGGGTGGAAGTTGAGGTAAAACAGAACTACGCTGTTGTTGGGTTTGAAGGGGGGTTGCTAAGGAATGGGAAGAAAAGTCCTGGGCACGTCTATGCGCAGGGTACCTGTTGGAAGTTCTCACAGTTTGTGATGGAGCCATCTCTCTTTGTAGTGGCGTGACAAAAGGTGAAGGGGACGAACGGTAATCGTAAAGAGGGATTAGATATGGTGCCTGCGCAGTTGTCACTGAAGGGTTCGATGATTGCGGCTGCGAAGAATCGGCCGAAGAAGTAGACTGTGTACTCTCCGTTTGTGATGGAGGCTCGGCTATTTTTGGGGGCCTTTTTCCACGTAATCGGTTTAATGCGGCCAGGGCAGCTGCATCTCGAGGAGTAGGCAGAGACCCTTCTGCGGATGGAGTAGGCAATGGTGTTTCCGATCGATGAACTTCTGAAGGCGATGGTGATGATGAACTTGAGTTAGAAGCAATAGAATTATGCAACTCGTGTGGTAGGGTGGGCGGGTTTAATACTCTCGACTCCAGCGCATCAGCTTGTATAGCATCTGCTGGGGCTTCTGCTGCTGCCCATGGTTGCCAGACACCTCCAGGCCCGGGGAATCCAGGGAACGTAGGGATTGGATGCAAAGGTTGAGGCGGTTGCTGCTGAGCTTGTTGTCCAGGCTGCTGTCCTGGAAATTGGTATTGTACCTGATAATTTATGAAAATTCCAGGTGGCTGTCCCAGTGGCTGCCCCATTGCTTGACCTTGAGCATTATTGGGCCCTTGTTGAGCGTGTCTGCCTTGTCCAGCGTTCCTAACTCGTGCAGGAGGTCCAAAAAAGCGGTTGATGAAACCCAAAGGACCTTGTGCGATCTGACCGTCAGCAGGCAGGACAGGGTTTGCCTGTCGAGCACCAGCTGCTAGAGGAACAGGCGGTGGGCCGGCGGGTGTCGCGGGATTAACGTTGTCGAGAACATTCCTGCGACTGCGAAAAATGAATTACACGGTTAACGTGGCAAGACATTAACTTACCATGTTGGACAACTTTGCTGTCGCTCGAGCCAGGATCGGAGGCAGTAAAAGTGGAAGATATGCCCGCATGGAAGCTTTTTAGGGGTGGTATTAGGCCCATCTGGATGTGTCGGGGGATCCTGGACGCCATGAAGCACCATTTCCTCACGACAAATAATACATGTACGGTCGCTCATCGCCATTAGCTCCTCCCCGGTTGCACTTGCATACCTTTGGTCCATGTTACGCGTGGCCGTTTGATAGCGATGAAGTGCCCGAAGCCGTGTCAGGAATGACCGAGCCGTGATATAGACATCGCGAACGATATTCAACGGTAAGCCATAGAAGGTTATGATGATGACAAAAAAGATAAGATATGTTGTCAACTTCAAAAAATCTGTTGTTTTGTTTGAGCAATCCATAAGATGAAGTAGAACGCCCAATTTCCCACCTGTCGTCAATTCAATATAAAAGATCCACATGCTTTTATTTTCCCATGGGGGAGCGTTTTCTCCGCCTCTCCTGCCGGCGCGGCGCAAGTCATAGGCAGAAAGGAGATATTTGGCAATAGTATTCATAACGCTGGCCATCAATATGCCATACTTTACTCAAAGGGATAAGTGGCTCATTTTTTAGTAATATGATAGAAACGGCTAACCTCACTTGCAAAGAGTACCATTCCTCCAACGCCGGAAGATAACGTACGCTCAACGGCAAATAAGAACATGAGGCAATCAGTCCACCACAAAATTGTAAAGAGAGTTGACATCCTAATGTGAAACAACAACGGGGGGCCTGGATATGGTCGTTGGTCCATCTATCTAGGCATGAGCTTTGGTTGTAAAAGAAATAAAACAAAGGACATGCCCATTCAATACGATCGCTTGCCAACCAATGGAAAGACTTGACAAATAAGAGGAAGCCAAACATTAGAGCAAATGGCATGTCGAATTCATCGCGGAAGATTGTAAAAGCTAGTAATGATTCTGTAATGAAGAACCAAAGCCGATCATAAAGGCGCTAACGATAGGAGGCTAAGATGGAAGAATGGCTTGGAAACATATGTCAATATCATACCTCAATTTCGTTCGGTCGAAGTGAGCCGAAAAAGATTCGTTGCACGATATGGCCACATAGGAGAGTGAGAAGAACAGTAAAATTTGCCAGTGCCTTTGAAAGGGGTAAGATGGGGGGGAAGTGATGCGATGAAGGTAGAAGGTTACAAGGATACTGCGACTACTCTTGGAAAGAAAGATGGTGACGGAGTAAAAATTGCTGTAATTTTTCAGGGCATTGGTGATGACTGCGACGACGGCGATGATTGAGACGAAAGAATAAAAACCGAATCTATGAGAGTTGACAAAGCGGGCTGCAAGTTGCAAGGCTGGGTTCGTTGTGGGCATCGGTCAAGATGGGTGACTCGTGACATCACAACGTGGCAACATGCTAACAGCATGCTCCCCTTTACACTCGCATCAGAAAAAGAAAAAAAAAAATGCTTTCCATTTCCCGGATCAGTCATTCAATTTGGAAAATCTCTCCCCTATCGCTCAGGCGCCTACTTCAGACGCTCACCTGAAGCGGACTTGATTTAATCAAAGGCTATGCGTTGATCAGGCCTGAGAAATTAAAAATCAACGTTGTACTTGTCTTCCCTTTTTTTTTCTTTTTTTTTTTTCTACTAGTGACTCATGTAGGTGGCATGCCATATATTATCCCTACCTCCACTGACATTTGGGGCATTAGTACATGACTGCTGAACCTTCTCCTGAAAGACCTTTACCGTCGGAATCTATGACGAGGGTCAAGCATGGCCCCAAAGTAGAAGCGCCTCCCATCACAGCCTCCAAACGATCATCATCATCTTGGGCGATGTTCTTTACCGCCGCTTCGGGCATATTGGCATGGTTCATGGGCATCAAACCTATATCATCACCTACTTTGCCCGAGACATATGCTCTATGCTCTAAACACCCCAACAGAATCTATACTGTCGACCAACACAACTCTCAGACGCAATGCATCGTCATTCAGGGCGCTTATATCGTTGACACTGGTTCTCTAGGTGAGCCTTGCTGTCTACTTCCCCATTTTTGAAGTAATCAAGTCTACCAGGATCTATCAAGCGTCGTTGGCATAAGTCCATCTTTTCCAATCTTTTGCATGGCACTGCACAGTCATCTCTCCCGATTCGTTATATTGCGTCCGGGGCAATCATCGTCCCTGGTATAAGTGGTACATGATTTACTCTCTCGCTTTCACCCTCAAATCTTGCTCAATATCCTCAGACTCTCATGCACATATTTTGGAATATGGAGCAACCCAGCAACTTCCTCTTGAAGACACCAAAACAATCCAGGGTACGTACAGCCCAGTTTGCCTGATTAACGCCCGTGACCCGTATATCTAGATGCAGTTGCTCGTGTCAGAGACTACATCCTCTCTACTCCCGATATCTACAATGATACTTCAAAAGTCATCACAGGTGGAGGCTGGGACCATACTGTATGGCCATCCACGTCTTGGCCCACGGCTGTCTGTTGATTTTTCGTCGCGTTTTTTTAATCGATCGCTGACGATCTCTCAGGCAGATCTAGATGCAGATTCGATAATTCGAGGACGCCCAGTTGTGTTGCAAAGCAAGGACTGTCACGCCCTCTGGGTTTCTTCCAAGGTTATTGAAGCTAGCCTTCCGCTCCCAGAAGTCGTAGAAGGAGGTGTTATTATTCGTGACGACGCCGGTCTTCCAACAGGTGGATTATGACATTTCTTGACTTGTGATAAATGCAGTAACATATCTGGCTTCAGGAGTCCTTTTGGATAATGCGCAGGAGTTACTCAAGCAACCGGAGCTTTCAGAAAGTGACCTGTTGAGGCGTTTCAAGGTTACCGTCCGTGATGCTCATAAAAATGGCCTAACTTCTATTCATGACGCCGGTCTGGATCCCACGTCTCTTGCTTTTTTCAACCGGTATGCTTTCGCCTGCTGCTTCAGATCTCACAGCCTGATCATTTTCTTCCACAAGACAAGCTCAAACAGGCACTTTGCCAGTGAGTGTTTCTGGCCAACCTTCTTTATCAAGTTCTCAATTAACAAGATCCGGATCTACGGGATGTCTTATTTTGATGAAGACAAATCATATTCGGGAAATACCACACACCCAGTCATAGGCGCCGGCGACGGGCGCCTAAGTGCTCGAAGTATCAAAATATTTGGAGATGGTATCTTTTTTTTATCGCGTTGATGTCATATGCCACATTGACAATTTTATAGGGGCTCTCAGGACCGGAGGCGCTGCCGTGAATATCTTCGCTTCATGGAAGTCAAAAGTTGCTTGCTGACGATTCTATTTTAGCTCTACGAACCGTATGCTGATAACCCAACCACAAACGGATTCATGCGTCTTGATCCTGAGATCCTGTTTGATATCATACCGAAGTACCTGCGAGATGGCTGGCAAGTGGTATGTTCAGGGTTATTTTGGAAAGTTGCCCATCTGACTGGATGGTGGTAACAGAACGTTCATGCTGTTGGTGATCGTGCGAACGGAATCGTACTGGATGCATTTGAAGCTTCGTTGAAAGGTGCCAATGTGACTGCTTTGCGTCCTCGTTTGGAACATGCTCAGATGATGACGAAAGCGGACATGGCTCGGCTCGGAAAGCTTGGAGGTAAATATGCTTCATTGCATATCCAACACCTCACTGATTTTCTTTTAGTGATTGCTAGTATCCAACCAACTCACGCGTACGTGCTCGTCTATATCTATTTCCACGTCGTACCCATGCTTTTCCTGCGTTCAGCATCAGTGACATGTGGTATGCTCAAGATCGGCTGGTTCGTTCTTCTTGTACTTTCCGAGGCATCGTTAACCATTTTTTTCAGGGGCCAGAACGTGTCAAAAGTCTGTACGCATTTCGATCGCTCATCGATAGTGGTGCAAGGATCACTCTTGGTTCCGATTTTCCCGTTGAAACGATGAATCCGTTGTCTGGTTTTTATGCTGCCATCACGCGCAGGTCTCCGGACGGTAGATCTCCCCATGGGCCTGATGGATGGTAGGTTGTCATTACACCTAACTCTAATAGGACCTCATCTCATTTGGAAATTGCATAGGTTCCCCGAACAAAGACTGACACGTCAAGAAGCTCTCAGAGGTAATTTACCTTCATAGCGAAGTTTTGAGTCTTTGATACAGTTATTTTTAGGCATGACCATTGACCCTGCATATGCGTCTTTCACGGAGACGACCTTAGGATCCCTTGAGATTGGCAAACGTGCCGATTTCACTGTGCTCTCTCAAGATATCATGACCGTCGCAGAGAATGAAATCCTTGCCACAACAGTTCATACCACTGTCATTGATGGGATACCCGTCTACGGAGTCGTTTGACCATCGCAGGTTAGGATGAGGTTTTTAGCATCATCACTGATTGCATTGATTGCGTCATCTGCAGAAAACATCTCTTTTTGCTTCCTTCTGTACCTCATTTTCTTTTTTTCTTTTTTCCATCTGATCCATTTGCGCTGTGGTTTTTGTTTGATAGCATTCTTCACAAGTGGTGTTTTTTGGGGAGCATCATACAGACCCCCCATCTATTGAAAGTTCCCGTTTAACCACCGCTCTATACTTCTATTTCCATTTTATTCTTCTTCCCTGGATTCATTTGTGCTGTACTCCATCTTGTCTTGACACCAGTAGTGGGGGTTAGAGGGGCGAGCTTGCATCATTATGAGTCACGATTCCAAGTTCCCGTCTAACCTTCACCATATACCAGAATGTATCGATTTTAAAACCGAGATCACGTCGCCTTTCACGGATTTACAGCTAAGTATCTTCGTCCTCGGAATTAACCAGAACTGTTTTAGAGCATTTTTCGAATAAGAAAGAGACGGTTCCACCAGGAACATCGCAGACGGATCGTTGCTTGTCCATTGCATGTATGGCGTCAATATCTATAGAAGAAAGAATAGTTTCCAATTGCCGGCCGCCTGCTTTGGCGCTAGTTCCATGCGTCGATATCGAGACAATCTTTCGAAGGATGCCATCCTGAATGTGACTACCACCAGAAGGTGTCAGACAGTTGATATGGGTCCATTCCCCTAAAGCAGCTAGGCCTGCTTTTTTCTTCTGCAAATACTGGAAAAAATCATATGAAGCCAAACCTTTCATTGGATCATACAGACGTGATCTTACCGCCTTATCTACGGCTTCCAATCTTTCCTGTCCCAATTCAGATGCGGCAACAAATCCTTGTTCAACAGCTGGGCCTTCCCCATCTTCCATTTCGAAGTCATCTGTAATTTGTCTGTCAGGACCGTCACATTCGCATTCCAGTAAATCGTGAGTGTTGCATCCAGTGTCCATATGGATACGAAAGATATCGCGAAGCTGCCGGCCGTCAGCTTCTCCGCACAACACAATTAAAAATGGGTACAGACATCTTTCCTAGTAAATGAATCACTTTTGGAATTCATTGTACCCTGGATGAAGCTGATATGAGATATACAAACTGTACAGACAGAGGGAAATTCTGACCGATCCAATCAGAGCTACACGATGTTTAAGCTTAAGACTTCATGCACTTTCAGAGCACGATGATGACTTACAATCGCTTAAAGCAAGCTTCGTGACCTGCCTTTGGTAAATTTTTTCTGCCACATAACGTTGAGCGATCCTTTACATGTTATGAAAGTAATACTAACCATCGATAGCGCCGGCTGTCAGGAACCGATAAATGAATACTGGCCGTTTTTGGCCATCACTAATGTTTGGTGAGAAGTTTGTAGTAGAGATAAAATTTCAATTACCGATGACAACGAGCCATAGACTGCAGATCGTGACTAGTGCTAGTTAGTAAGTTAATACCGATAAAAGAAAATTGGGTTGTACCTTGGATTCCAGTCTGAATCAATGATGAAAAGTCTGGAAGCTCCTAAGTCATAGGTCAACGGCGGAAAACAGGGTGACAACAAGGTTCACTCTCACCAACGAGGTTGATACCAACGCCACCTTAACACTATCGGTCATTTGCTTACAATGAACGTCACCTCGAACTTACCCGCTTTCGAACTCAATAAAAAGATAACTATGAAAAGAAACGTCTTCAACAGCAGCCCAACTAAAATGTAATAAACCTACAACTGTTGTGCTGACTTTCTCTATTGAATGCATTGACATATTCCTGTCTCTTGCTCTGAGGGGTTTGACTGAAGGATATAATCTTTCATAGTGGATCTAGAACATCGAAAGAACGACCTTACCCATCGAGGCGATAATACGAATAAGACGATTTTCTGCAATAAGCTTCCAGAATATTGAGAGTTGATGTGTAGTGAGAAACAAGAACACATTTTTCGCTTGTATTCTGGACAAGCATGATCAGTGCCTTAGAGGTAAAATCGATAAACTTCATAATACCTGGCGTATCATTTTGAGCATTGTAGCGAGGGATAACAGTTTTCCTGGACGACAGGTTGAATATGCTGTATATCGTCAAGTCCACGGAAGAGATTTACCGCTTAAGGACATGTCAGCGATGTGAGCCTTGGTTGGTAACAGGTCAAGAGCGTCATCCACAGTGCCGCGCTGCACTGGACCCACAGCGCCGTTCTTTCTGTTCTTCACGTTGTCGGCGGTTGCCTTCAATAAGATCGGACTATTGCTAATTTTTGTAAGGATGTTTATCAGAGCCAAGGACTCTGCTGTTGAGCTTTGAATGAGGTCATTTAATTTGTCTGGATTAAGGATTTTATAGAACATGGACAGCTGCAGCACTGTTGGGGTTATGAAAACCACATATTCCGCTAGCATTTATTCGTTTAGCACGTAATATATCAGTCTAGAATTGCGAAGGACGAACATTTAGGCGGCAGGTGGGTTTTCAGCAGCGTTGCATCTCGACGAAGCACAAAACTTCTGGCGATAGAGAGTAACTAAAATAATGTAAATGAGACCGCCTACGTTGTTGAAGAGATCAGGCGTACCTGTTCTGTCCTGGCTTCGCCTAGTTCTACTTCTTTGGGTGAAGCATCTGGCGCGCGACTTTTAAGTATAGGGTTTTCATAGACTTTCCGAAAAACGGAATAATCGTCTAATACCAGCACAAGGATCAAATACCAGCACGAGACTAGGGAGATGCTCTTACCGAGTAAACCAGGGTTACAGAACTCTGCCTAATTTAACAACACTTAGATTGGTTGGAATAGCAAGGAGAAATTTACCATCGTATGGAATTCTCCAAGATCATTTTGAATCGGAGTTCCAGAAAGTATTATCCTACGACGGCAACTAAGGGTCTTGAAAACAGCTGCAGTCTTGTTGTTTGCCGACTTGAGTCGATGACCTGGGAGGGGCTAGATGCGCTGCAGCTTCAAGACAATTTGTTTATTCACCTTCATCGCAGATGATCAGTCCGATTGGCGGGCTAATAATGACATGACCGATTTGCGATAAGCATTGCTGCGGCTGGAGTAGGGGAAAAACATACTGCAGTTCCTCTAATTTTTTGCTGTAAAATTAATGAATTTAACGAGTAAAGCACAAGCAAGAGAATTCATACACGACTTTGCGAAGGCGCTCATAACCAATAATCAATACTTGGTGCACTTTGCTAGACGCGAAATCAACTTAGTTTATACAAGTGGAGCAAAGGAAGACCAACGAGCGTCCAAAGATATCAATGCCGTCACTGTTTTTATCGCAAGCAATAATGCTGACACGATCTCTGCCAAGCCATTTATGAAATTCGGCCTTCCAGTTCTGGTAAATGTGAAATAAATGGTGGTAAACATTATCATTGAAAAAAAGGACTGACGCTGACAAGCGAAACAGGACAAACGATCAATACTTTCTGAACGACCGGAAGAGGTCCCGCATATAGGTTCTGTTCTGAAGTCGCATGGAGAGTAAACTCGACGATCGATGCAGATTATAATGGAAACCCACTGATCAACGTCCACACAAGGGCAATCGTCTGTACTTGTTAATTGATTCGAAATCACAAAAATGACTTGGGACTAACTTGCAGAGTTTTTCCTAGGCCCCTAGTCCAAGATAAAGTCAGACCGGAAACGGAAAGAAAAAGAAAAACGAAACATTTCATCAGCGAGTATACATCCTTGACCTTCATGTTTCCGCAACCCCATGACCGATTCATACAGGAACATAACCCCTATGTAGAACAGCAGTAAGAAAAAATCGAATGCTTGTCTGTGTGATACTAGCCTTCTTTTTGGTGAGGCCTCATCTTCTGTGACAAGATAGGATCTAGGACAACGGGGACAACGGGGAGGTTTCTGGATCATTGTTAGCATAAGTAGTCGCACGGTGGGCGTGAATTATAATAATTGCCTTTTGTTAAATTTTCTCATGTGCTCCTTGGTAGGGCTCTTCATGACGACAGCGTCGGGCGCTTGCGAGTCATGTCTAGCTTGCTTTTAGTCGTGAACCACGAAGAGGGAGGGAATTAGTTACAATGGCCCTTTGACCTTCGGCGGGGCGGGAGCATAGAAAGCAGTAGGTGGAACACATCTTTGATCAATAGTCGGATTTGGTGGGACTACATCGGCAGCATCAGGTGAGGAGGGATTGCTTACCCCTGACCCCTGGATTGTCGGAAGTTGCGAGGCCGAAACCTGAACGTCGAGTTCCACTTCTTTGCCAGCTATTGAGGTACTCAATCCGGGACTCAAAGTCTGACCCTTCCAGGAAGTACTCCCCATACTACCTCGCAAGTCAGCTTATGGCGTTGGCAAGAGTATATGCGCGGCCTACATTTTGCCGTCCTCCGACATCATGATTAACTTATCCCCAATATGTGAGACGTAGGCGTCGCCGTCCCATGTTTTATTCTTCTTGCCTTGGGGTTTACGCCTAATCGACAAGAAATTAATTGACAATGGTAACTCAATCTTCAACTAAGTGGTATATACCAATTGGCCGCCCAATGAGATGATGGTTGGTTTGTTGTGTTTGAAAGTCCTTTATTATTGGGAGTCGGCATAGATTCGTCCTCTAGCTCTAGTTTATTAACAAGGTTGACGGAGTTTTCAGACGGACCCCGAGAATTTGACGGTGGAATGAATTTCTTCACAGCATGTGTGTTCGATAAGACGGGGGGAGAAGCGATCGTTATGGTGTTAGCTCTGCCAAAACACAACCCTGATAAAAACTGGCTCCGAGGGATCGTTCGTTCTAGTTCTATCTCTTTTGAAGCAACTGATAAATTTCTTCCTTCGCAGAGGGGTAAAGTGACTTTGCCCCTCGCCAAGCTAGCGAGACCAAATTTAGTAAGAAAGCAAACACGTTGGGTTGGATTTCTTTTACATTTGGCCGTCGGAGTCATAAAGCAAAGCCTCAGATGTTCCATTCATAGTGAGAATACCGTCACCATCCCATGTCTTATGTTTTTTATACTGTGGATTCCTCCTATACAGATGGCAGGTATTATCAGTGATAGATGCAACTTAGATATAGGATTATACCATTGAACCATCCAGACTTGTTCTTGTACTCGTGAAACTCCAATGTCGTTAGCATTATCAGGCAGTGACCTAGAGTTTAGATCCAGTGATATACGCTTCCTGCTAAGAGACTCGTCTTCTGAAGGTTCCAGCTTTCGTTTGGAGGACGACGTGGGCATTTGAAAGGCAGGCATTTTGAATCGGCGCAAGTTTAGTCGTGTCGTTACAGGTCAAGATGTGTGACAATAGATATATCACATGATCGTTACCACTCGCGCCTGCGCCTTTTAATGGATTACAGCAGGACCCTGGGCAATAGCACCCTGATACTGAAATGAGATTTTTGTCCGGACAAGCCATGGTCGTTTTTGTCCGGATTGCACCTGGGTTCCATTTTTTTTTGAAAATTTGTCCGGATACGGTAACTGGGTTGTTTTTGGCCAAATTTTGTCCGGATTGGTTTATCTAGCTTCAAGAGGGCTGAAAATCGCTAAAAAAAGAACAATTTCGGCATTTACAGTACATAAAACAGAGTAAATTTAGTCTTCTCTCCCCGAATTTTCAGTAACTCGCTTTTCTTCGACCATTTTTCAAGGTGAACAATTGCAGGTAGTTTGTCGTTATATTGCTTTCCAACACCAATCCATTTCTAGTTGGTTCTCTTGGATTGATGCAACGAGAAAAAATATATACAAGTAAATTCTAAGTTGTACAGTCAAAATAAAAAGTGCAAGGCCAAGGTTCAAACACTCAAACTCACACTTGACAAAGCACGTACACACTTACCACTGAGCCACCTAATCTTGTCCGGATTTGGGATCTGGGTGCATTTCAATCCCTCATTTTTTGTCTGGACACCAGATCTGGGTTGCCGCTGATTTTGGGTGTTTTTGTCCGGATTTGTCACTGGCTGTTTTGCAAAATTTCTCAAATTTTGTCCGGATTGGTATCAGAGTGCGCCTGCTATTGCCCGGGGTCCTATTACAGCCCACATATCTTTGATATTCAAGACCATCCCATACATCCAAACTCCTTCTCCCGCGAATGCTACCAATCAATATATCTTCAACTCCTGCCATTTATTTCCCTTAACATTTCTGTTGCACTGGTCGGATGGGCGTTCCAGGTCTTTGGGACGTAAGTGGCACACCTATTTGAATTTCCACTCGACATCAAATGGGCATGTTACAGATTTGTTTCATCCCTCATAGATTCTGAACAATGCTGGGAAATCTTGCTCAATAGCCCAACTTGCAGTTGTCAACGGCTTTGAGCAGAACGCTTCGGGAAAGTAGCAATCCTGCCGCATTTAATTTTTTTAGTATGCTCAGCGCCTTGGTTCTTCCCCGCCCATACGTGCATATCGCATTGGAATCGACGTCAGCATATGGCTCCGTCATGAATATTATAGCAAAGGCGGAGAGAACCATGAACTCCGCCTACTTTTCTTCCGCCTGGTGTCCCTCTGTGAGTGCACTGGAGTCCTCTGAAAACCAAACTCAACGTCACAGACTACAGCAAAGCTCCCAATCGTTCCACCTTTTGTATTTGATAAAGACCCAAAGTGAAGGTGAGTTTCATACTTTTTTAAGAATTTCGATACCTGACCTGGTCTGAACTCATTAGAGAGGGAGCAGACTTGGAAAATCAGGATCTCATACACTCTCAAAAGATTTTAAAAGATTTCTAGCCGCCTTTGAGATGGAATGGCGGGAGGTGCATTGCAATTTCACTTTGTCAATCCAAATTCTTATGTGTTCTGTTCCTAGGCACGCGGGGAGGCCGAGGCGGAGCTTGCTTTTCTAAATCACGCCGGTTGTATCGATGCGATTCTGACAGACGACTGTGATGCATTGATATTTGGAGCACATACTTTAATTAAAATGTAAGTTAAATTTTGAGCTTACGTTCATGGCCAACACATTTAACGGAAAGCAACCAGCATCAGCGCCAAGTTATCGGGCAACAAAAATAACCTTGCCCTGAATTCAGCAGAAAAAATCGACAACCTCCACACCATGGCATACAGAGCAGCCGACGTCGAACGTAATCCTCATATTGCTTTGACGAGGGGGGAACTTATTCTTTTTGCGCTTCTTTCAGGAGGCGATTACAGCAAGGTCGGTTAAAATTGAGATCAAGCTGCAAACCCCTTGACTTTCGCTTGCCTCAGGGAGTCGGGGGGATCGGGCCAAAAGTAGCACACGGGTTGGCAAAATGCGGATTTGGGGATCGACTTTTACAGGCCTTCCAACAATGCTCGATCCATGAGTTGGAGGCATTTTTGATGCAATGGCGAGCCCGCATCAATCAGGAGTTAAAAAGTAACGAGCTTGGCTTTCTACCCCATCGAAGTATTCTGTCGCTTCCCAGCGATTTTCCAAGCCTCGACGTACTGAGGAAACATGCAAACCCGCTTATTACTGGGACCGAACAGGTTGCAAGCGTGGCATTGAAGGATACCGCAAATCTTGATCTTGCTCTGGTTGCTCAACTATGTGAAGAATTTTTTGAATGGGGATACCAAGGGGATGATCCTTCAACGTTTCCGAAATTTCATGTGGAACGGTGCGGTGATGCATGTACTACGCCGTGCAGCTCTTGAAGTTGATGAGAACGAACAGCGAAAGTACACAATCCCTGGGTCAAATTACGGAACACCTAAGTCTTTAGATGGAGGCATTGGAACTCCTGCATCCATTGTTCGAAATAACCTGGGTATTAGCAATCGTACCGATAGGATAGCAGGCGCGTTCGAAAACCAGGGACCGCGTCAGGGGCAAACAAACATTCCGGATCGTTATCCACTCATCACAAAAGTCGTCGGTAGCCGCCAGCACACATCTACTGACGGAATACTTGAATATCGGGTTGAAATCTCTCCTGTGCAGCTGGTGGAAATCACAAAGTCCGGAATTTTGGGCAAAAGGGCTGAACCCCCGCATACTGAAGGAAGCAATGTGCCGAAGGAACTTACGGACCCTAACACATCTTTACGTTTGTGGATTCCTGCCAGTATGTTACTCCGAGTGCACCCTACCCTTGTAGAACAATTCTTTGACGGTCAAGGCAAGAAAAAACGCAACGGAAAGTCAAGAGTACTTCCTGACGATTTTCTCGACAAACCAAACGACCTCGCAGAAGAGGAAGATAGCATAATCGCAGGCTCTTCGACTCGGGTTGAACGTCTTAGTGACCAGATGTTAGATGCACCGATGACTTCCCGCAAGCAGAGGAAAAAAAAGGCAATGAAAAGGCTCGTCAATTTGATGATCTCATTCCCATCGCGCCTGAATTCAATAACACAAATGTATTCGATCCATGGTTCAACGCTAGTCTTCCCCGAGGTTCTACTTCTGGGCAGCGCGATCGTTTTCTCTTCACTTTCCGGGATCCAGCCAATGGCATTTCTGTCGATGAATCAGAAGATGTTGTGGAAGATAGGGAGGATGATGACACAATCGCCCGTCCTCAGACTCGCTTTGAGCGTCTTTGTGACCAGATCCTAGATGTTGCGATGTATCCTCGCAAGCAGAAAAAACAAGTAGGCAATAAAAGGGCTTGGTCCAGCAATTCCAATCAAGGATCATCTGAGAAACGGAGCAAGACCTCTTCAGATATCCTTGATTTTACTTTATAGGAAAAAGTGCTTGTATATGACAGAACTTTCGTTCGTCTTTATCGTTAATTTAGCAATAAATATACCGTAAAAATTAAGTACTTACTGTAGCTAGCTTTGCATCCCTATCTTTATCCTCGACAACTCATTGCCATTAAGTCCTCAATGCTCCATCTTGGTCGTAAATCCAGATCATATTGGTCGGTATCGTTGGCTAGAAAGCGATGCATCGACGCCCAGCCAATCATTACCGCGTTGTCTGCCACCAAAGATATATATTAATTCGTCAACAGCTAGAGTTAGGCCCTCTTGTTACTGACCTGTGCATAGATGGGATGGGGGAAATACAAGCGAAGGCGGAGTTTTTGAATTGTATGCGAGAACACATTGGCGCAATCTGAAGCAGTGATATTAGAAGAGAATACTCATCCCCTGAAATACAATATATACCGTTCGCGAAGAAAATTGTTGCTAGCCACACCCCCGCTGACGACGATTTCTTGCACTACGATATCTTTCATCTCGCACCATTTGAGGGCGAGCAATAGCTTTTCTTCAAGCTGACCTACGGCAGCCGTCTGGAATGCACGAGCTAGTGCCCTTTTTGTTGGGATGTCAATTTCCACGACTTGCCGGTTGATGAACTGTTTAACATAAGAATGTAACCCTGAAAATGAAAATTGTAATTGGCCAACGAAAGGGCGAGATATTATAGGGATGGAAGGTATATCGTCCTTAGAATCTTCTATACAGAAATTTTCCAAGGCATCGCCGGGCCCAAGTTTTGTCCATTCGAGGCCCAGAAGCCTAGAGACTTTATCGAATGACCGTCCTATGCTTTCATCTTGAGTTGTCGCGAGAATTTTGAAACTATTGGGAGATTTTGCCAGAAGAAGCAGGGTATGGCCTCCGGAAACAAGAAGAGTTAGAAAGGGAAATTTAGGAAGATGAGGCCAAGAGGTAAGGAGCGGTGTTAACGCATGGCCTTGCTAGAATTTCTCCGTCAATTGGGAAAAAAATCGGGATTTCCAAATGATACCATATGATGAACTCCAACCAGGGGCTTTTTCAAGGCAGCTGCCAAAGTTTTAGCTGCGTTCATCCCAACTGCCAGACATGCGCGCATGCCTGTAACAATATCACACACACAATGACCGTTAGAATGATGGCACAACTGAATTTACTAGGTACCTCACCGGGACCTCTTGTAAATGCGATGCCGTCTATGTCACGAGAGACGTCCAAACCAGCATCGTCTAGAGCACGTCTGACCGCACCTGGCTATTTCGCTAAAGATGGAGGAACACAGAGACATAGTCAAGTAGATACCATATTGCGCTGGTGAGACTTCATTGCATCGAGGGGGTGAATACCGCCCTGTACTTCATGTCTAGAGACCAATCAGTAGAGATGTCCATGCTTGAATGGCTGTG
>Ga0193742_1000404_pt1 | contig 29951 bp, 25 predicted proteins | sample L2c1metaG_FD_165511 | JGI IMG/M metagenome (GOLD analysis project Ga0193742, IMG submission 165511) | Soil microbial communities from a riparian zone of the East river system, Colorado, United States - L2c1 | ecosystem: Environmental > Terrestrial > Soil > Riparian zone | place: USA: East River... | reverse complement strand
CGCGACAGTGACGAGCACGCTATCCTGCGTGGCCATCTCTCCCGAGCCAACCGCCAGTGGCGTGACTTCTCCCCCGACATCCAGGCGCTGGCAATCTTTGCCGGTCCCCAGCACTACATCACGCCCTCCTGGTATCTGGAGAAGGCCGAGACCGGCAAGGTCGTCCCCACCTGGAACTATGCCGTCGTCCACGCCTACGGCACCCTGCGCGTCCTCGAAGACCCCGTCTGGCTGCTGACCCACCTCAACACCCTCACCGACATCCACGAGGCGGCGAAGCCCGCGCCCTGGAGCGTGAACGATGCCCCGCCAGAGTTCATCGCCTCGCTGATCAAGGGCATCGTCGGGATCGAGCTCCCGATCGAACGCCTGGAAGGAAAGTGGAAGGTCAGCCAGAACCAGACCGAGGGCACGCGATCCTCAGTCTCCGACGGTCTCGAAGCGCTCGACACCGAAGCCAGCCTCGCCATGCGCGATCTCGTCGACGGAAGACGTTCTTGATCGGCACAAAACGATATATTTTACGCCGGTCCGTCAACTTGCAAAGCGACGACACCACAGGTAGCATCACAACTCAAGAGACCGGCCTGCAAAGCAGGTGCGCGATCAACGCTGGTTGAACCAACATTCATTGAACAGGGGCCTGGCTCGTATACATGGTTCGGTGTGCAACGTCCGCCAGTCCGGAATGCCTAAAGAACCACGGCAGGGTCCCGCCGTCTTAGGACGGGTTCACCAGCGCATCTGCGCACGGCCCAGTGGGTCGGTCTTCTTGTAACTCCAGCCGGTCAGCCTCCTTGTAACCCAAGCCGGTCGGTCTTCCTGTAACTCCAGCCCGTCGGTCTTCTCGTAACTCAGACCGGAGGGTCTTTTTGTAAGTCTAAGTACCTGTGCATCCCAGTCTCCTCCATCTAGGCTTCCTGACCATCCCCACCTACGGCGCGCTCGCAGCCATCGGCCTGATGCTCGCGCTCGGCCTCAGCCTGCAGACCGCCGCCATCGCCGGACTCAGTCCGGATCAGCTCTGGAATACCGGACTCTTCGCCCTCATTGCGGCGTTCGTCCTCTCCCGCGTCCTCCTCGTCGCGACCAATCTTCATACCTTCTTCCACTACCCCATCCTTCTGTTGATGGTTCCCTCGCTCAGATCAGTGTGGCTTCTCCTGACTGCGGTTGCCACACTGATCTACCTCCGCACCCATGCGATCCCGATGCTTCCCGCGCTTGACGCCTGGGCCCCGTGCGCCGCGCTTGCATGGGCCTTCCTCGCTCTCGGCCACTTCGCCGAGGGCAGCGATCCTGGGCTTCCCAGCAACCTTCCCTGGGCGAGCGCGGTCTCGTCCGCTGCTGTGCGGGAACATCCCGTCGCCATCTACGCAGCGCTCGCCGCCGCCATCCTGACCGCCGTGCTGCTGGCTCATCTCAAGCACCGCCGTCAGGCGGGCGACACCGCCGTACTCGGGCTCGCCCTGGCCGGCTTCGCCCAGTTCCTGCTCAGCTTCTTCCGCGAGCCCTCGTTCTACGACAACGCGCTCGGTAACCTGCTTGACCCGCTTCAGTGGTTAGCCCTCGGTATGATCGTTCTTGCTGCCCTTCTCTGGCAGCAGCCGCGAAGGTTGGTCGCTCATGCCGTCTAAAAATATGCTCCCCAAGGGCCAGCGCCGTCGTACGGTGAAGCCCGAATACCGGGCCACCCGTGGCGTCGAGCCGCTCGCACCCCCAATCATTCCTGTCCTCGAGATCGACGACGACTCCGAGGACAGCCTCCATGCCTTTACCGCCGCGCCCGAGGCTGCCGGCCTGCGTCTGGATCAGTACCTCGCCCAGGCCATCCCCGATATCAGCCGAGCCCGTGTCCAGCTCCTCATCGATCATGGCCAGGTTCGCGTCAACGGCGAGCCTCCCAAGGCAAAGCTGAAGCTCCAGGGCGGCGAGGCCATCGAGATCGAAGGCGCACCGCATCCGGCGCCTCTCCACGCCTTTCCCGAAGACATTCCCCTCAGCATCCTCTACGAGGACGAGCATCTCGCCGTCATCGACAAGCCCGCTGGAATGATGGTTCACGCGGGCTCCGGCGCGACCGACGACGAGCGCAACCACGGAACCCTGGTGAACGCCCTGCTGCACCACTTCAACAAGCTCTCCCACGTCGGCGGAGAGCTTCGTCCCGGCATCGTGCATCGCCTCGACAAACAGACCAGCGGCATCATCGTGGTCGCCAAGGACGACAGTACCCACCGCAAACTCGGCGAGATGTTCGCCGCCCGCGAGCTCGAGAAGACCTATCTTGCTCTCGTGCACGGCGCCATGGCGCGCGACAGTATGACCATCAATCTCCCGATCGGGCGCGATCTCGTCCGCCGCACCCGCATGACCACGCGCCGCTCGCTGGAAAACGAAGGCGTCCGCTCTGCCGTCTCCCACGTCAAGGTGCTCGAGCGCATCGATTCCGCGCGCTATGGCCGGTTCACCCTGGTCGAGGTCCGCATCGAGACCGGCCGCACCCACCAGATTCGCGTTCACTTGCAGGCCCTCGGCCATCCCGTTGTCGGCGATACGCTCTACGGAGCTCCTCATCACTTCGGTCCACCCCCCGATCCTCTCTCGCTCGACCGTAATTTTCTTCACGCCGCCCGGCTCGTCTTTCAACATCCAAAGACCCGAAAGACGTTGTCGATGGAATCTGCTCTGCCATTGGAGCTTGAGAGTCTGCTGGCTGCTCTTTGTGCCGGGTAATGCCTGCCTTTGAGTAAAATGATCGAAAGTGACTCCATCGACACGAATGAACCGCATCCCTCGGCTTTTGACCGTTCTCTCCCTCTCTGCTGTTCTTGCAGCGCCTCTTTGCGCTCAGACCACGACGCCCCCGCCTCCGGCGAGTAATCTTCCCTCTGCCCCCAGCGCCACGCCGAAGACCACGGCTCCCGCGCCGGCTGCCACCCCGGTTCCTCAGACCACTCCGGCTCCCCAGCAGGCCCCTGCGAATCCTCCCGCCGCGAATCAGCCCTCGAGCGACGAGCCCATCACCACCATCAAGGTGCAGGTCAACGAGGTTAACCTCATCTTTACGGTCACGGACAAAAAGGGCCGCTTTATCACCGGACTGCGGCGCGAGAACTTCGGCCTGCTCGATGACGGCCGTCCTCCGGTCGCAGTCCTTCGCTTCACCCAGCAGACCAATCTCCCGCTTCGTGTCGGCATCATGCTCGACACCTCAAGCTCCATTCGCCAGCGCTTCCAGTTCGAACAGGACTCCGCGATCGAGTTCCTTCTTCAGATCCTGCACCGCAACGACCGGGCCTTCATCCAGGGCTTCGATATCTCGACCGATATGGCGCAGGGTTACACCAACAACGTCGACCTGCTCAACCAGGGCATCCGCAAGCTGCGCCCCGGCGGCGGTACAGCGCTCTACGATGCGCTCTACAAGACCTGCCGCGATCAGATGCTCACCCTCCAGGAAGAGACAGCCGTGCGCCGCGCCCTTATCGTCGTCTCCGACGGCGACGACAACTACAGCCGCTCCCAGCAGTCCGATGCGATCAAGATGTGCCAGCGCGCCGAGACGATCGTCTACACCATCAGCACCAACGTCAGCCCCAGCAAAGACAAGGGAGACGAGGTTCTTAAAACCATCTCCGAGGCCACCGGCGGCATGGCTTTCTTCCCGATAAAGATCGAGGACGTCGCCACGGGCTTCCACAACATCCAGGAAGAGCTGCGCAGCCAGTACTCGCTCGTCTATCGTCCGGCCGACTTCAAACAGGATGGCTCCTTCCGCACCATCTACCTTCAGGCGCTCGATCCCCGCTACAAGGTCCGCGCCAGCAAAGGCTACTTCGCCCCGCGTCCTCCTGCGCAGTAAGAATCCATCGTTAATCGATGTCTCACTCCTGCCTTGGCGAGGCGGACGCCCAGGCAAGCCGCAGTTCAAGAGACAGATGTTTTGTTAAGGGCACGGCTTCAGCCGTGCCGAAAGAGAGACCAGACAAGCGCGGCTTTAGCCGCTGAGGGCAATGCTCAGAGCTGATCGCGATACTTCTCGATCGCCAGCAGCACCAGCTGAGACCGCGTGCGAACGCCTGTCTTTGAGAAGAGCTGCTGCAGCGTCGCTTTGACCGCGCTCTCGGAGATGTTGAGATTTCCCGCGATCTGTTTATTCGCAAGCCCCTGCAACAGATAACGTAAGGTCACTCGTTCGCGCTCAGTGAAGCGCGTTGATTCCTGTGGCTGCGCGGCCGCCACGACAGCCTGAAGATATTGCTGATCGATTAGGACACGTCCCTGCGCGACCTCCATGATGGCCCGCTGCAGCTCTTCCGGGGACTCCTGCTTGTGAAAGATGCCCGAGATGCCGGCCTTGATCAACGTCAGAGCATCCTTGTCAGGCAGTCCTGCCGTGACGATGAGGATCCTGCCCGCAAAGCCGATGGACTTCAAAGGCTCAATCAGATCGAGAGCGCTCTTCTCGCCAAGATCGTAGTCCAGAACAAGTACATCCGCAGGAGTCTTTTGCAGATCCGCGACCGCCTGCAGGGGGTCGCCGCTCTGGCCTGTGATCAGAAAGCGTTCATCGGAGTCGAGCAGACGGCGCAGACCCTCCCGGAACAGCATGTGATCGTCGAGTAAATAGATCCGGATGGCGCCCGTCGTCGTCGAGTTCATGCGTGCTCCTGCTCCGTGTTTGTTGCGTCGATTGCGGCTGGCTGCTCTTCATTATGCGCGGCCAGCAGGGTGATGATAAAGCAGCATCCCGCATCCGTGGGCTCGAATCGCAGCTCGCCGCCGAAACTTTCGATCAGCGCACGGGATACGTAGAGCCCAAGTCCGGAGCCGTCGGACTCCTGGCGGAACGGTTGAAAGAGGTGTTCGGTCGTCCTCATGCCTGGCCCTGTATCGCAGACTCTCAACTCGATCCGTCCCTCGCGAAGCAGGGTATCGATGCTGAACCGCGGCTCTGGAGCCTCCTGGATCGCACGCAAAGAGTTCTGCGAAAGATTCAAAAGCGTCTGAATCAGGCCCTGCCGATTGGCTCGAACGGCGGGTAGATCGTCCGGAACACTCCACTCGAACTCGCCCTCGATATCGGTCCAGTCCTGCCCGATGATGACGCGCAGCTCTTCGGCGAGTTCCTGCAGCCGCACCGAGGACAAGCTGATCCGCGCCTTCCGGCGCAGGTCGACGGATGCGAGATCGCGCAGCCCGGTAGCGAGGTTCTTCAACGCCATAAAGTCAGGGTCGCCGGCGATGGCGCTGCTGCGCTCCATATTGGAAGCGACGACGAAGATCGCGGAGCAGAGATTGCGGATCTCGTGAGAGACGGCGCTGGCCAGGATGCGATCGTGGCTGACGATCTGCTCGAACTGCGCGTGTTCGCGCTCGCGTACTTCGTTCGACATATCGACGACGATGGCGGCAAGATGACGGGTCGCCCCCTCTCCATAAATGGAGAACCACGTGGTCGCCGGGACCAGGCTTCCATCGCCGCGCCGCGCCCACGCGTTGGCCGAGGTGCTGATGTCGCCGAGGCCGGACGGCAGTTGCAGAGCGTCGTAGAAGAGAGGCATGAATCTGCGAATCTGTTGCCCGGTCAGATCCTTCTCGGGTTGCAGCATCGTCTTCGCGGCTCGATTGGCGGCAAGGATGATCCCGTCGCTGTCTACGGTCAGGATCGCCGCAGGACTGCTCTCCGCCAACAGCCTGAGCTGCTCCTGCGCGCGCCGTCTCATGCGCTGTTCGTAGCGCAGGCGCGAGTAGTGCTTCAACACCACGCGTCGCGAATCGGTGATCTGGTAGATCCACAGCCCGCAGCCGGAGTATGCGATCGTTGCCATGCAGAAGCGGAGCAGATGTTCGAGATGGGTCTCATCCGCCGTGAACAGGCCGCGGGTGTAGGCGCAGAAGGCCGCCGCAATCACGACCTGCCATCGCGTAAGCACCGTCGCGGCGATCATGACCGGAAAGATGTAGAGAATTCCCAGTGAGAAGTCGAAGTCGAAGTACCACTCCAGAAGGACGAGGACCAACACCAGTCCCGCGGCGGTCAGCAGGATCTGGCCGCGGCTCTCTCGGATAAACCGCATGCGGACGAAACGCCGGTAAAAGGTATTCACGCGTTCTATTAGACGCGGCCAGACGAAAGGATGGACCATCCCTGGCCAAAAGATAGGAGATCCCCATCTTAGTCAACGCCCAAAGAGCGGATGGAAGATAGGTCCCGAACAGGTGTTCGGCGCGATCTAATCAGGAGATTGGAGCTCCTGAATGATCGTTCGAGACCGAATTCCGTTGAAGCGAATCTGGCCCCAGGCCTGGAAGCGTCTTCTTGTCTTGCTGGTCTTCGACTGCACCGTCGCGGTCGTCTATTCGGTGCTGCACCACAAGTGGATCTCACTCAATGGGCTTCCCGTCGCCCCGCTTGCATCTGCCTTGACCATCTTTCTTGCCTTTCGCACCAATGCCGCCTATGGGCGCTGGTGGGAGGCCCGTCAGCTCTGGGGCCAGCTCGTCAATACCTCGCGAGCGTTGACGAAGCAGTTCCTGACCATGCTCGACGACGAGACCGAAGATCCGCTGCGCACCCCCTTGAGAAACTCCCTCGTCCTGCATCAGATCACCTTCGCTCACGCTCTGCGCTGCCATCTTCGCAAGCAGACAGCATTGCCCGAGGTGCGGACCTTGCTGGGGGAGGAGGCTGCCGTAGAGCTGAGTGTCTATAAGAATCTGCCCGCAGGCCTGGTGCTGCGCATGGGAAGCCTGCTGCGGCAGGCTCGCAACGAAGGCATGCTCGACAGCTATCGCTGGACGGCAATCGACGAGAACCTCACCGAGCTGACCAACATCCAGGGAGCCTGCGAGCGCATCAAGAACACGCCGCTGCCGCGCCAGTTCGACTATCTGCCGGGCGTTCTCCTCAGCGCGTTCTGCTGGCTTCTCCCGCTCGCCATCGTCGAGGATCTCGGCCTGATGACTCCCATCGCCAGCGTGCTCATCAGCTTCACCTTCATCGCCGCCGACCTGATGAGCCGCGAGATCTCCAACCCCTTCGATAACACCATCCACGACACCCCGATGACCGCGCTCTCGCGCGCCATCGAGCTCAACCTGCGGGAGCAGATGGAAGAGATCGATCGCGAGCGCGGATGGGGAGAAGGCGTCCGGCACCTCAGGCCACGCGCGGTCTCCGATGTCATGCCCGTCGACGGCTTTGTCTTTTGAAGATTTTGCTGAAAGGAAGGAACACCATGCTTCAGAGAGCAACCGAGATCGTATTCGCTACCGACTTCTCCGATTCAAGTCACGCCGTCATTCCGACGATAGCGCAGTGGGTGGAGACGCTGGGTGCAAAGCTGACCCTGCTCCACGTCTACGACTCCAGTAAGACGTTCTACCGAGAGGCCGAGACGCTTCTGCGTTCCTTCTTCGCCGAAGCGGACAACTATCAGCACTGCGACCGCGTTTTGATCAGCGGCGATCCCTGCGAAGGCATTGCCGCTCACTGCGAGCGCCGGCCCAACATCCTGCTCATGCTTCCTCCCAGCGATCTCACCGGTCTGCCGCGTCCGTGGCACCGTTCCCTTCGTGCGCGGCTCATCCAGCGTCTCTCGGTGCCCGTCTGGACGCTGGGCCGGATCAACGTCGGTGACAGCGCTCCTTCCGCCGATCGCCACATCGGTGTCTGGCTGGGCGATCCCGAAGAAGGCCTCTCGCATCTGCAGCAGGCGGCGAACTATGCGTCCGAGACTGGCGGCACGCTGCACCTGCTGCATGTGGTCGATGAGATCAACGAGGGCTCGCTGCTCAAGCCTCTGCTCTCCGCTGCGCCCATGGGAGAAGAGACTGCGGACGCGTGGCTTCGCGATATCGCCTCCACGCTCGATCTCGATTGCAATGTCGAAGTGCACGTTGCGCAGGGCAGGGTAGCGCGTGAGCTGCCGCGGCTTCTGCGTCGCAGCGGAGCCGACATGCTCGTGCTCAGCCAGCATAGCGCCGTGCATCACAGCTGGATCGGTCCGGAGATCAACCCCGTCTTCCGCAAATGCGCCATCAGCCTCGTCTGCGTGCCTTACTACTCGAGGTTTGAAGAGCTTCATCGCCAGATGGCGGAGTCCGCGGCCTAAATTCTCTCGCAGAAGCCTGCGCTGCCGCTGGGTCGCCCTACGCGGACGGCGGTCACTTCATGACGTGTATACCGGCTTCGCCGAGGGCCTCCCGCTGGTCGGCGCGAGAATCTTTGCAAGCGACCAACGGGAGCCTCGACCCGAAGGGAGTACACAAGTCACGAAGTGACCGCTCCACGCGTAGTGGGCCCGGCCGGCAGGCCACCATCTCATCCATACCGCTCCACCCGCTGCAGCAGCGCCAGCTTGCGCGCCGGATCCAGAAAGCTCGCCTCCACCGCATTCGCCGCCAGCTCGCGCATCTGCTCCAGCGTGAACCCGTACTGCCGTTGGGCAAGCACGTACTCGCCCAGCAGGTCGCTGCCGAACATCGGTGGATCGTCCGAGTTCAGCGTGACCATCAGGCCGGCCTCGAAGTACTCCCGCACCGGATGCTCCTCGAAGGTCTTGCAGCAGCCCGTCTTGATGTTGCTGGTGACGTTGATCTCGAGCGGGATCTGCTTCTGCACCAAGGCTTCGATCAGCTCCGCATCATGCTGCGCGGCCAGCGCATGACCGATCCGTTCGGCACCGATGTTGATCGCCGACCAGATGCTCTCCGGCCCGACCGACTCGCCCGCGTGCGCCGTCAACCGCAGGCCCGCATCCTTGGCCTCTTTGTACAGTTCGCGGAACTGGTCGGCAGGCCCTCGCGCCTCATCCCCGCCAATGCCAATCCCCACGATGCTGGGATATCGTTCATGGAGCTCAGCGGCTTTGCGAAAGACGCGCGTGCCCTCTTCGACTCCAAAGTGGCGCACCGCATCGACGATCCAGAGCACGGTCGTTCCGAACTCTCTCTCTCCGCGTTCGCGTCCGCGCTCGATCGCCTCGACGTAGGGCTCCACGTCGGTCTTCTTCCAGTAGTAGATGATCCCAAAAGAGACATACACCTCCGCATGGACGACGCCCTGCGCGGCGAGCTCGCGAATCATGTTGTACGTAATCAGCTCGTAGTCCTCCGGCCCCTTCAGCCGTTCGGTCACTGCCTTGAACGACATCAGGAAGCCGAGAAAGTTTTCATACTGATAGAGAGCTCGCGCCCCGTCAAGCGTCAGAGGAGATTCATCGTGCCGTCTGCTCAGTTCCACCAGCGTCTCCGGCTGGATCGTTCCTTCAAGATGAAGATGCAGTTCCGCCTTTGGCAGACCACGCAGCCATTCAGCAACATCAATGTCCGTATCCTGTTTCAAGAGCCTTCGAGCCATCTCTCTATCTTAGGCTTCGGGGGAGTAAAACTCACTCCGCTTGCGGCTGTAGAGAATGTAGACGAAGAGCCCGACCACCAGCCACACGAAGAATCGCAACCACGTCTTGACCGGAAGCCCGGCCATCAGCAGGATGCAGAAGGCAATGCTCAACAGCGGAATGACGGGTCCCAGCGGCACGCGGAAGCCGCGATGGCGCTCCGGCTGGCGCGCCCGCAGCACCAGCACTCCAATCGACACCAGCACAAATGCGAACAGCGTGCCGATGTTCGACATCTCCGCGAACGTGCCGACGTCAAACAGTCCCGCCGGAATCGCCACCAGAAAACCCGCAACCCACGTTGCGAACGCCGGCGTCCTGAATCGTGGATGCACCTTGCTGAACGCGGCCGGAAGCAGGCCGTCGCGAGACATCGCAAACCACACCCGAGCCTGGCCCAGCTGGAAGACGAGGATCGACGAGATCATCCCGACGATCGCGCCCAGCAGCACTGCCAGCCGCACCCAGTGCAGATTATGTCCGCCCGGCGTCAGCGAGACCCGCTTCAGCGCATTCACCACCGGAGCCGCATCGCCCGCGACTGTCCGCCACGGCACCATGCCGGTCAAAACCGCCGCCACGCCGATGTAAAGAATCGAACAGACGATCAGGGTCGCCAGGATTCCAATCGGAACGTCCTTCTGCGGATTCCTGCACTCCTCGCTCGCCGTCGAAACAGAATCAAATCCAATGTAGGTGAAAAAGATGATCGAGCCGCCCGCGAGAATCCCGCTCCAGCCATTCGGCGAGAAGGGAACATAGTTGTTCGGATGAATAAAGCTCAACCCGAAGAAGACGAAGACCAGGATCGCCAGGATCTTGACCAGTACCATGATGTTGTTGGTCCGCGCCGACTCGCGAATCCCACGCACCAGAACTACCGTCAGCACCAGCACGATCAGGAACGCAGGGATGTTGAATCCCGCATGCCACCCAGGCTGATAGATGTCGTGGCCCTGAAGGTCCTGCAGTCCCAGGGGAAGATAAGCCGGCGAGAGCCACTGCGGCGAGATCTTGAGCCCCAGCCAGTCGAGCAGATCGACAACGTGCGCGGCAAACCCGACGCTCACGCTCATGTTGCTGAAGGCGTATTCGAGGATCAGGTCCCACCCGATCACCCAGGCCACCAGCTCACCCAGCGTCGCGTAGGTGTAGGTGTACGCCGATCCCGCAATCGGAATCATGCTCGCCAGCTCCGCATAGCAGAGCCCCGTCAGAGCGCAGACGATCGCCACCAGCACCAGCGAGACCACCAGCGCCGGTCCAGCGCCAGGCCTTCCCGCCACTGCACCGCTGGTGTGGTGCATCAGGCCAAGGATCAGGTCGATCACCGGCGAATCCGAAATCTTGACCTCAGACGCAGGATTGCCCCCGATCGCCGTGCCGATCACCGTAAAGATGCCCGAGCCGATCACGGCGCCGATTCCCAATGCCGTCAGGCTCACCGGGCCCAGCGTCTTCTTCAACGCGTGCTCCGGCCGCTCCGACTCCGAGATCAGCTTGTCGATCGATTTTGTTTTGAAGATTTGCCTGGCCAGCGCCTGCTCCTCAAACAGAATTGTCCGGCAGAGTCGTCCCGGACTCACCCGAGTGAAACCATGCAATCAAGACTCGTCGGGGAGGAGCTACCTCCCGGGCCGGCTTTGTGTGCCGAATCAACCCGGAAGGCCTCGTGGATGGACCTAACGCTTCGACGCTCCGCGCGCCAGCTTGCGAACCTTCGCCTTGTTCTCGCCGCGGGGAGTCGTCCGCTTCCCCTTCGGGGCTGCCTTCTTGCGTGACGCCCGCTTGACCTTCTTGCGCTCTATCTTGTCGGTAATGCTCTTGGTATTTGCCATCAGTCTCTTGCCAATCTCTCTATAAAGGATAGTTTCAGGGAAACGAAACCTAGAGGCGTTCCAGCTGGGCAAACTTCTCCACCAGCTTCTTCACGCCATGCTGTTGAAATTGTACTGTAATCTTGGCGTCATCCCCATCTCCTTCGCGACGAAAGACGGTTCCCTCGCCGTATTTCGGATGCCGGACCCGCGTTCCCTGTCTCAAGCCGGTCTTGCCGGTCGGCTCGGGGATGTCCTGTCGGGCGCGTGCTGCCGCACCGGGCTTTTGTCCCCGTCCGCCCCCCTGTCCACCCGCCCGTCCCGCAAAGAAGCTCGCGATATTGTCCAGCGACCCGGATCCCCCGGCAGGGCGTGCCGCAGCGCGTTGCCGTGCCGCGCCGGCAGCAGAGCCTCCGCCGCTCTGGTCCTCATCCTCGTAGCTCCAGTGCCGCTCGCCCTCTTCACGTTCGCCGCCGCGGCCAAACCTGTTGGCTTTCGGATACGGCGTCGAGTAAAGCCCGCTGTAGTCTCCGCTGAACTGCGGCCGCGCAGGAGGGCTTCCAAGGTCTTCGACCAGCCGCGAAGGGACCTCCTCCAGGAACCGCGAGGCCACGCTCGCCTCCGGAGAATCGTTGCCGTAGCGCCTGCGATATCGAGCGCGGGTCATCACCAGCGTATCCATCGCGCGCGTCATGCCCACGTAGCAGAGGCGACGCTCCTCCTCGAGACCCGTGGGGTCCATCATGGTGCGGGCGCTGGGAAACAGCCCCTCCTCCATCCCTGACAGGAAGACCAGGGGGAACTCCAGACCCTTGGCCGCATGCAGCGTCATCAGCGTCACCCTGGCCTCGGCGGAGTACTGATCAGCGTCGCTCGCCAGCGCAGCGTGATCCAGGAACTCATCCAGCGTCTCGCCGCGCTCCTCCGCATCCTGTGCGGCATTGGCGAGTTCCTTCAGGTTCTCGATCCGGGAGAACGCCTCAGGCGTGCCCTCCTCCTCGAGCGTGCGAATATATCCGCTGCGATCGTTCAGGAACTTGATCAGCTCCGGCAAGGTCGCCCTGCCTCCAGGAGTACGAAACGCCGCCCGTTCGTTCCCCACCTTATCTATTACGGTATCCTCCGGAGCGGACCCTGAGCGAGCGGAGCGCGCCGAAGGCAAAAGGGAAGAATCTTTCGTCGAAGCTGTAAGGGGAGATTTTTTTGCTGATGCTGAAAGGAAAGGATCTTTTGCTGATGCTGAAAAGGAAGGCCCCCCAATAGAAGTGTCATCCTGAGCGGAGCGAAGCGTAGTCGAAGGACCTGCGGTTCTCTTTTTCGATCCAGACTCCTTCAGCACCACGGGGGCAAACGGATTGAAGCTGACCGAATCGATCCCATGCTCTTCATCGCTATCCCGCGCATTCTCCGCGGCAATCGTGGAAATCTCCTCACTCGGCCCAAAATCGAAGGCAAAGTTGAAGCTGGTATCGAACTCCTCTGCCTCTTCAGACCCCGAGATCTCCTCCGCATCCTCTTCTGGCTCAGCGGCGAACTCCGATACATCGAATGATGCATCGTCGCTCCCTTCAACGCCTTCACCCGCACTCACGTCTGCCGCAAGCTTTTCCCCAAAGCCCGGCCCCAGCATCGCACGCGCATCTTCGATCAGCCTGCGGAACCCCTCCAACGCATTCAGCGTGCGCTGCGGCAGCAGGCGATCCTGGATCGCCCGTGCGATCGCATCCCATGTGCTCATCCCTGAAGACAGCGCCATCCGCTCCAGCGTCTCCATCGTCGTCTTGCCGATGCCGCGCGTCGGCGAGTTCACCACCCTCTGCAGAGCGATCGAATCATGCGGATTCATCACCAGCTTCAGATAACTCAACAGGTCCTTCACCTCGGCGCGATCGTAAAAGCTGAATCCGCCGACCATGTGGTACTGGATCTGATGCCGCCGCAGCGCCTCTTCCACCAGCCGCGACTGCGAGTTTGTCCGATACAGCACAGCACACCGCGGAGCATCCTCCTGCTGGCCTGCCTCGCGCAGATAGCGCTGAATGCGGTCCGCAATAAACAAGGCCTCATTCTCGCCATCGGGAGCCTCGTAGTATCCGATCAGCGATCCGCCCTCGCGCGAGGTCCACAGATTCTTGCCCTTGCGCTGCGTGTTCTGCGCTACCACCGCGCTCGCGCCTTCAAGGATCACCTGGGTCGAACGATAGTTCTGCTCCAGCCGGATCGTCTTCCCATTCGGAAAGTCCTTCTCGAAATCGAGAATGTTCTTGATGTCCGCCCCGCGCCAGCTGTAGATCGACTGGTCTTCATCGCCCACGACGCAGATATTCTTCTCCGTGCCCGCAAGCATCTTCATCAGTTCGTACTGCGGCCGGTTCGTGTCCTGGTACTCGTCGATCATCACGTAGCGATAGCGCCGGTTGTATCGCTCCCGCACCTCGGACGAGGTCTTCAGCAGCCGCACCGTCTCCAGCAGAAGATCGTCGAAGTCCATCGCATTCGCCTTCGCCAGCTCCTTGCGATAGATCTCGAAGATGTGTGCGATCTTCTCCTCCATCGGATTCGCCGACGCGAGAAAGTACTCCTGCGGGTCGATCATGTGGTTCTTCGCCCAGCTGATCCTTCCCAACGCAACCCGCGGCTTCAGGCTCTTGTCGTCGATGCCGAGCCGCTTCAGCGCCGTCTTCACAACGGCCTGTTGATCCTGCTCGTCATAGATCGCGAACGTCTTTGTCAGTCCCACGCCGTTCACACGCAGAGCTTCGATGTCGCGCCGCAGCACGCGCACGCAGAAGCTGTGGAAGGTCGCAAGCATCGGCTTTGCCAGCGAGCTGTGGCCAAGGATCTTATCCACTCGCTCGGCCATCTCTTTCGCGGCCTTATTCGTGAACGTCACGGCCAGAATCGCATCCGCAGGTACGCCGCGCTCTTCAATCAGATAAGCAATGCGGTGCGTCACCACGCGTGTCTTGCCGCTGCCCGCACCCGCAAGCAGCAGCACCGGCCCATCCACTGTGCGAATCCCCTCCTGTTGCTGAGGATTCATATTCTCTAAAAGGCGACTCACTCTGGTACACGCTCCACCATCAATTTTAACCTTCGCGAGACATCCACATCTTCCACACGCTGTCTGTCACCGTTTCTATGCAGTTCGTCACTTAGCAAGATCCTACGGAACTTCCGTGAGTCCAATGCGTATCAACATACGGCGGGCTTCTGAACCATGGCAGAAAGCCCATCGTTTGCAACGCACACAAAACCGGGAGCTAAAAAATGAACTACCGTAATCTTTTTGCCGCTACTGTCGTCATCGCCGCCACTCTGTCCACAACGCCCGCTGTCTATGCCGCTACCAGCGTGCATTCCCCCGTTCAAGCAATGTTCGGCAAAACCAAGACCATCAAACTCACCATCCTCAACGACACCGGTGCTCCCCTCGAGCTGAAGGCTGGCGATGAGGTCATCAAGGTCGACGCTGGCAAGCCGATGGTCGTCAATCTCACGCCGGGAACCCGCATCGTCTCCACCACCGCTACCCCGACGCATGAAGCCGGCTCGCTCATCGCCGAAGTCACCAGCCAGCTCAGCGGCGCAACCATTCACATCAAGTAACCCGCTCTCCTTCCCGGTCTTTGAGGCGGCGTCCCTGCAAGGGGCATCGCCTCAAGGACCGCCTACGTCTTACGCCACTTCTAGAATGTAACGAAATAAGTATCATTTGGAGCGAAGTCGGGCATCCGTTCTGAACTCGCCCAGGGAACTGCCAGTTTTTATCTCGCACCTGCATCGTCACAGGTGCAGCGCAAGTCCCTCGACACAACTTAAAAGTGTCCTCCTGGGCGAAGCCGGAGTCGAAGAACCTGCGGTCGATCGCTCTAAATTAACGCCGCATTCGCGCAAATTAACACCACCGCCCTTCGCGCGCCTTGCTATCCTGAGAGTGTGATCCGCAACGCCGCCATCTTCTGTGCCTCATCCGACGGCGCCAATCCCCTCTATCTTGAAGCTGCCGTCGCCCTCGGTCGCACTCTCGCCGAACAGGGCATCGGTGTCATCTACGGCGGAGCCAACGTCGGTTTGATGAGAGCCGTCGCCGAATCCTGTCTTGCCTGCAGCGGCCGCGTCGTTGGAGTCATCCCCGAAAGCCTCGTCGAGCTCGAGATCGCACACCGCGGCCTCACCGAGTTGCACATCACCTCCACCATGCACACGCGCAAAGCCAAGATGGCCGAGCTGGCCGATGCCTTCCTCGTCCTTCCTGGCGGCTTCGGCACGCTCGAGGAGATGTTCGAGGTTCTCACCTGGCAATACCTGCACCTGCACCAGAAGCCAACCCTTCTCCTCAACATCAATGGCTTCTATGACAAGCTGCTCGACTTCCTCGACCACTGCGTCACCGAAGGCGTACTCAAGCCTCAAGCCCGCGATCTTCTTCTCGTCGTCAACACCATCGAAGAGGCCCTCGCGCATCTCAGCGCCTTCGCCTGAGTCTTCTTAGGGCATCTTTCTCTGAAAGAGAGACTGTCCCACTGCAAGAAGAAAAAAGTGTCACCCTGAGCGAAGCGAAGTCGAAGGACCTGCGTTTCCTCCTCAAATCGAGATTTATCGATCGTCGGACGCCCCATCAAGATATAGTTCGGAACTTCCTCAGTCCCTGGCGCTGCAAGCCTCACACCGGCATACACGCCGCAGGTACTCCCACGAATAAATCCCGCTCTCGTGCCCATCGCTCCACTTGAACTTCACCGCATACTTCCCTGCGGGGATCACCTCCGTCGGCCGCACAGGGGCCTCATACATCGGCAACAGCGTCTGCGGCTTGGGCTTTGGTTCCCCTGGCTTGCGTCCGCTGTGTTCGCGTTCTTCATGGCAGGTCGCGCAGGGGCAGGCATCCCGCAGCCACTTGAAAGTCCAGGCGCTCCTGTGTCCATCCTTCCAGTCGATCTCGACGCCCGTTCCCTCCGTCTTGTGCACACGCACCTTCGCTGGAGTGACGGCCTCCACCGGAAGCCGCGCATCCATAGAGGCTCCACGAGCAGCCTCTTCCGCACTTACAAATCGAATTCCCTCGTGACTCATGCTCCTGCTTCTTTCTCCACCGTACTGCGAGACTATTCCAGTCTCATCCTCCGCACCAGCCGTGTTCCCAACGCCACCCTCTGCGCCTCCGCCTCATCCGTTCCTCCAGAAGAAGTAAGCGGCCATCAGGCATCCTGTGACCACCACAATCGCGCGCAACACGCCTGCATTCATCCTGCGCGCATACTGCGCTCCTATATAGCCTCCCGCTCCTGCAAACAGCATCGAGATCACGCAGTATCTCCACACGACTGCGCCGCTCAGGACGAACGTGAACACTGCGCATAGATTGGAGAGACACGCCGCCAGCACCTTCAGCGAGTTCAGCGTATGCATCTCCTCCACGCCGAACAGCGCCAGGGCCGTCATAATCAGAAAACCCGCGCCCGCGCCGAAGTACCCAATGTAAAAACACACCGGAAGCAACGCCAGGAACAGTGGCACCAGCGCGATCTTTGTCTCCGCATGTGGCACCGTCGAACGCCTTCGCAGCCATCGCGAGACCGGTCCGCTCAGCCCGAAGAGCAGGGAAGCAGTCAGCAGCAGCCACGGCACCATGCGTAGAAACGTAACCTGCCGCGTATGCAGCAGCACCACCGCTCCGCTGATGCCGCCCACGATCGAGGCTCCGCAGACCACCGGCAGCAGGTCGCGTCTCAGATCGCTGCGCAGCGCGGCAACCGAGGTCAACTGACCCGGCCACAACGCAACCGTATTGGTTGCATTGGCCTGAATGGGAAGCACGCCTACCCCCAGCATCGCCGGAAAGGAAAGAAACGATCCTCCTCCGGCCATCGCGTTCATCACCCCGGCAATCAGCGAGGCGGCAACCAGCCAGGCGTAACGCCAGTGCGAACTCAGGTCGGCAAGCATCCATCTTCCATTGTATCGGCTTGCAAAGCAGCGTCTGCTAAAGCCGCATCTCAGGCGTGGCCCCGATCAGCTCCCGGGTATACGACTCCCGCGGGGCATCGCAGACCTGCACGCAGTCACCCAGCTCCACCAGCCGCCCCTTCTGCATCACCGCCACGCGGTCGCAGAGAAACCGTACCAGCGGCATCGAGTGCGAGATAAACAGATACGTCAGACCGTATCTCCGCTGCAGCTCACGCAGCAGGTTGACCACCTGCGCCCCAACACTTACATCCAGCGCACTCACCGGCTCGTCCAGCACCACAAACTCCGGCCTGAGCGCCAGCGCCCTCGCGATGTTGATCCGCTGTCGCTGGCCACCGCTGAACTCGTGCGGATACCTCTCCAGCGCCGAACCATCCAGCCCGACCTCACTCAGCATCTCCGGCAGCCTCGTCCGCAGCTCTGCCTTCCTCCCTGATTTCTGATGGATCGCAAACGGCTCCGCAAGAATATCCCGCACCCGCATCCTCGGATTCAGCGCCGCGAACGGATCCTGAAAGACGATCTGCATCCGCCGCCGCATCGCCCGCAGCTCGCCTCCGCTCATGCGCAGCAGATCGCGTCCGTCATAGCTCACCTCGCCCGCGGTCGGTTCCACCAGCCGCAGCAGCATTCGCGCCACCGTGCTCTTTCCTGAACCCGACTCGCCCACCAGCCCCAGCGTCTCCCCCCGGCCGATCGTGAACGAGACATCGTTCACCACGCGCCCGCCCGCGCCATACTCCTTCACCAGTCCGCGCGCCTCGACGAGCGTCGTCTCACTCTTCATATCCAAATCCTAATCACGATCGTCATTCTGAGCGAAGCGAAGAATCCCCGTATTTTGCCTGAGCCGTCACGTGTCTCTCCCTCGCCAACACACAACCCATTCAATCCAGCTTCGGATGGAGTCGATGAAACCCAGTAGCCCGCTGATAAGCCCACGCAAACGCCGCCAGCCGAGCATCCGTGTACAACCCTCCCAGAAATGTCAGCGACACCGGGGCGCCCGGCCCACCTGTGTTCCTGCGCTCTCCATCCTCTTCATGATCCGGCCTTGGAGCCTCCGCACCGCGTATTCCATTCGGCACGATCACCGCGGGATGTCCCGTAAGATTCGTCGCCGAGAGCTGTGCTCCGCCACTTGGAGTTACGACCACATCGACCTGTTCAAACAACTTCTCCATCGCCTCGATCGCCAGCGTCCGCGCCCTCTGCGCCTGGATATAGTCCACCGCCGAATAAAACCGCGCCCGGCGAAACTGATTCGGCCAGTCAAAACTCTGTTGTCCCGTCAGCAGGGCATCGCGCCCGCTCCGCGTCAGATCGTCGAAGGCTGCTGCTGCTTCGGCTCCAAGCACTGGAGTGATGTCGCCGAAGTGATAATTCTTCGGCATCTTCACCTCGATCAGCTGAACTCCCATCTTCCGCAGCGCATCCAAAGCCGCCTGTCCATACTTCGCGTCATAACTATCCCGCGCGAAATCCCGCTTCCGCTCCTCCGACGCATTCGCTTCCAGTACCGGTGCATCGAACTCACTTCTGAGATATCCCACCCGCAGCCTCTTCCAGTCGAGCTCCGCATCCCAGTTGAACGCCGCATCCTTCACGCTGCGGTCATGCCCGTCCGGCCCATAGATAGCGCTCATCACCAGGGCGCAATCCTCCACGCTGCGGCAGATCGGCCCGATCTTATCCATCGTCCACGTCAGGGCCATTGCGCCTGTCCGAGGAACAAATCCAAACGTTGGCCGCAGCCCCGTCGTACCGCACCTCGTGCACGGCGACGAGATCGATCCCAGCGTCTCCGTCCCAATCGCGAACCCCAAGCATCCCGCCGACACCGCGCTCGCGCTGCCCGCCGAAGATCCGCTCGAACCCTGCCGCGGGTTCCAGGGATTCCGCGTCTTTCCCCCGAACCACAGATCGCCCTGCGCCAGCGCCCCCATCGACAGCTTCGCCACCAGCACCGCACCTGCAGCATCCAGCCGCTCGACCACCGTAGCGTCGTAGTCAAACGTCTGCTCTTCGAATCCCGCCGCACCCCAGGTCGCGCGATACCCCTTTACCGCGAGCAGATCCTTCGCTCCCCACGGAATCCCATGCAGCGGCCCGCGATATTTGCCCGAAGCAATCTCGCGATCAGCCGCCGCCGCCTGCTTCAACGCACGCTCTTCGGTCAGTGTGATCACAAAATGTAACCGTGGGTCGTACTTTTTCAAACGCGCCAGATACATCTTCGTCAGCTCGGCTGATGTGATCTTCCGTCGCTTGATTAACTCCGCCAACTCACGCACGGTCGCAAAAGCGAGTGCATCTCCTGCGGAAGAAGCGTCGGGGATCGTGCTTGTCTCAGTGTTGACGGTGCCCGGCTCACCTGGAATCTTCAACGCGACCTGAGTTTCGGAGCTTCTAAGGAATACCGTCCGGTCCGTTAACCCGCTCACCTCCGGAGCCTTCCCCAGCCGCATGGGCCGCCGCTCCGTCTCGAGCTTCATCCCCGCCGGAACCGGATCGAAGACAAACGCCGGGGCCACGCTGTTGGGAATCTTCATGCTCCGGATCACCAGCACCGAGTCGCGCTGCTCCTTCAACCCGTCCAGCACCATCGCCTTCTGTTCCGCCGTCAGCCGGATCCCTGCAATCGCCGCTGCGCCGTCGATCATCTCCGGCGTAATCGCAGTCAGAGGATCATGGTCCACACCCGCACCCGCCGTTGCATCTGGGCCCTGCGCTCCCGAAGTCTGCGCCGCCATCCCCCACAGCACCCCCGGCAGCAGCGTCTGCCCCAGTCCCACCGCCGAACACACGCTCAGAAACCTTCTCCGGTCGAACGCCCCGGAGGCACCTGCCCCATCAGACTCTCCGCTCATCCCGGCATTATTGCATCTAACTGGCAACCCTCCCTGAGGAACTGGTACCGTTCTCCTCGTTCAGGGTTCCTGCCAGGAGCCTCTCATGCCAAGCTCGCGGCCGGGCTTTTACTTGGAAAGGAAAGCCGCATGCGAACCCCTCGTTCTCGACTCTCCCCGCTCGCTCTCCTCACGCTGCTGCTCCTGCTCCCCAGCTTCGCGATCGCCGAGAAGATCACCACCGACTACGATCACAGCGCCGACTTCTCCCACTACCACACCTACGCCTGGACCGAAGGAACCCCCGTCAAGGACCAGCTCATGGACCAGCGCATCCATGACAACATCGATCAGCAACTCGTCTCCAAGGGCTACAAGAAGGTGGAAGACCCCGCGCAGGCCGACGTTCTCGTCGCCTATGCCGCTGCAGTAGGGCAGCAGGCCCAGCTCAACACCGTAGGCATGGGGAGCTGGGGATTGGGATGGGGCACAGGGAGCCAGATGACCTCCACCACGGCCAACTACATCCCCGTCGGTGCTCTCGATGTCCGCATTGGCGACAACCGCACCCATAAGATCGTCTGGCGCGGAACCGCTTTCGGAACACTCAAGGACAAGCCCGAAAAGTTCGCCCAGCAGATCCAGAAGTCCACCGCCAGGATGTTCTCGAAATATCCCCCAAAGCCCTGAAAATCCCTCACGGGCTGAAATGACGACATCGCCGTCCTTCCATCGTAAGTCGGTCAATCTGGGGCATTACTGGGCAATGCATGGGCAGTTTTTTGCAGAATGCCACAAACGCCTCAAGAGTCTTTTGCTGAAAATAAATAGGTTAGGGTCCATTCCCTTTGGAAGCCAGAGTGCACTGTATGTGTCTGCAACTTTGCCACCCTATGTTGTTTTCAGGAGAAGGTATGTTTCGATTTCCCGCTGTGCTTGCCTTGGCTTCGCTCTTTGCAGGAACCTCTGCCTTGTTGGCCGACCCCATCCCTTACGACCATGCTGGAACAGTCGCCGCCACCAGCATACTTACGGCCGCCTCTACCGGTAATATCACCGGTTACTTCGTCTTCTCCAGTGCAGCTGCGACCGATTATGTTCGCCTCATTGACCTCACCAGCGGCTATACCAGTGATTATTTCTTCAATAACCACACGACCGCAGCGGGAGCGTCGCAGGACTTCGGTCACGTCACCCTGGGCGATACGCTCATCTTCGAGCTTTATAACCAGGCCAACGACCAGACCTTCAGCACAGATCCTTCCCGGAGTGACGATGGAGTCAATCACGGCTATGTGACCTCCTTCGCCGGTGGCTGGCTGGGGGAGACCAATGTGCCCGCAGGACTCTACCTCGGCATGGAAGATCTCTCCACAGCCTCCAACGACTCCGACCTCGACTACAACGACAGCACCTTCGTGGTCACCAATGTGGCAGTCGCCCACGCACCGGAACCCGGAAGCCTGATGCTCCTCGGGACCGGTATCCTCGGCGTGGTCGGTACACTCCGTCGCCGCATGTTCTCGCGCTGATCGCATCGCCTTAAGAAGAGATGGCTGGACCCGCACTCGCAGGTCCAGCCATTCTCTTGCTCGTTATCAGGAGTGCGGGGTTCCGCTTTCCTGCCCTGAAGAGAAGACCTGGGTTAGATATCCAGGTTCTTCACATCCAGCGCATTCTCCTCGATGAACTTTCTCCGGGCCTCGACATCTTCGCCCATCAGCGTCGTGAAGATCTCCTCGCACGCCGCAATGTCTTCGAGCTTCACCTGCAGCAGCGTCCTGCGCTCCGGGTCCATCGTCGTCTCCCACAGCTGCGTGGCCGTCATCTCGCCCAGGCCCTTGTATCGCTGCACCTGGTACTCCTTGCGGCCCTGCTCGATCACATACTCGAAGACCTCGCGAGCCGTCTTCTTCTCCACCGGATCCTGCGATGCCTTCCCCGGCCGCCTGCCCGGCTTGGCCTCGAGCGCCGTTCCCGGAGCAGCTGCCGTCTCCGCCACGCCCTCTTCAGAAGCCGCCTCCTCGGCCTCTTCTGCAGCGTCCGCCTTCGCGCCCTTCGCCGCATACTCGATCACGAACGGCCCGATAAGCTGTTCCTTGATCTGCGCATGCTTGCTCAGCATCTGCCGGCTCTCGGGAGCCGAAGCCAGCGTCCAGTCAATCGTCCTCACCGCGCCCTGCGCATCGGTAAAGTTCACCGAGTAGGTACTGTGCTCCTCGTCGCGCTCGACCTCTCCGACATGCTTGAACTGGTAGGCCTTGGCCACCGCCTCGAGCTTCGCACGCATCGCCTTCAGCTTCTCCGGCGACTCGAAATCCGCGCGCTTGGCCGGCTCCTTGCCCTCATGGGCAAACAGGTCGGCAAACTCCCGCGTCACCTCTTCGTTCCGCAGCCGCTTGGCGGCCTTGTCAAAGAACCCAAGATAGTCGTTCAGCTGTCCCATGAACTTCGTCAGGGCGGCTCCCTCAAGCTTCGTCGCGCCCTCGCCATAGCGGATCACCATGCCGTCGGAGGCGCGCTTCACCATCACGCTGACGTACTCGCGGTCGTCCTTGATGTACTGCTCGAACTTGCCCTTCTTGATGCGATACAGCGGCGGCTGCGCGATGTACACATTTCCGCGCTTGATCAATTCCGTCATATGCCGGAAGAAGAACGTCAGCAGCAGCGTGCGGATGTGCGATCCGTCGACGTCGGCGTCGGTCATCAGGATCAGCTTGCCGTAGCGCAACTTGCTCGCGTCGAAGTCGTCCTTGCCGATGCCCGCGCCAAGCGCGGTGATCATGGCGCGAATTTCTTCGTGGCCCAGCATCTTGTCGTAGCGGGCCTTCTCGACGTTGAGGATCTTACCCTTCAGCGGAAGGATCGCCTGGAACTTGCGGTCGCGTCCCTGCTTTGCGGTTCCGCCTGCGCTCTCACCCTCGACGAGATAGAGTTCGCAGCGATCCGGCTCGCGCTCCGAGCAATCGGCCAGCTTGCCCGGCAATCCGCCGCCGTCCAGCGCTCCCTTGCGGCGTGTAAGGTCGCGGGCCTTGCGAGCCGCCTCACGGGCGCGGGCCGCGTCGATCGCCTTATTGATGATCTTCTTCGCGACCGAAGGATTCTGCTCCAGGAACGCTCCCAGGCGCTCGTTGATGAACGCCTGCACCGTCCCGGCGATATCCGAGTTAAGCTTGCCCTTGGTCTGGCCTTCGAACTGCGGCTGCGACAGCTTCACGCTGATCACGGCTACCAGACCTTCGCGGACGTCGTCGCCCGAAAGGTTCTCTTTCACATCCTTGAACAGGCCCATCTGCTGGCCAGACCAGTTGATCGTGCGCGTCAGCGCCGCGCGGAATCCCTGCAGGTGCGATCCGCCGTCCACGGTATTGATGTTGTTGGCGAAGGTAAAAATCGTCTCCGAGTACGCGTCGTTGTACTGGAGCGCGATCTCCATGGCCACGTTATCGCGCTCGGCCTCCATGTAGATCGGCTTCTCGTGCAGAACCTGCTTGCCCTTGTTGATGTGCTTGATGAACTCGGCGATTCCGCCGACGTACTTGAACTCCTGGCTCTTGCTCTCGCCCGTCTTCGAGTCCGTCGTGCGCTCGTCGGTCAGGTGAATCTCCAGGCCCTTGTTCAGGAAGGCCAGCTCGCGCAACCTCTGCGCCAGGGTGTCGTAGTTGTACTCCGTGGCCGTGAAGATCGACTTGTCGGGAAGGAAGTGGACCTTCGTTCCCCGGCGCTTGCTCGGGCCTACCTGGCGCAGCTTGCTGATGGGGTCGCCCTTGGAGTAGTCCTGGGTCCACGCGAAGCCGTCGCGCCATACCTCGACGTCAAACTCCTCGCTCAGAGCGTTCACGCAGCTCACGCCCACGCCGTGCAGGCCGCCCGAGACCTTGTAGTTCGAGGCATCGAACTTGCCGCCTGCGTGCAGCATGGTCAGAACCACCTGAACGCCGGGCATGGTCTTGCCGTTCACGGTCTTGTTATCGACCGGAATCCCGCGCCCGTCGTCGGTTACGGTAATCGAGTTGTCCACGTGGATCGTCACATCGATCTTGGTTGCGAACCCAGCCAGCGCCTCGTCCACCGAGTTGTCGACGACCTCGTAGACCAGGTGGTGCAGCCCCTGATCTCCGGTCGAGCCGATATACATCGCCGGCCGTTTGCGGACCGCGGCCAGGCCTTCGAGAACAGTAATGTTCTCCGCCGAATAGCCTCCCGAGGCCTTGGGCTCAGGGGTGGTTGATGCTTTCTCGTTCTCTAAAAGTTCCGTTCCGGTGGGGACAGCCGTAGTTGCCATGGATCTCCTGAAAGATGCGGAAAAATCATCCGGGAACCAGCCCAGCCGATCAGCGAAAAGCCGCTTCAATCAAGCACTTCAGGTAGGTTTCAACCGGGATTTTTGTTAACTTAAGTATACCATGCTCAGGGTAGGGAAAGGACCCAAAGCAGGAGGGTATCCAGGCCGGTTCTTGTAGCTTTAACTAGCTGAAACTAAGACACTTAAATCTGGCATTCCACCGGAGGATTCCCGCCTCCCCGGCCTCGGCGTGTCCTCTCCACGGGGCGCGGGAAAACAAGGGCAAGGCTGTCAAGTTCGAATCTCGACTAAATGAAACATATCAAAGGACATCCACGTTGCCGATTTACCCTGTCGCATCAGCTATCCTGAATAGACCGAAATCTCATCGAAGTTCGCTTAAAAGCACGCCTTCAGTTCGCTTACTTAAAGGTACGGCTTCGGAGGGTAGTGCTGAAAATGCGTTGGAGGGTGGGCGAAAGACGTTGGAGAGTGGTGAAGGGTGCGTTGGAGGGTGGTGAAGGGTGCGTTTTGCTTAAGGGCACGGCTTTAAGCCGTGCCGCAACGACTCATCTCCCCCTGCGGCTTCAGCCGCTGAGGTACGTTTTTGTTCCATTGGGGTACGTTTTCAGAGAGCCCGCTGAAAGAAAAACCTACTTCATGAGGCCCGGTGGAGAGAACGTGTCATCCTGAGCGAAGCGTAGCGAAGTCGAAGGATCTGCGGTTCAGAGATCTATAAGTCATTCTTTTTCAATATTTTATAAATAAGTTGTTTTGAATCAAGAGTTTGCGCTGGATGTCCAGGGATAAGTCCAGTGAGTAGAAGACTTTGCGCAAAACAATGGGGGAGGGAGGCACAGAGCAGGCCACCAAAACTCTCCTCGAGCAAGAGGTTTCCTGTATACTCGATAAGTTGTCGAAAAAGCAGCAACTCTAGGATCACCAATGCCAAAGTTGAAGACACACTCCGGCGCCGCCAAGCGCTTCAAGAAGACCGGTACCGGCAAGTTCAAGCGCGGCCAGTCGAAGATGCGCCACATCCTCACCTCGAAGAAGACCAAGACCAAGCGCAAGCTGCGCTCGATCACCCTGGTCTCTGAGGCGGATTCGGCCAAGGTCGCCCGCATGATTCCTTACGCCTGAAGCCGGGCGAAGGAGACTGAAGTCTTTCAGATCGAGCCGCTGGAGACAGCAAAGGGCCGGTAAAAGCGTAAAGGCCCCTGGAGTCAGCAAGAGCGAACTCCACCGAGATCTGAAGTAGCAAAGCGAGTGAAGATGCCCCATCGTCGTTCTCACAAAACTCCTTCAGGACGTCAATTAGTTCTGACTGAGATGAGAATGCGACCCTTACCTCCAGCCGCTTAAACGATGTACGCAAAAGGAGAATCACGATGCCCCGTGTAAAACGGAGTACGAAACGCAACGACCGCCGCAAGAAGATCCTCAAGCGCGCGAGTGGTTACTTCCTCACAAAGTCGAAGCTCTACCAGGCAGCCCAGGAAGCCGTCGAGCGCTCCCTGATGTTCGCCTACACCGGACGTAAGCAGAAGAAGCGTCAGTTCCGCTCCCTCTGGATCGTCCGCATCGGCGCCGCCGCCAAGCTGAACGGTATGAGCTACTCGACCTTCATCGACGGCCTCAAGAAGGCAGGCAACGGCCTCGATCGCAAGATCCTCGCCGACATCGCCGCCAACGACGCCGCAGGCTTCACCGCGCTCGCCGAGCAGGCCAAGTCCGCTCTCGCCACCGCAAAGTCCACGAAGGTCGCCGCCTAGATTGGCCTGCCGGCCGCCCCGCTGCGCGCGGGGCGGTCACTTCGCGACGTGTATACCGGCTTCGCCGTGGGCCTCCCATTGGTCGGCGCGAAGATTCTTGCTCGCAACCAAAGGGAGCGCCATCCGAAGGGGTATACAAGTCACGAAGTGACCGCTGCCCGCGCAGGGCGCGCTTATAAGCCTCGGTAAATTTACCGGAAGAGCGCGAACAATCGTCTATCCTTGAACCTATGCCGACCGCTCCATCACCAACGTCCCAGATGAAGCTTCGCGTCGCAGACGGACCCTCCAACAGCAGGTCCACCTTTGAGTCCTGGGGCCGTTACCCCACCTATGCCGCGAACGTCGTCCCGCTGCACTGGCAGAGCGACTTTCCCGCCGTCGCGCAGAACCTCCACAATGGAATCCTTCCCGTCGGCCTCGGCCGCAGCTACGGCGACGTCTGCCTGCTGAAGGGCGGAAACCTCCTCGCGACCCCAGCGATGAACCGCATCATCGCCTTCGATACGGAGACGGGCCTCCTGACTGCCGAGGCAGGCATCTCGCTCGCACAGATCCTCGACTTCGCCGTCCCCCGCGGCTTCTTCCTTCCCGTAACCCCGGGAACCAAGTACGTGACCTTGGGCGGAGCGATCGCCAACGACATCCACGGCAAGAATCACCACGTCGCCGGAACCTTCGGCCGGCACGTCACCGAGTTCGAACTCGTCCGTTCCGACGGGATGGTTCTTCACTGCTCTCCTGCCGAGAACCAAAACTTCTACGCGATGACCATCGGAGGCCTCGGTCTCACCGGCTTCATCCGCTGGGCGAACCTGCAGCTCAAGCCCATCGTCTCGCGCCTGATCGACTACGAAGGGATCCAGTTCCACGGCATCGACGAGTTCCTCGCCCTCACCGAGGCCAGCGAGGAGATCGAATACACCGTGAGCTGGGTCGACTGCACCTCGACCGGAAAGAACTTCTGCCGGGGAGTCTTCATGCAGGGCGATCACTCTCCCAAGCGATCTCCGCTGAAACCTTCCCCGGATCCGAAGCTCGTCTTTCCCATCGACGCTCCCGGCTTCGCCCTCAACCACCTCAGCGTCGCGGCCTTCAATACGGTCTTCTTCCACAAACAGCTCAAGAAGCGCGTCGTGACCCTGCAGGACTACGAGCCCTTCTTCTATCCGCTCGACAAGGTTCTGCACTGGAATCGCATGTACGGCAAGAGCGGCCTGCTGCAGTTCCAGTACGTGATTCCGTGGAACAATGCGCGCGAGGGCACGGTGGCGATTCTCAAGGAGGTTGCTAAGTCCGGCCTGGCCAGCTTCCTTGCGGTCCTCAAGGCCTTCGGCGATGTTCCTTCGCCGGGCGTGATGAGCTTTCCGCGTCCGGGAATCACGCTCGCGCTGGATTTTCCCATCAAGCCCGACAAGAGCTTTCCTCTCTTTGAGCGCCTCGCCGATATGACACTCGAGTTCGGCGGCCGCCTCTATCCCGCAAAGGATGCGGCGATGACTGCCGCGCAGTTCCAGACGTTCTATCCCGAATGGGAGCAGCTGGCCCGCTTCCGTGATCCCATGATCACCTCCAGCTTCTGGGAGCGCGTCACCGGAGACCAGCCCAATCTATGACTCAAATGGCAACGACAGGGAACCACACCTCGCAACGCAAGATCCTAGTTCTCGGAGCAACCTCAGGAATCGCCGAAGCCACCTGCCGCATCTGGGCCTCGCAGGGCGCGAGCCTCTTCTTAATCGCCCGTAACGGCGAGAAGCTCGCCGCAGTCGCCTCCGACCTTCGCGCCCGCGGCGCCAGCTTCGTAGACACCACGGTCGCCGATCTCGATGACACCGATCGTCATCCCGCTCTGCTGGCCCACGCGGTCAACTCGCTCGCCGGACTCGATGTCGCGTATCTCGCGCACGGCATTCTTGGCGACCAGACTCAGGCCGAGCAGGACTTCAACACCGCAGCGCACATCCTTCACACCAATCTGACAGCTCCGGTCTCGCTGCTGACCTGGCTGGCGAACTTCTTTGTGCAGCGCCGCGGAGGAACCATCGCGGTTCTTTCGTCCGTCGCCGGAGACCGGGGACGAAAGTCAAACTACGTCTACGGCTCCTCGAAGGCTGGTCTCTCGGCCTTCCTGGATGGCCTGCGTAACCGCGTGGATCGCGAAGGCGTGAACATCCTCACCATCAAGCCCGGGCCGACGAAGACGGCGATGACTTCGGGGATGAAGGGTTCGGAGAAGTTCGCTGACGTCAATGTGGTTGCGAAGACGATCGTCTCCGCAATCGACAAACGCGTGGACACGCTCTATGTTCCGTTCCAGTGGCAGCCGATCATGTTCGTCATCCGCCACATCCCCGAGCGCGTCTTCAAGAAGCTGAACCTGTAAGGCTGGAGTCCTTTCGGGCCACTCCTTGGGATGACACCTTTTCCCGAGGTTCGAGGAATAGTTTGGCGGCCTTAAATCTCCAGGGTTCGCAGATCGACCGGTTTCCCTACCTGCTGCTGTTGTGCCATCTGCTGGCTCCTCGTGGGAGCGGGAAGCTGCTCGGGAAGCTGCGTCGCCTTCTCGACCAGGATCGACCAGTCCTCTGGAACCGGGAGCTCGTGCTCGAGTCCCGCAGTCGCGTTGCTGGGGGTCACGCGCACGGCGACGGTCAGCTCGCTTGCCGCCTTGCCGCGAAACATGCCTCGTGTCGGGGGAACATCCGCGTAATCCCGTCCGATTGCAGTGCGAATGTGCCGCTCTCCTGTAGTCAGCCAGTTCGTGGGATCGAATCCGACCCATCCCAGCTGGGGCAGCAGCACCTCGACCCACGCATGCGTCGCGGAGTGGAGTGAGCGATCGTGATCGGCTACCCCATGATAGAGATAACCGCTCACGTACCGGCAGGGAATCCGCAGCTTCAGACGGATCAGCGCGATCATGATGTGCGAGAAGTCCTGGCAGACGCCTGCCTTTGTGCTAAGAGCGTGATCGATGGGAGAATCCACCTGCGTGGACTGGGGCTTGTAATCGAAGTACTCGTAGATCTGCTGGTTCAGGTTATGGAGAACCATGAGAGGGTCATCGCGGCGCCGTACATCCAGCTCGTTGGCTAACGCGTCGAGAGCCTCGCCGCCCTGGGCGAACTCGCTCGGCAGCATCATCTCCCAGTAGTCCCCCTGCTCGACCATGGCGTCGAGCTCGGCCCAGGCATCGGGCGCGAGAAACGACGGTGTGTATCCTGTCGGTTGAACCTCCACCAGCGACTCCGCGACGACCACCAGCTGCGGATGCATGACCGGAATATCGAAGTGATGCACGTGATTCGAAAGATGATCGCGGTAGCTGAAGACACGGCAGCGCGGACTGACGGAGAGATGGAAGGTAAGACAGCGCTGATTCTGGTCGCTGCGCGGATGCATCCGCGTCTCCATCATGCTCTCGCTCACCGGTTCGCTGTAGAGGAACTTGGTCAGGTGTCGGATCGAGTAATACATCGCGGGAGGTCTCCTTTCTAGCCTGCCAGGGCTGTCTGAATGGGGTAGTCGACGTAGAGCTCATAGATGGTGTTGTGGATCGCCCGGCACTGAAGCTGGATATTTCGCAGGACGCCGATGATGTCCTGGTGGAGAATATCGTCGATGCTGCTGAAGCTAAGCATCGCATGCAGGCGGCCGCCGAGCCGGTGAAGAGGTTCGGCGCGCGTCTTCCCGCTCTCGAGTTGAATGGCCTCGAGCGCGTTCTGCAGGCTGTCGATCGCGAAGCGCAGGGAGTGCGGAAACTGGGCATCCAGAAGAAGGAACTCAAGAATCTGGTCCGGGGTCAGATCCGCCGTGTAGACCTTGCAATAGGCTTCGAA
>Ga0193742_1000403_pt1 | contig 29952 bp, 28 predicted proteins | sample L2c1metaG_FD_165511 | JGI IMG/M metagenome (GOLD analysis project Ga0193742, IMG submission 165511) | Soil microbial communities from a riparian zone of the East river system, Colorado, United States - L2c1 | ecosystem: Environmental > Terrestrial > Soil > Riparian zone | place: USA: East River... | reverse complement strand
TATGCAAATTATCTCATTTTTTGGCGAATTGAGTTCAGTTCCAGGACGTGGCCCTGTGGCTACGCAGTTGGGATCTATTGTCCGGTCTGACATGAGGACATTGACTTGGCTTGCTATGCCTTCTACCTTCTCGGGCGGGCAGTTAGCCGCACCACGCCATGGCTGGATTGGGGCGTCTGCCGGGATGTGCAATACAGAGGCAGCGAAGGGTGGACTAGTAGGAAGCACGTCACCTGGAGGCATTTTCTCCAAGGTGCCAACCAGTGTGCAGTCGGCCACAAGAGGCTCCGTGGTTGAAGGTACGCCCTCTGAAACAGTGGTGGTCGTGGCATCTTCGTCCCTTCCTTGTGAGAGCTGGTCGTCCAGGCCTTGCGTGTCTTCCTTCACGGTAAATCTAAAACCTTCTGTTGCGTCATACAAGAAAAGTCCTGCAGCCCCCAAAAAGCCCGCCGCCAGCAAGCCCATTTTAATTTTTTCGCCAAAACCTGAGCCTGATTCCATAAGGTGATCATACCATGAATGCCATGCTTATCCGTTTTTGCCAAGGTGCGCGCTGCCCCTGAACCTCGTGACCCCTCCACTGTTATTCCCCCAGTCGAGCTGAGAGCTTGCCCTCAACTTGATTGGAGAGCAGGCTCTGACCCCCGATCGGAGTCGAGGGCAGGCTTGATCAGGCAGATAATTTTTTAATAACTGGATGCCGGCTCAAGGCCGGCATGACAGGGCTGGAGGTTTTGAGATTCAGGTGCAAAACACTGCCTGGGCCAGCCCGAGATATTTGTAAATAACAGGGAATTGTTATAATTTAATAGATACATGTCTAAGTTGACACTGAACAAGCCTACCTTGATGATGCTCTACGGCTTTCCCGGAGCCGGGAAGACCTATTTTGCCCGTCAGCTGTGCGAAGACCTGCAGGCCGCTCATCTCCAGGGCGACCGCATACGGTTCGAGCTATTTGAGCAGCCCCGCTACGACAAGCAGGAAAACGAGATAGTAAACCACCTCATGGAATACATGGCAGAGGAGTTTTTAAACGCCGGCATCAGTGTGATCTATGACATAAATGCTTCACGCCAGGCGCAGCGCCGGGCTCTGCGTGATCTGGCGCGCAAGGTCAAGGCTGATTCCTTGCTTACCTGGATGCAGATAGACCTGGAGAGCGCTTTTACACGCAGCGTCAAACGCGACCGCCGCAAGGCCGACGACAAATATGCCGCACCCATAGATCGCAGCACCTTCGAATCATTGGCTGCCCAGATGCAAAACCCGACACCTACCGAAGATTTTATAGTTATCAGCGGCAAACACACCTACCAAACGCAGCGCGGCGCCGTGATCAAGCGGCTGTATGATTTTGGCCTGATTAACCCGAATGCCACCGCCAACAAATTAGCCAAACCCGGGCTTGTAAACCTGGTGCCCAATCCCATGGCCGGCCGGGTGGACAACAGCCGCCGCAATATAGTCATAAGGTAAAATTCCAAGCTCCAAATTCCAAATCACAAACAAATTCCAATACTTCAATGACCAAAAAGTGAAAAGACAGTGGCTACTGAAGCCTGTTTGAGGTATTGGAATCCCCGATCAGAGTCGGGAGCCTGCCCCCCCATTAAGTTGAGGGCAAGTTCTCAGCTTGACTGGGGGACAAGTTTTGGTATTGGGGTATTGTTTGGAATTTGGTTATTGGAATTTGGAATTTTATAATACTTGGTATGTCTGTCAAAAAAGTTACCGTTCCGGGCCTCGGCGATGTCAACTTGCATAAGAGGCGTGGTGTCCGCAGCTTGCGGCTCAGCATAGAACATGACGGCACGGTGCGTGTCAGCATGCCGTACTGGCTGCCCTATGCCGCCGGGGCGGAGTTTGCCCGCAGCCGGCGCGACTGGATCAAGTCCAAACAAATTGTGGCCGTACCGCTCAGACATGGCGGCAAGATCGGCAAAGCTCATCGCATGGTATTTATACCAGAGGCCGGTCGCACCACCCTGGCCACCCGCATTACCTCCAGCGGCGAGGTGCGCGTGTTTCACCCGGCACACCTGTCCAACAGCGAACCGGCCGTGCAGAAGGCTGCCGAACGGGCAAGTATCCGCGCGCTTAAACAACAGGGCGAAAAACTGTTGCCGCAGCGCCTGCGCGCCCTGGCACAGCACCATGGGTTTGAATATGGAAAGATCAGTATCAAACAGCTCAAAAGCCGCTGGGGCAGCTGCTCAAGCGAAAAGGACATTGCGCTTAACTGCTTCCTCATGCAATTGCCGTGGCACCTGATTGATTACGTACTGCTGCATGAACTGATGCATACCCAAATCATGGCCCACGGAACTCCTTTTTGGGACGAACTAAGCAACTATGTCCCGAATTTAAAAGCCATCCGTAAAGAGATTAAATCTTACAGGCCCGTACTCCTTACCAATGACTGATGACGCACACAAAGACCAATGGGCTGACCAAGCCAGGCCAGGTGACATTGTCATCCCCGCCGGTGAATTAGACAGCGAAAAGTATACCCGGCTTTGTGATGCACTGGCCCAACTGGGCCTGGGCGGCATGGTTGGCAGCTAGGAACCGGTTGACACAGAGGGATTGTCTGAACCTGGGGCAGGGGCCGTTGATGCAGCAGTCGCTCAGTGGCGGGAATTATACGGACATACAGTGGAGAGCCGGTTTCTTGACCGGGTATTGGTGCCCGGAGACGACCAGCTAGCTAAGCAAGTGCTCACCCAACGCACCCTGAGAATGGCGTTTACAGAGAGGTACGGAGAAAGTAGGAGCACCCGGCAAAGCTTTGCTGGTTTTTACCCTGGACTTATAGCCGATATCGAGCGGCTTCAGCCTCATCGCACCTATGTACAGAAAGGAACTGTCTTTCTAGGCTCCCGGCCAAGGCCATCATACAACTGGGAGCAACGTCACTGGGGTATTACGCCCGAAGCCCTGCACGGGCTGACTATCGATACTGGGAAGTCTCTCTCCTCGCAACGTGGTATGGGTGCAATAGCCAGAATGCGGGCAGCCAATGTATTGGCCTACTTTTCTGCGGCACCACCCGGGCCAGAGGTAAGTCAAAGCGACTGGCCGGGGTTCGAAGGCAAACGTTGATTTAGTTTGAAGGCACTTTTTTGGAATTTGTTGGAATTTGGTTATTGGAAATGAGAGCCTTACAATACCTCTTATGGATAAAAGGCCGAATGTCCCCCTCGTAGCCTCTGCCAAGTCGGTCAAGCTGGAACGCGAACGCCTGAACAGCCTCATCAACAGCATGGGCGACGGCGTTATTGCCGTGGATGAAAACCTAAAAGTGGCCGTCAGCAACGGGGCAGCACTGAACATCCTGGACGTAAACACCAGTTTGCAGGGCAAGTCCATCACCGACGTATTACACCTGGTGAACAAGAACAACCAATCGTTGGAGCTTCGCCAGCTGATCAGCGGCATCACGACCTCCCACGCCTCGCGCGAATGGAAACTGCGTTATCCGGACGGGGAAACAGTCAACCTGTATACCTCGATCGCCCCTGTGCGGCTGGGCTATGGCCAGCGCGGCCAAAAAGGCTACGTCATCCTGCTGCGTGACATTACCCGGGAAAAGTCGCTGGAGGAGGAACGTGACGAGTTTATCAGTGTGGTCAGCCACGAACTCCGCACACCGATTACCATTGCCGAAGGCAACCTCAGCAACGCCCGGTTCATTTTTGACCGGTCCGGGCTCAAAAACATCCCTGTACAAGAGGCGTTAGAGCAGGCCCATACCCAGATAAACTTCCTCTCCGCCATGATAAACGACTTGTCTATGCTGTCCCGGGCAGAACGCGGCAAACTGACCGTGGATATAGAATCTATAAACGTCCACGATCTGGTCAAAGAACTGGCCAAAAACTACCAGAAGCAAGTAGTCAGCAAAGGGCTGAAACTTCAGGAGGAAACCGACCCGTCCTTAGAGCTCCTCCAGTCCAGTCGTCTGTACGTCCGTGAGATCCTGCAAAACCTCATCACCAACGCCCTCAAATACACCGAAAAGGGCCACGTAACCATCGGCGCTAAGGCCAAAAAAGCCGGCGTGGAGTTCTACGTGGCCGACACTGGCATGGGTATAAGCAAGTCCGACCAGGAAAAGATTTTTGACAAGTTCTTCCGGGCCGAAAATTTCCAAACCCGGGAAACCAGCGGCACCGGCCTGGGCCTCTACGTCACCATGAAGCTCGCCCGGCTCTTGCATGCCGAAATCACCGTCGATAGCGAATTGGGCAAGGGTTCAACTTTTACGATTTTTATTCCGAACCTTCAGTGAATGCCCTGCAATATGTAGCGGTGGGCACGCTGGTTAAGCCAACCTGCAGCGGCTTAATCGCCGGCTTCCAGCTGGGCGGACAGACGCTTAAATGTATGCCTTTGTGTCAGTACCTCGCCAACCTCTTCACCAGCGAGCTGCAACGCTCTGCTGCCAGTAAGCGCACTCCCCACAAACATCCCGCCCCAGGCAAGTCGGCCTGGCCAGGTTGTAGCATCAGCCGACTCCACTGCAGACATGTGGGCAAGGCTTAAAAGCGCTCCACCTATCACTACCGAAAGTCCTGCCCCGACTGCTTCGTCCTCAATATCTGCCTGACACGCGTCCATAGATAACCGAGTAGCCCGTATTTGGTCGTAATTCATGATTCCAAGTATAGCAAATAGCTTAAACTTTTTGACCTTCGTCTCATGATTTGATGTCCGGAAGTTTGGGGATAACGGTTCCTAGAAGGTTCCTGGAAGACTGTCTTCTATAGGTGTTATTTGGTGTCAGATTGATGGTCAATATTCGGCAGTTTGGGGATGACGTGCATGACGGGGGTACAGATGTTACGTCCCTTCCACTCTACGGTAGAGAATTCGTACTTATACATTGATGCCAGGCCCAGGAATAACTCTGTGACTATGACCACCGGCAGGTTAAAAGCCGCGACCAGTACATTGGCCGGATTGCTTACCTGGACAATCGCCACATGCGTAAGAATAAGCAGCAGGCAGGTTGCCGCGGCAGCTGCCTGAATCAGACCAAATCCAGCCCAGAAAGTAGACAGGGCAATCCCAAAAGGTACAGCCAGAAACAGGATCTCGGCCCCCGCCAGCAGCATAACCCATTCCAGACGGCGGCGCAGCTGGGGGTAACGCATCCGAATAGCTGTCTCACGCTGCTCTGGCAAGCCCTTGCGGGTCTGCACATCCAGGACATCATCTGCCCGGACAAAGCTGTAGGCGTCTGATTTAACCGCCTCGCGGGCAAAATAGCCTTCTGGCAAAATGGCGTGCTGGACAGCCTCAAAGCCACCCAGTTTCTTTAGCACCTTGCGCCGGATCATCCAGCAGGTACTGAGCACTGACGGCCGGTTAAAATATCGACGCGGAAGAGCCAGTTCCCACCAGTAGCGCAGCGGCTGAACAAACGCTGCTGCCACATCGCTGCTAAGGCGGCGGGGGAGCACACTGATCATGTCTTTTTTACGCGACTGCATGGTGGTCACCAAGGCGCGGATAGTTTCCGGCCCAAAACGCACATCTACTCCGCAAAACAGGAGGATTTCACCGTTGGCCTCATCTGCCAGCTTGTCATAGGCCTGGTTTTTGGCCAGCCAACGCCCGGTAGGTTCTGCGCCCTTGGTAAAGCGCACGCCTTGCTGAGCAAACTGTTTGATGATGTCCGGCGTCCGGTCGTGCGAACAATCGTCCAGCACCAGTACTTCAAACTTTGGATAGTTGTTGGCCAGGATGGACCGCAGGCAATCTTCCAGTTCTGCTGTTTCGTTGCGCGCTGGTATGGCTACTGTCACCGTCGGCAGTTCCTTGTCCGCATACTTTTCCAGCACCGGCCGGTGTTTGGACTTCACAATGTTACGGACGGTGATCAGCAATACTCCGGCGGCAACTGCCACCTGCGCACCGGCCAAGTACGGCAGCACCTGCACTATGCCAAGTTCCACCAGGTTCCAGGCCAGGATCAGCAAAAGCTGAAGCACTCCCAGGAAAAATCCGGTTCGCCGGGTCGTTCGCCGCAAATAGGCCTCGTGCATCCGGCCTTCTGCTATTCGTAAATGATTGATGACCCGAAACAGAGCCACGACCAGCAGAGGAATAAGAAGTGACGGGCCAAACTGCCATTGTTCAATCACGAACGCGCTTGTTCCAAAGGCCGTCAAAAACAGCGGTACTCCAATAGCGTACCGTCGGACCGGCCAAAGCCCCGGTCCCACATATATCATCCATTCCAGTCCCACACTGAGTAGCATTAAAACCGTAAGCATTTCTTTGACTATACCACAGGCCAGGGACGGCTCAGCGTCTCCGGGGATTCAGGATGAGGGCTTGGGGGACAGGTCCATACCCCGCCCTGAACTGCTCCTCTACCTGATCGGGGCCAGAGCCTGCCTCAGCTTGACAGGGGGGAATGACAATGGAGGGTTGGGGTTTTGAGAGTCGGGTTACAAGAGCGTTGCTCTTTCCCGGGGTTTTTGCTATGCTTGACAAGTCAGGAACTACCGTTAATGGTAGTTTTTTAATTTTGATTCACTTTTAAGCGAGTTTACAGGAGTAAATCGTGGCCGCAGAGAAGCAAAAGAAGCGTCGGGTTATCAAAAAGTCAAAAACAGTTCGCGAAAAGCGTGAAAAGGCCGCAGACGCCAAGCCGAAGCAGCGCCGCGTCCGCCAGGCAGCAGATAAGGCCAACCGGCCTATCAAAGCCACGGGACGGGGAGTCGCCAAAGCTGCTCGCCCTTTTGGCTTTGCACTGAAGCCATTCAGAACCCGCCCGGGCCGGTTGGTTGGCAAGGTCCTCTACAAGGTTTTATTCATCGGCTACTTTGTAAACAGCTGGCGGGAACTCCGCCAAGTGGAATGGCCTAACCGGCGTGAAACCCTCAAACTTACCCTCGCCGTCTTTGTATTCGCCATCAGCTTTGCCCTGATGATAGCAATACTGGATTTCGGCCTGGATAAAGTATTCAAACAATTACTTATATAACAATAAAGGTGGATAAAGGAACCAAATTATGAGCAAACGCTACGATACTGCAAAACAATGGTACGCCATCCACACCTACAGCGGCTACGAGGAGAAGGTGGCCGAAAGCATTCGCCAGCGCGCCGACAGCCTGGACATGAAGGACAAAATCTTTCAGGTCCTCGTGCCAAAAGAAAAGATGATAGAGGTCAAAAACGGCAAGCGTAAGGTGGTAGAAAAGCGTATCTTCCAGGGCTACGTCATGGTTCAGATGAAAATGAGCGAGGACGCCTGGTACATTGTCCGTAACACCCCGTCAGTCACCGGCTTTGTCGGCTCCGGGTCAGAACCAACCCCCGTCAGCGATGAGGAAATGGAAAAGATCATGAAGCGTATGGGCCGCGATGAACCCAAGCACAAGATCGACTACAAAGTCGGCGAAGTCGTCAGCATCACCGACGGTCCGTTCAAGAGCTTTGACGGTACCATCAGTGAAATAGACGCCGCCAAGGGCAAGCTAAAAGTCCTGGTCAACATGTTCGGCCGCGAAACCCCGGTAGAGCTGGATTCCCTACAGGTCAAGCGGGTCTAACCAAATGGTCAGAATAGCACCCAATGCACCAGACGGAATGGTACCGCCCTGCATGCTTGAAGGGCTTACGGACGCCGTAAGGAATAATAATCCCAATGCTGCAGCTGGCAGGTTTGTAGTGGATTATACTTTTAGCAACGACCGCCAACAAGAAATAGCCACGTTGCACTGCGCCTCAAAAGCACTCGGTGTATGTACGGGCGAAGTAAGTGTGCAGTATCCCGATGCCAATCCCGGGCAAGACCCCGCGCTTGTTGAGATTTTGGATGCACAATTAGCAGATATAGCGTGCTCGCAGCGCTTCAGACTCAGTAACAGAGATGCTTCGTAGGATTTTGCTGCAATGCTACTCAGCATGACAAACAGAGAGTAACCTGCCGACATTCAGGGTTTGAAAAATAGAAATAGTTTATTATTCTACATGCTATGCAAGGCCCAGACCACGAACCACTCCGCCCGATTGCTAATCAGTTGCCAGAAAACGCCGGCAGCCTGGGACTTCCACGCAGGGAACCTGCCACCAATCTGCTCAGCGATTCAGCAGACACTATGGTGTGGTTGCGCTCCACGGCAGCACTCAACCATCCCCTCCTCACGACAGAGAGGACGCAGAATCTGACTCTGGCGATGGAACGCAAAAATGCTATCCTCTCCGACCATCCGAACGGAGACCTTACCCCAGAAGAAAAAACTGCCGTAGCGGAAGGCGAAGATGCTCAAAAACAGTTTATAGCCAGTAACCTCCGCCTGCTTCCGGACAGCGTAAGAACCCTCCCGGTGGGCGGCATAGTTGACCGAAGCGACCTCATCAGTGAAGGTTATTTTGGGCTTAAACGCAGCGTAGAAAAATTCGACTGGCGCAAAGGCTTTGAGTTTTCGACTTACGGTGTTCCGTGGATAAGGCAGCTTGCCAAGAGAGGCCGGAACCGGCAAAGGCTTGGATTCCGGGTGAAAGATGACAGAATTGGCGAACTGCAAAGAAACCTAAGCGCTGTGGCCGGTGACGAGGAAGGGCTCAGCGATTCAGACCGGCAGCTTTATCAATTTACCACCCCGCTCTATGGCGATGCCCCTGAGAATACTGACAGCGAACGAACCCTGTTTGACACCCTAAGCGATGGCGGCTCAACCGAGGATACAGCACTTCAAAACGTTGAATATGCAACGGCTCAGCAACATATGCAGAACCTTGACCCCAGACAGCGACAGGCTCTGGAACTCTACTTTGGACTTGATGATGGCCAGGATTGTACCCAGAGAGAAATCGGTCAGCTGCTTGGCGTCAGCGAATCCTTAGCCCTGCAAAGAATCCAAACCGGTCTGGATAGCCTAAGACGCATGATGGGGGTAGCGGACCCCAAGGCACATGAACCCTTGACCTCAGATGAGGAAAAATTGTTGGAGCTTGCCGGGCAGGGACAAACCCAGGCAGCTATAGGTGAAGTGTTCGGCATATCAGCCAGGTCTATTTCAAACAGGCTTAAAAAAGGCCAGGATCAAGCAGGAATACCAACACGCCCGCGCCTCCGCAGAAGAAACCTAGCCTGAACCCGGAGAATTTTATTGCATCAGGCAAGTGGTCGGAGTCAGAGGAAAAGATCCTGGATGGGTTCTAAGGGGTAGATTTTTTAAATCTTAGTCACACTCCTCGTTCGGTCGATTACTGGACAACACAGGGTAATCCGTAGTACTTTGTAGTCCATAATGACAGAGCATCATCTGACCCCCAGGCATCGCAGCGCAATTCAGTCAATGAACGACACTCTCGGCTTTACATCGGAGTATGTCCGAAGAGAGGTTGCGTTACAGGTGGGAACGGTGATACACGCCACGGACCTTTTGGGAGTAATTTGGGGTCGATGTGCCCGCCGAAGGCACGGGTATGGAAGAAGGGGACCTTTTCTCTTCAACCAGCCGGGAAGACGCCGGTTTGTTACCTCCGACGGCATTTATTTTCCAGGCCCTGCCTGATGACACTGAGACACTGCCCGAACACACCTTCGACCAGCAGCCGCCCCTATACGCCGTCACCCATGGACAAGTAGGAGATATAGTCCGTGATAAAGAAATTGGGAGCAACTATTTGAGCGGAGGGGGATTGAAACCGCTTGTTATGCTCTCTCATTTTGATCACCCCGTAAACCGGGCCATAGTAGGAACCCACGCTTTTAATACTGTCGCACAAGGTATATTCCAGGGGATCCCTATCTCCCCAGATCTGACCGACCCCAAGAATGCAGTTCTAAGCGGTGCTCAGCACATCAATAACGCTAGAGATATCACCGATGCCCTAGGGGCCATGGACGACAGCGGCGCAATTGCAGAATGGATAGAATCAAGCACGGAGTCATGGAAGCAGATCTTCAGAGGAAATCACGCAGAGCAGATTTCTCCACCTGATCAATCACCCATTGGAGAGGCATTCAAAAGAGAGCCACTAATTGAGGGCGTACTCCAAGGCATGTTGGCTGCCAAAGCAGTTCATGAGTGGGTTCTGCTAGAAGAAGGCGGCACTCCGGACCAGACAGCATTTTTGGTCCACAAGATAATAAATGAACGAATTCTGAGTCAATAGACCATACCCCGCTGGACAACAGGGGTAGGTTGTAGTACAATCTACGCGTTACACACTACTAACACACTACTAAAAGGGTAGGAGAATAGCCCACGCTTCAACAGGCTGTTCGAAAAGGAGTTATTACTTATGGCAAAAGCCGTAAAAGCAAATTTGAAAATGAAGATCAAAGGCGGCCAGGCCAGCGCAGCGCCTCCTGTAGGTAGCACGCTGGGTCAGCATGGCGTGAACATGATGGATTTCATCCAGCCGTTCAACAATGCCACCAAGGACCGCATGGGTCAGGACCTGACCGTACACATAACTGTTTACGAAGACCGCACCATGAACTGGCGCGTGGTCGGAACACCCACAGACGACCTTATCCGCAAGGCCCTGGGTGTTCAAAAAGGTTCCGGCAAGCCCAACACTGAAAAATTGTCAAAGAAGCTGTCAGATACACAGCTGACCGAAATCGCAACTGCCAAGGCTGGCGACATGAACACTACGGACATCCCAGCCGTCAAAAAAATGGTAGCCGGCACCGCCCGCAGCATGGGTGTAGAGGTAGAGGAATAAGCCATGCCCATGTTCGACTGCGGAGAGAGTCCCTTTGGTGAACTTGGCAAAGCCGAACGCCAACTAACCGTCTTCTTGCCGGAATTAAGCCAAGACAATGAGAGTCCATTCCAGTCGGACTTCCTGGGGCCCCACGCGTTTCTTGACGCCTCACCGGACATACTCTTCGGAACCGACAGTCGCCCCTTTCCAAAACCCTATGACATCATTGAAACCACAGCAACCGAAGAACCATCCGAACATCGTTCTCCATGACTTAAAAGAAGTAATTAAACTTGTGGAAGGCCTCTCAGCCGCTTGTACCACGAAAGGAATCAAATCATGGCAAAGAAAGCAGAACTACTGGAACAGGCAAAAGCCCTGAACCTGGAAGTAACAGACAAGAACACTGTGGCAGAAATTGAAGCCGCTATAGAAAGCACTTCACGCGCTGTCATTCCGGCCCCCGAGCCGGAATCCGGTGAAACCATAGATCCTCCGGTCAAGCCGGAGGATGACACCAAAGAAGCTAACAAGCCGCTGGCAAAGGCTGGCAAGCGCAGTGCCAAAGCGGTAGCCGAGGTAGAAGAAAAAGAAGCCAAAGAAGACCGCAAAGCCGCCAAGGTTGAGGCCGAAGCAGAGGAAAAGCCCAAGCAGAAGCAGAACCCATCAAAGTCCAAATTGGAACGCAAGGGCAAAAACTTCCGCAAACTGGCCGAGCAAATTGAAAAGGGTAAAGCCTATAACCTGGCCCAAGCCCTGGACCTGGCTACCAGGACCAATCCAGCCAAGTTTGATGCAACCGTAGAGGTTCACATCCGCCTGGGCGTCGACCCCCGCCAGGCCGACCAGAACATCCGCGACACGATTGTTCTGCCAGCCGGTACCGGCAAATCTGTCCGGGTGGCCGTGTTCGCAGATGTAGCGGACGTGGCAAAGGCCAAGACCGCTGGGGCTGACATAGCTGCAGCCGATGAGTTTCTACAGCAGCTGGACAAAGGCACGCTGGACTTTGACGTCCTGATTGCCACGCCGGCAATGATGGCCAAGCTAGGTAAGTACGCCCGCGTACTTGGCCCTAAAGGCCTCATGCCCAACCCAAAGAGCGGTACCGTCACCACAGACGTAGCCAAGGCCGTTAAAGAAGCAAAGGCCGGTCGGGTAGAATACCGGGTAGACAGCACCGGCATTATCCACGTTGGGATTGGTAAAGTCAGCTTTGGTAGTGCTAAACTAGGGGAGAACGCCCGAAGCTTTTTGACCAGCGTGAAAGCCAACAAACCCGCCAGCATTAAAGGAACCTACGTGAAATCACTCTATATCACCACCAGCATGGGACCCGGCATTCCGGTGGATCTCGGCGAAGCCAGCTAAAAGCAAAAACAGCCCGACCACGGGCTGTTTTTGAAATACCAGGACAAGGAAAAGGGCATGCCAAACAGATCCCGCAAAGACGAAATCAGGCGTAAGAAGCACTACAAAAAGACACCGGTTAGTCAGCGGTGTCCTTTTTGCGATGTCAAGGCAGAGGAAATTGTAGAAACCGGCACGTATTTTTATGTCATGCTTGTTCTGTTCAAGTACACGTATTGGGACGAACAAAACGTAACCGATCAGTTATTGCTTGTCCCTAAAAAGCATGTAGAATCGATTAGCAAGCTTCCCGCCAAGGCAGCAGAAGAATTCCTAACCCTTATCGGCAAATACGAAGGTCAGGGCTACAGCATCTACGCTCGTACACCAAAAGCCACCTCCAAGACCGTGCCGCACCAACACACGCATCTCATCAAGGTACAGGGTGAAAGCAAAAAGTTCATGCTGCATCTGCGCAAACCCTACGTTCTCATCATGCGATAGGCTATGCCATACCGCAGAATTTCACTCCAGACTCCTACAAAACTACAACGCTTCCGGCTGCTGTGGACTTGCGTCATAGATTTGACACCACGTACACTATATACATTCAATGAGGGAGAAACGTGGGGGTTTATAGCAACACGCAGATACTACGGGCGTTGGAAGAAGGTCACATTGTCTGTGCGCCTTTTAACCCAAAGCACGTCAGCCACGCCAGCCTGGATGTCACGCTGGGACACTACTATTACCGCACCGGGCAAGCCAGGCGGGGCTATGTTTATAATCCGTTTTCGGAATCGGACGTTCGACGTTACTTTGGTGAAGTTCATCAGGCAGTCTTGCACCAAGACTGGTGCAATGCCAACGGCGTCAAACCACTGGAAGGCATACCGGCCGACCATCCGGTCATACCGCTCAAGCCCGGGGAACGCATCTTGGCCCATACCCACGAATTCTTTGGCATTAAGCCGCCCGGCGCGTTTGAAGTCAAGTCCCGTTCCAGTTGGGGTAGGAACGGCATTGCGGTGTGTTTTGACGCTGGCTGGGTCGACCCGGGCTACATCAACAGATTGACCCTGGAAATCTACAATCTAAATGAGCACGAGACAGTGCTGCTTCCGGTAGGCGAGCGCATTGCGCAGGCCGTCTTTCATGAAACCGGGCCGGTAGAAGGCAATTACGGCGAAGGCCGGGACAAAGGATTTAGCGGTAAATACCAAACCGGCACAAACCTGGACGAACTCATCAGCACCTGGATGCCGGACCAAATGTTACCACGCGCCTACAAAGACAACCGCTCACTCCCACAGGAAATTAAAGGTTTAAAAGCACGATGATCCTAAAAAATACTCCCAAGAGACAGGGCGCTTTTATCGTCATAGAAGGCACGGACGGCTCCGGCAAGTCTACCCAATTCAAGCGGCTGGCGCAGCGGCTGGAACGGGAAGGCTACAAAGTTGAAGCCTTGGAGTTCCCGCAGCACACCGAAGCCTCAGCATACTTTGTTGAAAAGTTCCTCCGCGGTGAATACGGCGCACTTGATCAAATAAGCCCCTATGCCATTTCATTGTTCTATACCCTCGACCGTTACGATGCCAAGGCAAAGATAGAAGCAGCCTTAGCGGAGGGCAAGGTGGTACTAGCAGGACGCTATACGGGGTCAGGTATGGCTCATCAGGGAGCCAATTTTGGACATGCAGAGGAACGACGCGGCTTTTTTATATGGCTGGATAGTTTGGAGTTTGAGACACTCAAGATCCCCCGACCGGACAAGAGTTTTGTGCTACGGGTACCCTTTGAAACATCCCAGGCCCTGCTTGATCACACCGGGAAAAAGCTGGACATCCACGAAGCAAACCATTTGCATTTGCAGAAAACCATTAGTGTCTTCGACGATCTGGTGCAACTATTTCCCAAAGACTTTACAGCCATAGATTGCGTTCGCGGCGGCCAGCTCATGAGTGCCGATCAGGTAGAAGACATGCTCTGGAAGACTGTCCAGCCGCTCTTGCCCAACATTCCTAAAAAACCAGCGGCCGCCACTGTTGACTCACCGGCAACAATCACAAAACCAGAAAACCCCTATATCAGAAAGGGCGAAAAGGGCTGGGAGATTACAGAAGCAGGGAAGAAATTTCTGAAAGAAGCCGTGACAGACAGCGAGGGTAATGTCTATGCCTTTTCAGACAAGCTCAGTACCCTGACCATTGCCGCTGCTATGGCCCGATTGTCACGGCGCGGGGACGACATGCGGATTACTATTTTGGACGAGTTCGCCGTGACCGCCGGCAAGGATGATGCCCTCCTGAGGCGTGTTATTACCGCTTTTGGGGACGACTCTGTGCAGCAGCTGGCCGGCCTGCACGTGGTGGTAGAAAACGCCAGTAACTTGCTGACCAAACAGCTGGAATGGGGACGCCTCGCGTCCTACCTGGAACAATCCACCCGCTACATTTACTTTGACCAAAAGGACCAGGCGGGCAAGTTCAAGTACTACGCACCAGATCATCTGGATGACCTGACCAAAGCCAAATATCGGGCCGCTATGGACAGCATCTTTGAGCTGTATTCAATTATGGTCCGACGGCTCACGGACCACCTCCAAAAAAGTTCTGCCACGCCAAAGGCCGAACAGGACGGTGCCTGGCGCAGCGCTATCAAAGCCCAGGCCTGCGACGCCGTGCGCCCCGTACTGCCCGTGGCGACCAAATCCACGGTAGGAATTTTTGCCAGCGGGCAGGCGCTGGAGGCACTCATTATGCGTTTGCGTGCCAGTGATAGCCGTGAGGCCCAGGTCACGGGCGATGCCATCCTGGCCCAGGCCCGTAAAGTCATCCCGACTTTTCTGGAGCGGGCAGACAAGCCTGACCGGGGTGGAGCCACTACTGCCTATATGGCAAACACCCGCCGCTCTGTAGCCGAACTGTCCCAAAAGTACCTGCCAGATACCTACAGCAATTCTCAGGAACCGGTCAGCCTGCAAAGCGCCTGGCCGCGTAACGAACTGGACCTTGTGCCGCACATGCTGTACGAATCCAGCAGCTTGTCTTTGGCAGAGATCGAAAGGGACGTTTCCGGCTGGCCAATTGACCGCAAACTGGAGGTCTTTAGCACATATATGGGCGAACGCCTCAACCGGCGCCACCGGCCGGGCCGGGCGCTTGAGCAGGCCCACTACACCTGGGACCTGGTCTGTGACTACGGCATTTTCCGCGACCTGCAGCGCCACCGCATGGTTGACGACCTCCAGTGGCAGGCCCTCACCCCGCGATACGGCTACGAAATGCCTAAACTCATTGAAGAAGCCGGCCTGGCGGAGGCATTTGAAAAGTGTTTTGACCTGTCTGCAAAACTGTATTCTGCTCTGCAGGCTGAGGGGTACGGCTACGAAGCCCAATATGCCACGCTCCTTGGCCACCGCATGCGCTGGAAAGTAACCATGAATGCCCGCGAGGCCTTTCATTTCCATGAACTCCGCACCAGCCCACAGGGCCACCCCGGTTATCGCAAGCTGGTACAGCAAATGCATGAAAAGCTGGCAGAAGTCCACCCACTGCTCACCGAAGCCATGCGGTTTGTAAACCAGGACGAAGACCCCGAACTCACGCGCCTGGCCGCCGAACGCGCCACCCAGTTCAAATTGGCGCAGATGGAAAAAATCCGCCATGAGCCCCACGCCTGAAGTCCCGGATACGCTTGGCGCGCTTTGGGACATTTCTCAGGGCGCCCATGACCCCGTGCATGTTGTACGAATATTTATCCAGCCATGACCTCATGATTGGCGAGGTTGCTCCTACTCATATAGTAGTTTGAGGAGATTCTGGCACAGAGGTAACTATAATTTCATACCATACACTGTGAGGTTCTGGAAGTACTTCACCATTCCTGCCAACTGCGTTAAGCGTTGTCCGGTGGACCATGAGCCCCCTCCCGTCAAGCGCGCCAATGGCCGTATTGCTCCAATCCACTGCCTCATGGGGCTCCGGGTTGCCAAGGCCCAGTTCGGCACGCACAAGCTCATGTGCTCCCTCATGCACTTCGCTGTCACCAACCACAAAGTAAGCGTTGCACAGCTGCCCCACAGAAGTTTTCCTAAGGTTGTCCAGCACACCGTCAGCCATCTCTTCTGCCAGTTCCCGGAGCTCTGGGCTCAGACCATCTACCGCTCCCGATAGTGCATCCGGCTGCGTCCACGCATTACCCCAGGTATGGGAAATGCCCATAGGCTTTTCAAATACACCATCCTTTTGGCGCGGCTCGTGCAGTTCGCCCAAAAGAACGTCTGTTTCTGATCCTGTGTGCGGTCTGTCGTATGTAAGACTCATGGTGTTTCCTTCTTATTTAAAAACCGGATCCCTGGGTTGGAATCCGGTTTGCTTTTAGCTGCTGGGTTGGGTGGCTGAAGCTACACGGATTCCAATTCATTCATAATGAGCACAAAGTTATAGCCTGTGCGGCAAAGCTGCGTAGTTGAATTTTGATAAGATTGTGTTTTCACAGCTTTTTCACTGTACATGTTAAATAACTTGCTTGTCAATAGTCATTTTGAAGGGTATGGTAAATATTAATGAAAACACTGAAGCACCTTCTCCTCCTCGGCCTTCCAGGGCTGTGCTTCAGCATGGTTGAAGCCGCGGACTAAGTCCGATCAGCACAGCCCCAAAGAAATCAGGCTTCAACCAAAGCCTGATTTTAATTTTATTGAGGAAAAAACAATGCGAACTATAGAACACACTAAAGACAGTGGCAGCTCTGTTGACGTAGGCGACATAATTACCCGGGTTATGAGGAGTGATGGGTGGATACGCTACGCCTTGGCTGCGCACGATGTACATCCAGATCCCGCTTCATGGCAAAACCGGCCTGGAGCAGACGTCGCACACGAACTGCTAACTTTAGCCGCCCATCTTCCCCCTTCATCCAAGCCGGGCATTGCCGAAACAAGGGCAGCCTTTATCGAACAGGGGAGGACCGCCACAACCCAGGCGATTGGTAGTATCGCAGGCACTCAAGTGGTAGCTGGCTTTGAGGTGCGGCCTACGATGCCTTATGATGGTAGCGAAGGTGCAATACAAGGCTTCCCGCCACGCCAGGTAAGTGCTGCCAGATATGATTTACCGGCCTGAGGAGAATCCTGCTTGACAAAAACACAGCCCAGGAGCACTATGGGGCACATGACCAAGTCTAAACTCGTGATTGAGGTGGTGATTCTACCCGACTAGCGGGTCTCTGGTTATTGTCGTAAAAACAACCTACAGCCCCGCCAACCAGCGGGGCTTTTAATGTAAGAGAAAGGAACAAATATGAGTGAGGGATACCCATCCGGCGACCCAGAAAAGAGACGAACTGTCGAGAACTCAGGACTACTTGGCACATCCGGGCCGTTAGACCCAACGCCAAAGGACAGTGCGGGTTGCCAGTTTGAAGTACTTGGAGGCGAGCCATCGGCTGAAACGCTTACTCCTCTCGGTGACATACAAAACCTCTATGGCTACGACCCCGCCATAAAAGAGGACGAGGTTTACGAAGGCGGGAACATGGCTCGTTTTCCGCGTGGACTTTTAGGGGGAGACTAGTTATCTAAAAAAGGTGGTGTAACTATGGCAAAAACATTTGGGCCGTATAGTCCGGTTAGAAAAGCAGGCAGCTTCTACTACGTGTCCGGGCAGGTGGGCGTAGACCCGGAAACCAACCTCTGCGGACATACGGTCGACGAACAAACTGCTCAGGCGCTCACCAACATTGAAGCGCTTTTGTCTAAACATGGATTGGCCATGGGCGACGTAGTAAAAGTTACGATCTACGTCACAGACATGAGTGACTTTGCAGCAGTAAATGAGGTCTATACCGGCCACTTTGAGCAACCATATCCCGCGCGGGCAACAGTCGGAGTAAAAGATCTGCCGCATGTCGGCGGCGAAGCGTCTATAAAAGTAGAGATCGAAGCCATCGCCTACAAAGCAGAAAAACACAGGTAACGTACCTGCAGTAACAGGCAGAACCTCTAGACAGCAGAGCCACTTTAGTCCGTCATGCCGGGCTTGACCGCAAGGGGTCGTTTTAATTTCGAAGGACCATAACCCATGAAAGATCCGCTTAAACAAACACTGCTGGCGCGTGTCTATGACGTCGCCCGGGAAACGCCCCTACAACGTGCACCTAAAATAAGTAAACAGGTAGGGGCAGAGGTATACCTAAAGCGTGAGGATTTGCAGCCGGTACATTCGTTTAAACTCCGGGGCGCCTACAACAAAATCAGCCACCTGACGCCCGCTGAACAGAAAAGGGGCGTCATTGCAGCCAGCGCCGGCAATCATGCCCAGGGAGTGGCTTTGGCTGCCAAAAAGCTGGGACTGTCCGCGCTCATTGTCATGCCAACAACGACGCCAGCTATTAAAGTCGAGGCCGTCAAAGGCTACGGGGCAGAGGTAGTCCTGGCCGGCGACAGCTATTCTGACGCCTATGAACATTCGCAAAAACTGGCCCAGGACACCGGGCGCGTTTTTGTCCACCCCTTTGATGACCCGCTGGTCATCACCGGTCAGGGCACCATTGGCCGTGAAATACTAGAGCAACTGCCGGACGTCACCCATATTTTTGTACCGGTTGGCGGTGGCGGCTTAATTGCCGGCGTGTCCCAGTTCATAAAAGGCATCCGGCCGGATATAAAAGTCATTGGCGTAGAACCGGAGGACAGCAACGCCATGCAACTGTCGCTACGCGCCGGGAAGCGCGTCACGCTTGATCACGTCGGCATTTTTGCTGACGGCGTGGCTGTCAAATACGTTGGCAAGCTTACCTTTGCCATTGCCCAAAAGTGCGTGGATGAAGTCATGACCGTCAGCACAGATCAGATTTGCGCTGCCATCAAATCACTATTTGAAGACACCCGCAGCATTGCCGAACCCGCCGGAGCCTTGGCGGCGGCCGGAGCCAGGCAGTACCAGTTGCCTGAAAACGCCAAGGCTGTGGCCATATGTTCCGGCGCAAACGTAAGCTTTGAACGGCTCCAGCAGATTGCCGAACGAACGCTGATTGGTTCTGGTCGTGAAGCACTATTTGCCGTCACTATGCCAGAACGGCCCGGGGCACTCATGACTTTCTGTACCAAGGTCGTAAACGGCCACAGCATTAACGAGTTCAATTACCGGCTGCATGACCGCAGCAGCGCCCATGTCCTGGTCAGCATCGGCGTGGCCAACGCCGCAGACAAGGCAGCCTTCATAAAAAAGATGGACCGCCGTGGATACAAACATGTCGACCTGTCCCAGGACGACATCGCCAAAGAACACACCCGCCATATGATAGGCGGGCTTGGCCAGGGCCAGGACGAACACCTGTACCAGATAGACTTTCCGGAACGGCCGGGGGCGCTGGGTGACTTTCTGACGACCCTCGGAACAGACTGGAACATTAGTGTTTTCCACTACCGTGGTGCGGCCAGTGATACCGGCAACGTGCTGGTCGGCTTTGAAACGCCTGACCGCCAGGCGCTGGAAGCCAAGCTGTCCAAAACCGGCTACGACTGGCACCCGGCCGACAAAAACCCCTCGCTCCAACTGTTTATACGATAATTTTTCTCTTGCCTTGTCGTTCGCACCTGACTCTCAAAGCCCCAGTCCTGTCATTCTCCAGCTTGACTGGAGAATCCAGTAGAAAAAGACTGGATTGTCTGGTCAAGCCAGACAATGACGGGTCTGAGAGTTAGGGTGCTCCCTGGGTCAAGCCCGGTATGACACCGTGCAATAAATAGGTTGTGCCTTATCTTTCATCCCGCATGTCGTTGATGGGATTGCGGCGCAGATTGGTTACCAAAGGCAGAACAGAACTGATCAAAGCGGCCATGATAATCAGACCCACCACATAGAACATATCCATCAAGTAAACCTTATACAATGTCATCTGGCGCGTCAGGTCAGAGGCGTTGAAGGAGACAATCGCGCTGACGGTGAGGTCAGAGGCATAGCGATTATGCAGATACAGAGCCGCCGCAGAACCCAGCACAAACGCAAACAGCACTATGATAAGCGCCAGAATCAGGACATACAGCATATAAATAGACGCAATATCCAGACGCTTGGCCCCAATAGCCCGGAACACAGCCGTTTCCCGGCGGCTGTCGGCAATGATGCGACCGACCGTGCCCATCATGATAATACTGGACACCCCGGCTACGGCCAGGACGGCAACCCGGAAGTACTTACCCAAAAAGTCTTTGGCGTCGTCCAAGGCCACACTGGTCCCAAAAGGATACACAAAGAAAGGCCTGCCCGCTTCCTGACAAATCTGGCCCGGATCACCGCTTCTGGAAGTAAACTGTGGTTCGCAGTTTTGTTCCCTAATAAAACGCCGCGCCGCATCTGCCGTAGGGAATTCTACAAACCGTTGACTCAGACCAGTAAAGGAAAAGGACGTATTGCCGGTCGAATCAAAAAGCTTTTTGGTCACGGCATTTTGATCAATTGCAGCCTGGGGCGAATACCAGCCGGGAATAACAGATGAGGTGATGATGGATTCTACAATCTGTACAAATGTGGCCGCACTGCCCCCGGGCGGGTCCGGTACCATGCCGACGACCCGGAATTTTACTATCTGGCTTTCGGCCGGTTCCTCGCCAAAGAGCTGCCGAAACTGCAATTCTTTGGCGGCCAGCTCTTTTTCAGCGGCCGGACGGCTGTCTTTTTGCAGCCTTGGTGCCGTACAGGGTTTGCGAGGGGTGGTATAGATGAGTGAGGGAACACTGTAGTCCTTCTTGCCTTTGTTTCGGGCCAGTTCGGCCTGCTGCTGGATGGCCTGCTGTACAGCATCGGCAGAGGTGGAGTTCCGGTAGCAGACGCTGTATTCCAACCCGCTCAATTTGCCCCGGACAGCCTGGAGCCGCTCCAGTTTCTCCGCCGGCGTGGCCGTACCAGAAAGCTTGGGTAAAGCCAGTAACTCTTGAGCAGCGGTGTAGGGTACAAAGACGGGGATAGCGCCGTCCGGGCCTGTTTCCGCCTTCTGGCCAGGCAGCAGAAAGGTGCCCAGTAACGACATGTCCATGCTCATCCAAGAGCCACTGAAAGAATCTATGCCCGTGCTGCCGTTAAAACCAAATGAAGCTGACGACTCTTGCTTATATTCCTCTTTACCATTTTTAAGTACCTGCAGGGCCGGGGCCGGAAACATCTGGGGCGCGTTCTGGGAATAGTAGCCGGTCGCACCGTATCTTTGCCCAATTTGCTTGAGCTGGGGCAGGCCAGGCAGGGGATGCTTTTTGTTGTATTCTTCTATCGCCTGATTGCCGGCCTGTGATTCAAAGCTCACCATTTGTTCGTCGCTGCCGGACATGTCGCGGTCCTGCAAAACCGGCGGTTCGGCTTTTTCGTCATACGCTACCCCCAGGCGTTTGGCCGCCGCCTTTTTGCGGGCAATCAGGTCAGTATGCAGCTTTTTGGCCCGTTCTATAACTTCTGAATCGCGGCTGGCTTGTTCGGGGTTGCCAGATGCTGCGGGCGCAGCCGTTACAATGTAGCGCGACCCAAACCCTTCCTGGGAAAATGACTCAAATCCGGCAATAAACCCGCGGACAACCAGTGACCCGGTTATCAGTGCGGTGAACAACAGGCCGGAGATGATGACCGTCACCGCCAACCGTATGCGCCGGGCCCGCAGTTTGGTGTAGGCCAGCCGCAGGGAATCCAATGGTCTTATCACAAGAGCCTCCCGTCCTGCAGGCTGATTTCGCGGTCTGCCCGGTTAGCAATCTCCGGATCATGTGTCACTAAAATTATGGTAGTATTGAACTTTTCCCGCACCGCTTCAAACAGATCTATAATAGCCCGGCCGTTGGTACGGTCCAGGTTGCCGGTTGGTTCATCTGCCAACAACAGCTTGGGACTATTTAAAAGTGCCCGTGCAATAGCCGCCCGCTGCATCTGACCGCCGGAAAGTTCCTTGGGCAAGTGCCGCAGCCGGTCGGCCAGGCCAACTTCACCGGCCAGTTCTGCGGCGCGTTGTTTGCGCGGGCCACGCCTGGCCCCGGCAAACATGCCCGGCACTTCCAGGTTCAGTTGGGTGTTCAAAAAAGGCTGCAGATAGAAAAACTGGAAGACAAATCCCACGGTTTTGTTGCGGAATTCAGATAGCTTGCGATCGCGCAGCTTACCGATGTTCTGGCCGTCCACTGTCACCTGGCCGCTTGTGGGCTGATCCAGCCCACCCATAATTTGCAGAAGCGTGCTTTTGCCGCTCCCGCTTGTGCCGGTTATGGCCACAAACTCGCCCGCCTTAACAGACACCGATACTCCCTTTAGCGCCTCAACTCGCTGACGACCCAGTTTATATGATTTTGTGACCGATTCTAACCGCACCACTTCTACGGCACCATCTAAATTCCTGGCCGGCTTAGGAGCGTTGGGCCGTCTGGTGGCTTCAAGCAGGGCAATCGCCCGGTCAACATCCCCTGCATAGGCAATAAATTCAGCAATGGGGTCTTGGCGGGAATCATCAGGAAAGGCGAGCGAAAGCATGAGCATAATTATACGGAAGATAAACTGGTAATCCTATATGCACGCTTATCCACCAGACTCATAGCCCAAAGACAAGATGTATTGACATCTCCTAACAGATGAGATAGACTATTTTAGTTACCAAAGACAGCGACTGGATTTACAAAAATAAATCCTTAATAGCGTCGCCGAGGTGCCTTCTCAAAACAAGTCGTTTTGTTTTATAGAGCACACTTTAGAGCTTCTTGGTAACCAAGAAGTTTTTTTGGTACTAAAATCAAGCCTCGTCGTGGTCGATACGAGCAGACAGTAAAATACTAAATCCTACTATCGAAAATCTAAACAATTTCAAATATCAAATGATCGAAAATACAAAACAGGCTGTCATCAGCAACGTTTTGAACTTAGAACATTAGCTATTGTTTAGGGTTTAGATATTAGACATTAGGATTTCCTCCAAAGGAGGATATATGGCTTTAACCAAAGACAAGAAAAATGAAGTCGTCAAGGAAGTCAGCGACCTGCTGAGCAATTCCAAGATGACCGTAGTAGCTGCTTACCAGGGTACTCCTGTGAAAGCCATGCAACAGCTCCGCCGCGACGGCCGTGAAAACGGCACACAGATGAAAGTCGTCAAAAACCGTCTGGTTATCAAAGCCCTTGAGGTCAACGATACCTTCAAAGACGTTGACACTTCCACGCTGACCGGCATGCTCTTGTTCGCATTCAACAGCGAGGACGAGGTAGCACCTGCCCAAGTCTTGGCAAATTTTGCCAGGACACAGCCCACCATCGAATTCGTCGGCGCGTTCAGCGCAGAAGGCAAATTCCTGGCGGCCGAAGAAGTGACTGCGCTGGCAACACTGCCAAGCAAGAACGAGCTTATCGCTCAAGTTGTGGCAACGCTTCTGTCACCGGTCAACGACATCACAAACGCGCTTTCAGGCAACTTGCACGCCCTATTGGACGGAGTAGAAGCCAAGGCAACAGCTTAGGGAAGACCCTAAGCACGAAATCCTAAAAACTAAACAATTCCAAAATTCAAATAGCCAAAACCTAAGTCTCAAAACCCCAACCCTCCACCGTCATTCCCAACTAGATTGGGAATCCAGTAGACACAAGTAATTAATTTCTTTATTGACTGGATACCGGGTCTAGCCCGGTATGACAGGATTGGAGGTTTTGAGACTCAGGTACCAAAATTCAAAACAAGCATCAATCGCAAAGTTTTGAACATTTGGACTTAGAACATTAGATATTGTTTAGGATTTAGCAATTAGGTATTAGAAATTAATTTTTAACGAAGGAAAAATAGCATGGCAACTGATCTAAAGAAATTCGCAAAAGAGCTTACAGGCCTTACGGTACTGGAAGTCAACGAACTAAAAAACATCCTCAAAGATGAATACGGCATTGAACCTGCAGCAGCCGCTGTAGCAGTTGCCGGTCCTGCTGCTGGCGCAGATGCCCCTGCAGCAGAAGAAAAGAGCGAATACGACGTCATCCTGAAAGACGCCGGCGCTCAAAAGGTAGCAGTCATCAAGGCCGTCAAGGACATCACCGGGCTGGGTCTGGGTGAAGCCAAGGCCGTTGTTGACGGCGTACCAAAGCCGGTTCTGGAAAAGGCAAAGAAAGAAGACGCAGAAAACGCCAAGAAAGCTTTGGAAGAAGCTGGCGCAACTGTCGAACTCTCATAAATTCCAATTCCCAAAGGAAGCCGCTCTGTATTTTGCAGGGCGGTTTTTTTGTCCGCGGTTTTTTTGCAGTAAGTTTTTTCACTTTTCCACCTAAAGCAGTTGCTTTTTCCAGGCGTAAGCAGTATTTTTAGAAGCAAAGAGGGTAACAATTTGAAATACATACAACCACTGTCAAAGTTTAAGGCCGGGCTTGTCGTGGTGCTTGCCATTGCATTTATAGGGGCGGCCCTGTTGCAGCATAGCCTGGCAGCAACGGGCAAAATATATCTGTCACCCAGTTCGGCCAGCGTACTCAATGGCTCCAACGTCAAGCTCGCCCTACGGATTACCCCCGGCACTGCAGTTGATGGCGTAGAAGCCACCCTTACCTATGACAAGGCAAAATTACAATTCGTATCTATCGACAGTGGCAGCAGCGCCTTTTCTATTCAGCTCCAGCAAAGCGGCGGCAATGGCACAGTTCAGGTATCGCGCGGGCTTTTGGGCGGCACGGTCAGCAGCGACGCCCTGATAGCCAGCGTCACATTCAAGGCCCTGACCGGCAGCGGAACTACCAGTCCTTCGGTCAGCGGCAATGCAACTGCCGGCGGCGCATACACTAATCCAGCCGGGGGCAGCGCAACCGTTGCCCTGAAATCATCCGCCACGCAGCCAAAGCCAACACCAAACCCTCCCGCCAACAATGATACTGACACCGGCGGTTCCAACGACAACGGTTCAGGCGGATCCACCGGACAACCATCCGGCAACCAAGGGAGCCAAGGAGGCAGCGGCGGAACGTCGAAGCCTAACGCTTCCAAACCCACACTAGAGGTCAAACAAAAGTCAATTCAGCTTACCAAAGCAATTATTCTGATTAGCTCTAATAAGAAGGTCCAAGTATCGGCCCAGTTTGGCACAGACAAAGAACGCCTCAGTGTATCCACCCCAATCACCAAATTCAATAAGGAACACCAGTTGGCCTTTAATCAGAAACTCCTCATCCCGGGCACGACCTACTACTACCAGGTTACTGCCGAGGATGAGCAGGGAAATAAGACCACCAGTGAAGTACAGAGCTTTAAGACCAAGGGCTATAGAGTTACCTTTATCCTCATGGACAAGCTGGAACGATTGATGCGGAAGAAAAAGGTAACACTGCACTCCGACCCTATGACCGGTACCACTAACGACAACGGCCAAGTCACTTTCGATAATGTCGCCCCCGGCGGACACACTCTGGAGTATACGGTTGATAAACAGACCTACAAGCAGTCGGTTGACGTGCCCGACCAGGTCATTAAAGAGTCGGAAGATGGCACACAGATAGTCGATCCTCAAAGCGTACCGGCCGTATTCCGGAATGTACAAGTTACGGACAGCAATTCCCGGACACTGATCGTGCCCATCGGTGTCAGCCTGGCGGTACTCCTGGTAGCCGGTGCCGGTGCGTATGTCTTCATCAGCCGGCGACGCCAGCAACCAGTCGGTCTGGCAGCAGGCGTCATCCAGTCGCCCGCGCCAGTGGCACCACCCACCCCTCAGACGCCAGAGGACTACCTGCAAAGCCGCGGCCCCGGACAAGAACCGGACCCGGGCGCCATCGTAAGGCCACAGCAAATTAAAGAGTCGAAGGATAAGGATCAGGGGTGAAGCGCAAGCACGCAAACCACAAAAAGAAACTTATGAAAAAACTCTCACGCACCAAACTCCGAAAGAATATCCCTCTACTCCTTTTTGTACTTGCCTTTGCGGGAATCGGCACGTCACTGCTGGTCCTGTCCCGGGCAGCCACAGCCGTCAGCAGCGTAAAATCCGGACGCTGGAGCGATCCTACCGTCTGGTCTAATGGACGCGTACCAGAGGTTGGCGACACCACTACTATAGAGACAGCCCATACTGTTACGTATGACCTGGCTACCAGTCCTGTTTTAGCTGAAACACACGTAAAGGGTACCTTGGCATTTGACCCCAACAAGGACTCAAAACTGGTTACAAACAAAAACATGATTGTGACCGGCAAGCTCGCTATGAAGCCAGCAAATGCAGACATAGAGCACTTTGTGCAGTTTACGGGTATTGACGAAAGAACCTTTGTGGGCGGAGGTATGACGCCGCTCGCCACAGATGTCGGCCTGTGGGTCATGGATGCAGGCCAAATGGACGTTACCGGTACTGCCAAAACCAGCTGGACAACCGCCACTGACACGCTATCTGTTGGCGCAACCACCGTCACGCTCAAAAACGCCCCAACAGGCTGGCGGATTGGCGACACCATTATAATCACCCCAACCGAGGCACCAACTGTCGGCAACGCATCTTATACTGCGGTCGAAGAAAGAGAGATTACTGCCATCTCTGGCAATACTGTCACTTTCAGCAATGGCCTCAGCAGAGCCCACCCAAAGGTGAATAACATGTGGACCGCCGAGGTAGGCAACCTTACCCGCAATGTCCGTATAGAAGGCACCTCCACCAAAGTAACAACGACTGAACATGACGCCCCTGATGCAGACGACCGCCACAATGGCAATTCTCATATTTTTATTCATTCCCAGAACCCACAAACCATTTCGCATGCTCAACTCCGCTACATGGGGAGTGCCGGGGCTGATGAGAGAGTCAGGGATCCTATGCAACAAGTCAAGCTTGGCCGGTATTCACTTCACTTTCATCACGCGGGGAAGGGTTCAACCGGCTCTACTGTAGACGGCGTAGTCGTTCGAAACGCCAACTTCCACCAGTTTGTGCCGCATGCCAGCGATGGCATCACTATGAAAAACAACATCGCTTATGACAACAAATCCGGTGCCTTTTGGTGGGATCTGCACAGTTTGGACCCTGACAGCGACAGCCACCATTCGGTATGGGACCATAATCTGGTAGCAAAAATGCGGCCTAGAGGTGACTTTGCCCATTCCTTAGGCTTCTTCCAGCCCGCAGGGTTCGACAACAAAACACTTAACAACACCTACGTCGGTGCCTTGGGGGGAAACGAAGATTACGGCGGCTATGTGTGGATCAACAGCAACATTGGCGTGTGGGCATTCGATGGCAACACAGCCCACAATAACAACAGCAGCGGCATGCGTGTCTGGCAAAACTCCCCGCATGTTCATCCGATCACCAATTTTGCTTTCTATCACAACAAGTACTTTGGTATGAACCATGGCGCCTACGTCAATGACTACAACTTCGTAAATGGGTATGTCTACGGCAACGAAAAGGGTGGCCTCATGTCACATGCCAACTCGAACACGGCGGTACAGCAAAGGTACGAAAACGTGGTATGGGATGGCGCCGGCATTTCCCCTAACCTGATAGTGGTGGCCGAATCTCAGTTGTTCCATGGGTTTCCAATCTTGTTCCGCGACAATACTTTCCAGAATTACACTCAACACGCTGTCCTTATGGAAGGAATCGGTGCAGTTCCTAAAAAACTTGATATCGTGAACTCAACGTTTAAAGGACCGTCCCCGGCGATCTTGTATGGCAGCGACAGTAGTAATCCGGAAAATGTTGTCAGGGTCCAGCCCAAACCGGGCGAGGGTGCCCCCTATCAGATAAAGCCTGGTAATGTACTGAGTCAAACCTCCGCGTTTGCACCAAGTGCTCACTATGGCACGGGAACAGGGCTCTTAACCGAGTATTTCAGCGGGTCTAACTTCAGCAACAGGATATTCGCCAGGCTCGAGTCAACCATCAGCAACAACATTGCGCAAGATTACGATATCCCACCACCTTGGCTGGAACCCTGGCCAGTACCCTTCATGATGCGCTGGACAGGTGAGTACATGCCGCAGGAAGACGCCTCATACGTTTTTACGGCTGACGAGTTCTTCAAGGCGCGAATGTGGCTGAACGACCAGCTTGTACTGGATGCCACCAACTTTCACAGAGAACCAGTAGTGGGGACGGCCATACCTCTAAAAGCGGGCCAGCGCTACAAGCTCAAGGTCGAAGGTAACTTCTCGACCCCCGACCAGGGTGCCAACACATTCTATATCTTTAATCTGCTCATGCGTAAGGCCAACGAACCGGCAAGCACCAACAGAGTCCTACCCAGAACCCAGCTCTACTGCGGGAGCGATCCTGTCTGCAACCTTAACTCCGGCTTACCTTTTCCGACACCGCCAACTACTCCACCGCCCTCACCGCCTACACCGGACACCACTGCACCAACGGTATCTATCACAGCGCCGGCCAATAACGCTACCGCATCGGGCACACTCAACGTGGCAGCTAACGCATCAGACAATGTCGGTGTCACGCAGGTAGAGTTCCTGGTCGACGGCCAGAGCAGGAATACAGATACTTCCACTCCGTATAGCTTTGCGTTGAGCACCACGACTTTGGGCCTGCCCAACGGCACTCATACCCTAACAGCCCGGGCGCGGGATGCAGCCGGCAATATAACCACCAGTACGGCCGTTACTATCAACGTCAATAACGCTTCTTCGCCGCCCCCACCCCCGCCGCCTGTACCATCATTCCCGGCCGAAGACATCAACCAAGATGGTAGAGTTAACCTCTTGGACTTCAGTATCCTGGCTGCCAGATTTGGCCAGACAAACAACCTTGGACGGGCCGACATTAACAATGACGGCCGGGTGAACCTGGTAGACTTCAGCCTGTTGGCTGCCAGATTTGGGCGATAGGCTTAGCCACAACTACAGCCAGGGTCTAAGTGGTTGATTTAGATTGGGTCATTGTCGACGGCTCTTCCGCTCATGGTTCTGAGCCTTTTCCAATCGCTGCCTGGTTGGACGAGCGCAAGCCAGGCTTCGGACTTCGCAAGAGTTCAACAGCACCCTTGCAATAACGTGCAGGCTGAGGGTAGTTTTTGAACGAGCTTCTAGTAGAGTATTTCCCCGAAAATCCGGGTCCGCAACACAAAGAGCCGGAACAGCACTACATATACATGGAAGACAGCCGCCCAGCCCGCCAATACAATCCCGGCATGTTTCAGCATATCGGCGGCTGAAGCCGCCCTCAGCAGGGCGACGTCATGATTAAACAGGCTGGAAATAGCAGGATGCAGCGCAATGGTGGCAACAACCAGCAGTATTCCTACCAGGAAGCGCCATAACAGCCTTATAACAATCTGCTGGTGCAGCGGGTGATACACCACCCTGTCTTTGCGGGGCACCGTGATGTCCTTGTCACTGGCCTTCAGCTCCTTCAAGGTGGTAACTATGAAATCCAATGCAGTATAGAGGACAAGGCCCGTTACGCCCCAAATGAAGGCAGTAGAAAGCGTGCCCAGGGCACTGCCGCCAAACGTTCTGTTCAACGGCCCCAGAATACTGGTTGTATATATTTTAGCCAGTTGGTCGCTGTTGCTTCCAACAAACCGCGGCAGCAGCAAATCAGCCTGCTGGCTCAAAAGCACCAGGTGTACCCCCACTATGCAAACTACCCCCAGGAAACTGCCAGCCAGGCTGCCCGCAGAGGGAGACAAGCTCCGAAGGAAAAGCCGCCAGGCGGGATGTTCTTCATAGTGCATTACAGGTATTGTAGTAACCTCAGCCCCCTAATGTAAAGCATAGCCTGTTCTTAGAACCCATCCAGGATCTTTTCTCCTTGCCGAGAGCAGTTTTCGGGTGTGAGCCGCTTGTTTTTTGGTTTGAAAGGTACCTAGGTAAGTACCTTTCGGAGCACTAGTCTGATTAGAAGGCGAGCGGATTGCATGCGAACTTCTATGTGGAGAAGGGTCGGAGTCAGAGGAAAAGATCCTGGATAGGTTCTTA
>Ga0193742_1000402_pt1 | contig 29958 bp, 37 predicted proteins | sample L2c1metaG_FD_165511 | JGI IMG/M metagenome (GOLD analysis project Ga0193742, IMG submission 165511) | Soil microbial communities from a riparian zone of the East river system, Colorado, United States - L2c1 | ecosystem: Environmental > Terrestrial > Soil > Riparian zone | place: USA: East River... | reverse complement strand
ATAAGATCAAGAGATATGATCAAGAGATATGATCAAGAGATCAAGATATCTTCATATCTATAAGATAAGATCAAGTGAAGTTCAAATGTTCAGAGTAAGAGTAAAAGTAAAAAGAGTGTCGTAACAGCCATCATTGGAGGCTCCATCGGAGCTGTCCTTTGATTGTTCTTCAGAAAGAACGTGACTGAGCATGGACCATGACAGTTTTGCCACAAGGGAACTTCAGTACATATCCATGACATTTTGTGAGCAAAGAACCCAAGAGATGAACACTTTTTCTTGCAGGGGTCTCCACAGCTCAGAATCAATGTCAATAACAACGATAGGCATTGAGGAGGAGGCACCTTTATGTGGATTTGGTCCTATGATGGTTTCTCGTTGGATCATGGTACTTTGCTGTGCTTTATCAGGTTGGATTTTTGATACACTGGTCTACAGGGTCAGTACTTTACTTTAACAAGGTTTTCATCACTCACATCCTTTCCAATGCATCTAGTAACCCAGAAAACTTTCCTTCAAAGAGGCCCTCACTTACTCCACACTCCTCAATGAAGTACCTGGCAAATTCCAACACCCCATCCATGCCTTTCTTGCCCCGATGAACCAAACTATCCATCCTATCCTCGGTTCCCCAGCCCAAGACCCCTTCAAGAAATGGTTTAGGTTTACTTCCAGAGTTCATCTCCTTCAATATTGGATATGTCTTGGTTCCGAGGATCATTGCCAAATGGTGCCAGTATGTCATTTTCAGCACCTTCAGGAATGCTTCCAGGTATCTTTCTAATCAGCCCTTTGAGCTTCATAATGAATTGACTTCTTCCATTGGTAGATATGTTCTCCACTAAAACTGATGCCGCTTGCCCATTGGCATCCTCCTCTTCAAACTCCCATTCAAGTGGAGTGGTGGAGGTCAAAAAACTAGCTGGGATTGTGTTGCTTTGAATCAAGGGAGTTCCTTCCACCATTGGCGGGACCATCATAGGTTTTGGCTTCATAAACATGAGCAGAGACCCCTGAGCCATATTCTTTCCCTTCTTGTCCTGTCTTGCTTTGATATCTAGACACTTCTTGGTTCTGCAATGCCTTTTTGTGAGGTTTGAAATCCCAACTGTGCCGCAGTTAACTCGCATTCCACAATCAGGGCAAGTCACATATCCTTCATGGTCAATTTCAGGTGTCTTCAAATTTGTTAGCTTGAATCACCCAGTATCTGACTTGCTTACCACTTCTGCAGGCTTCATTGTTGTTTAGAGCTGGATTCTAGGGCAAGATTTGCAAAAGCCACAGATCAAGATAAGATCTTGATCTTATTTTTACATAATCAGCTTCTACAAGGCTTCTACTCAACTGTAGATACTTCACAACAATTCTTATAAACGAAAGAATGATTATGGAGGACTTTAAAGGTATATTAGTTGAATGTCCATTTATTTTTTTCGCAGCCTCCGGCTGGACTAACTGACCGACCCCCCTTGTAATTGAAACTAAATAATTGGGTATGGAGGAATCATAGAGGTATACGGGAGAGATTAAGGATCTATATCTACAGTGTACAACTTGAACTTGTCTAATCACTATTTCTCAAGTATTTCTGCAGTATGCATATGGCGTGCAAGCAAGTTGATGAAGAATCGGAAACTATGACCAAGTTCAAAATTCCGAAAATCACGTGTTGCGGAAAAATTGCTGGGTCAATTGCATTCAGTCATTACTGTACTTGGATGGTATTGGGCAAAACATCTGCTCTCGGTCAGAACTCGGATCTGCCGTGCTGAAAGCAAGGGCTCGCTCAGACCAGTAACTGTGAGAAATGGATCGTGCACTGGCCATGCGAGTGTGAATGTATGACATCGCTTCTTCCTGACAACTGTACTTTTGAATCTATTTAAAATTATACAGACTCAAGGACAGCTTGAGAGCCTCTGCTACTCATCTTTCTTCCGTTTCATTTTCTTCTGATTGCTCAAAACTTTCTACTTAGTACTGGCAATGGATTGCCAATACGCATCTCAAACTGACACCTTCTCATTCCGTTTGCCTCTCACAACAAATGCTAATCCTCATCGCGACACCTTTTTCGACACACTGCCTGGAAAATCCAGGGCACCCACGAAGACCACAAAGAGGATAAGGTATGTTTCTCCCCGTGCGACATCAGCTTGCCAAGATAAACGCAGTCTTTCAAAGAGGTGAGATAGCATGTGCAGAATGTCGACGGCTCAAGATACGCTGCGATAAGACGATTCCATGTTCGTCATGTGTTAAACGAGGGTGTGGTGCTCTATGTCCAAATGGTAGCATTTTTTTTTAGCAGCACACCTTGTATGCCCTCATTTTTGACCAGTCTTTTAGAAACAATTCCACCCGGCGAAGGCAGCCGGTCTGTCAAATATTATGACTAAACGATAAATATTTAGACCTGACCAAAGTTCGACTAGATTCGTTTTGGCAGCCACTGACCATCTCCGCGATAAATTAAGGCGGCTGAAAATGCGCATGGGCTCTCTGGAAGATGCCCTTGCCATAATTCACAGTTCTAAATTTGATCGACCTTTGCTCCTTTCAGATGATACCGAAGAGGAAGAAGCGCGATTGCTCAAGGCTGCCTCTGAAGAACAGCCACTACCCCTCACCGATGCGCTAGGAACACTCTGCCTGGATGCGCAAGGCGGTTCATGTTTTTATGGTCCGTCAGGAGGCTCAGAAGTCTGTTCTTTTGCCTGGTTCCTGGTTTACAATCTAAACTGATCTTTAACATTACGATAGGGTCTTCTAATGGTCAGCGAGTTTCGGCATATGCTCATCTCATCAATCTGATATACGGCATTCTAGTCGACTGAACGTGGCGCAACGACGCAGGCAAGGTCGACCAGGCAACTGCTTCAAGAATTAGACCCATCCTACCTTCCACCAGAAATAAACCATTGTTATCAATGCTTCCCACTGTCTCCTCCAAATGGTATAACTTCTTCTGTCCAGCCAGCGATAGAATCATTTCTGCCGTCGATAGATCGGGCCATCACATTATGCGATACTTTCCTCGAACACCTTTCCTGGATGTTTCACATCGTATCTCGAGATAAGCTGGTCAACGATTTAATTCCTATTATTTACAAGCAAACGTCTATTGCTTATGCCCCGCATGATCTGGCCTTCCTCCTTGCTGTCTTTGCTATTGGCTCTCTTGTGGACCTTAATCTTCCACCCTATAATCTTGAAGCACAGCATTACTATCGTCTATCTAGGGCGACCCTCGCCCTCCAGCCAGTACTAGGTGCTCAGTCTGTCGTCACAATCAAGGTGATTCCCGATCACCTTCTAAAGAGATTTTCTGACAGAACGATCTAAAGGTTCTTCATCTGATGAGTGTCTACAATGGCATGAGTGGTATAGAAAGCAATCTGGAACAATCATATGTTCTGCTAGATTTAGCTGGTCAAGTTGCTTTAAGGGTGCGTCTTTGACATTCAGGTCGTAATGACCCCAAATGTCTTACTCTCTTTATATATATATAGATTGGTTTCCGTAAGTAGCAAAATCTGTCAGGATCCTTCGCAATGAAGCGAATGTATGGTGTGGCCTGGTGTTTTTCTCACCCAGATATCGACCCATCAGTGTGGGGATTCGAAGGTAGAGAGGCATATGACCGACGCGTTTATTTCTGGAACCTGATGTCGGGTGTGTTATGGCAGGTATATATTTTATCTCTGTCAATCGGTCCCGAAACCTTCTAAGTTTTACCTCGACTCCGCCAATGCTAATCACATTATAACTTTTTCGTTTTGGTATGTCGACAGAGCTTGGCCACTGGACGACCCCCAAGCTTGTTGATGTCGTACGTCGATTGCCGGATTCCAACTGCTGAGGACGAGAGCATATTTCTGGACAGACATGCTCCATCTAGCTGTAGGTCCAGACTTTCCTTCTTATTGTTTAGCAATAGTGCCCTAAGTTTTCTGTAGCCGGACTTTGGAGGTTGAGAGCAAGTGCGGAATGTCTCCTTCCGCTTGCACGCGCCCTTCTCGCCGCCAAACTTCCCAGCTATTCAACCATCATGGACCTTGACCAGAAAATCCGTGAATTGGCACTTTCGCGCTCTGATATCATTCAAAATCACACAGACAGAACTGCAGTATCGATGCGAATATTTGCGCGATCTCACCAAGAACTCAGCAAGTGCTTTAAATATTTGATTGGGATAGGTTGAACTGATATCGTGGGTTTTCTACTTCCATTAGTGCTTTTATTCCTCCATCGCGCTTATTTCGCTGAAGCGATGACTGAAAATCCTGATAATCCCATGAGCAGTCCTTATAGTCAATCTATCACTGCGGCATACTCGAGTGCTTGCATTGTGCTTCGGGATAGTATGACTCGGTTCATGAGTAAACCTTTGCTTTGTGCTCGTTGGAAAATATGGTCGTTCACTTTTTCTGCTGCTGTGTGTTAAACCCCTTTGATTGTTCTTTGTGGCATGGCAGCGTCTGATCAAGGTTTTGGATCCAGATCGTTGTTGGGACGGCTGCCATTCGAGGTGTCCATTTAAACCTACAGCCCCCGCCTTTAGAGGAGTTTGAAGCCATCTGCAAGATTTTCAGTAGTGCAGCTGAGACAAGTAGTCGTGCAGCACGAGCTTTGGTTAGTCGTTGTCCTGGTTGGCAGTTGCCTTTCGTCCTAACTGGGACATCGTGACAGCCCGTGTTGCAAGTAACACTTCAAAAGGCATACAAAGCTCACAAATATTACCAAGAACATGGGAAGCCCCTGCCGGCTCATATCCATGAAGATGATGAGCTCCGTTTTCTAAGAGGTCGGACTAGTGTCATCAAAGGGGATGAACCCCTGGTTCCAGCTTCTTCCCCAGAAAGCTCTGACATGGGTATGGAACCGCCACCAGCATTCCCTACCGAGCCGATCAGAACGACCACCTCCGCACCCAATTATCCAGTGTCTCTGTCTTTGTATTCTGAGCTGATCAATTTACCTCTCGCCCGACATGCTCGGGCACCTCTTTCGTCCGCCTTCCGGACATTGCAGTATCAAACATTTACAGATCTCTCAAACAGATTGTTCCATCATAGCACGGGCGCTGACCATGCTACTGTTCATGCGTTATCATCGCTCCAAGGAGGTGCAACGGCGTCAGCTGCGGGGACATTTCCTAGGACTAATCATGCTAACGACTACCAGTCACAGACGGTGCGGTGGCAGGGACATATTTCATGAATTGTAGACTGCTGAGTGTAAGGCAACCTTTCATTCTGCGTGGATCGAGGAGGGCAAGGTTCATTGGGATGATGTTTGCCTTCAAGCTCACGCGTTAATTCACGTAAGATTGCAGCCGTGCGGATAGGGTGGCGGTACGTATTAGATAAATCTAAAGTATCTGCGAAATGTTCCGATAGACACAAGGAAATGGTAGTATATACTTCTGTAAGCCTTGAGCTTGAAGACTGAGCAACCAATGCACATGCGATGTAAATGTAGGTAAATTACGGGTATGGTAAGCTAAGTAGTTGGAATGGTGCTGCTAGTGGCGCCTTGTGCTGACATGTCCGAGGTAGGTGCCAATTGGTCTTTTCTCCTGATGGGGGCATTAGGGTCTCTTGTCTTTTCCAAGTCCTCTTTCACCTGCTCTTCAAATCTGTCCTCGTTGAAAGAATTATTACAGCAGGAACCACAACATCCAGCCGTGGTGTTGCTGTTGCAACACCCGTTTGCCCCAAACGTCTCTGTGGTACGATGATCAGCGTTCAGCCTCGACCGACTCAACGTACAGACTCGGAAAGAATTAAATCTGCTTCGGAAAGTGATGCTAAGTGTAGAGTGGTTCTAGATCTGAGACTCACGCGTATTACACCAAGTGGTCAATGATGAGAATATGAAGAAGCCTAGTAAACGTTAACATATTCGAGGTTTTCGTTAGCTGGAAAGGAATTGACTACGACGACGTACAACAACCGCCACAAACGTCACTGTCGGCCATAATTTCTGTATTGTTGAAGGTGAAGTTAAGAAGGTGAACGCTCGAACCTTTGTTCTTATTATAAGCATGGTGCTGTACGCATTCAAGGTTTCGGCAAAGGTCAAGTCTTCGGGCCGTGATGAACGGCGCTTATCTGCATTAGACATTTTCTCGGTGTCTATAAACTACTCTGTATAACTAGACAAAGATGTTAACACTAATACACTTCCGTACAACTTGCAGCAGTGAATCCAAAGCAACGAATCGATTTTGTGTTTACCTAGACAGTCAAGAAGGGAGGATCGTTGAAAGGTCTGACAAATGAGTGGGATTTTCCCTGGCAGTCACAAGCCATTGCACTATGTTGTCCCTATCTTCATCCCTCATCATTAAGAAGTGAGGCGAACTTGTCGCTCGGATATGAGAGAAATCTTGGACGGAGAATGGAGTGAGCTAAAATGGCATGTCCAACTCAGAAATGAAAAAAAAAATATGAAAGGATAGAAGTTCGTACCTCTTTGGGACTAGATACTATGAAGTCGTTGGGGTATTGAGAGAATCGGATTTGATTGCAGGTTTCGATCGTAGGGTTTGAAGTCACTGAAAGGAAAACGTCGACTCTGGTTGAGGAATGCATCCTGAACTGTTCAAGAAGATATAAGATAAAAAATCAAGCAATCACAGGATGGATACGGACCTGATGGCACCCAAGAACTATTATGCTTCCAGATACGTTTTCGAGTAAAGCACTTCCATCAACGGATGGTAGAAGGACGACACAATTCTTGAGATTTCTTGCATGCAACGCAGATATCTTTAGGGAATCTCCTCCAGATGAATGGGGAAGCAGATTGACGATACAATCGTTGAGGTCGGACAAGGACAGGTCCGATTGTTGAAGATGTGTCGGAAGGGACGATATAGTCAGATATGCGCGTGTTTGTTGAGATAGAGTTAGATTTGAAGAGGTCATTGGAGATGCCGGGGATATGATAGGTACAGAGGACTCCTTGCCGATCGTAGGAGATGGATGAGAACCCTGAGATGGTGGCTGGGGCTTCCGTTTAAATGCAAACTTCGCCTTAGGTACCTTCGATGCTCTCAAAGATTCGACAGCTTTTTCTAAACCTTTCAACTGCTGTAAAAACGGTCAGCTGTTCGATGGTTATTTTTTGGATAGGTATTGCATACCCATTCAAACTGTTTTTGGTCGTAACTGGGTATGGACCCAGTAGCATCGGCCAGAGACTTAGTTATCTTCGCTAACAATACCGAGAGCTCTTGGATCATTTCCTGGTGGGGTGAATCTAGTGCTTTAGCCGCATCGATTCGGGATTCCAAGTCTAGTTGGCCCAATATTATTCAGATGACATGCAAGAAGCAGATCAGAGTTTGTGGCAGACCAGAACGCATAGCCTGGAATTGAGGGGTGAAAGAATGGGAAAATGTCCAGCTTGCTGTATCCATCGTATGTATCAAAGCTTTTAAAAAATCTCTAGTATCCACAATAATATAGCTAAAAGATGTCGTGAAAGGGTACCCGGTAGGTTGAGATACGGGGTTGAGGTTTGTTTGTTCTCAACAAATAGACTTTCATCTTGCTTTGACCTGTTCTCTGTGCATCTCATCTGAATACTTGCACTCCCGATCCTTTTGATTGAATAGAACACAATGGCTGACGATATGGATGTCGATGATGAGCCAAAGACCAAGGTAAAGAAGGAAGGCAAGGATAACGGGAAGGCTCGTTTTGAAGTCAAAAAAGTGACGCGCTTTGAATTGTGAATTCCTCATATTCCTGACCTATCTAACGATTATATAGTGGAATGCCGTGTCTCTTTGGGCGTGGGGTGAGGTCCTTGTTGATTGCAAGGGGCATGAGCGCTGATTCTTAATGATTGCAGATATCGTTGTCGACAATTGTGCCATCTGTAGAAATCACATCATGGATCTATGTATGTTCCTTTGCCCCCTTGCGGGCGAGATGGCGAGGTGAAGTACTGAGATATTTTACAAAGGCATTGATTGTCAGGCCAACCAGGTTATGGCTACGAGCGAGGAGTGTAACGCAGCATGGGGTATATGCAATGTGGGTTTTCGTTGATCGCCTCGTCGATACTTTCTAATGATTTTACTTATCACCCGTAGCATGCTTTCCACTTCCATTGTATTTCTAGATGGTTAAAGACCAGGAATGTCTGTCCTTTGGATAATCGTGAATGGGAGTTACAAAAGTTAGTCAAAAATTCCTTGTTTACTCTCAGTTTCTTCAACTTTTATTCTAACCTCTTCTCTATCAGATATGGTCGATAGGCGCTGTCCAATTGAAGTTCTCCTTTACTCCACTTCCTCCTCGAGACGTTTGTATATTATCGCTGTCACACTTTCATTCACACTATTATCTTACGATTGTTCGATCTCCATCATATTGGACATATAAAAGAGCCTTGCTAGCGCCTTGGAACTCCTGTTTGAATCTAATGTTGAGCAATCTAACTTTTATGAACTTACGCTCTCCCGAGATCATATGGTTCCTTAGTTCTTCGTCTATTAAACAAGGGTATAAACACTACGTACTAGCTGACATTCGCTTCATAACTTCAAGCATCCAGGTTGTTCGAAATATCTGCTTGTCGTCTCGTATCAAGCTAGCCTCTCTTCGTACAAAGGTGTATACCTACTGTCTCGCTTCCACGTTTATAACGATACGATCTAAGAGATGTTATGATCCTTTCTGGCCATGCTTTCCGTATGAACGAGCCTTCCATGATCATAATGTCCTCGGGAGTATATTGGAACAGTGTCAGTCTACTCCGCTTCTTCCAGATGTTGGAAGGTCAAGAACGCGATACGGGCGCTCTTCTGAGGAGGAACACCTAATGATATCCAACTCAATTGCAAGATATGATAGGTAAGTACTCCTTTCTCAATTCCGCAGTGGGGGGGCAAGCAGAAGGCCACTAGCCATATCTGCATGCAGAAAGATCGGCTCGGTCGATAACAGGTGGTTTATTCTTCTTTTTTTATGCCTCCCTCCTTATCACTTTCATTGCCCATCTGTTAAATTATATAGGAATTTATATATAATCGCCAAAGACATACACTCTCAACGTCTGAGGGCCACCTGGTCCACAACCCCATCTGATGAATCCGGAAAGTCTATTAGCTGAGATTTCCGCTGTTTGACCGTGGGTTGCTACTGCCCTTCCTATCTTCGGCGTTGCTGAAATCAAGGAGATCGTTGGAAGCACGATCTCAGCAATCTCTGCATGTGAAATCTTGTTTAGGTATCTTGTCATTGGATTCTGGGACAAAATAAAACGTTAAATAAACACATTTTTGGTCAAAGCATTTTTATATTCAGTGATGTTTGAATAGTGTTCAAACATGAGAGAGAAAGTGCCAGTGGGGATGTGTCGAATGGCGCAGTCTCATTATTATGTAGTTGATAATTGAATTGACAGGGTGAAAGTTGGGATGCAACAAATTCCATTTCAATTATATCCTAAGTTCAGGATGAACTTGGTGAACACTGGTTTGCCATTGGTAAGTTTGGCAAGGAAGGGGTTGCGGCCTATCCCGTCGCCTAGATTCAATGTTCTGCACAAGGCAGACAGTTGCAATTAAGATAGGATCGATCCTAGTATTCACGTGAGCAAAGCAGCCACCTTATAATTTTCGTACCCACTGACCACGCATGCAACCTGCTGTTACCAGCACGAGGACCGTGCAAACTTCCGGACTTTCCAGAGCGCACGTTTCAAATATTCGGCGCTCCAACTCCGGCGGAAGTTAGGGTGGCCCAGTCACTTTTCGATATAGACGAAAAGCAGATTTGAAGGTAGCATAGAGAGCGGCAGCATGCTCAGTGTAGGATTTCATGTGGAAATGAGGTGGAAGCGGGGGACGGCTGTGTCAGATCTTAAAAGGTTGCTCTGCCGCTTTTGGATCCCAGTATGTGCTCAGGGAGGGCAGCCACCACAATCCCTTGACCAATTCCCTGCAAGCTTTATTGGGACGGTTGACACCTCTGCCAAGATTCTTGCTCGCATCGAAATTCTTCAAGGTGGAGAAGATATTCCAAACTTCCCTCTTGGTACTCCTTCCGCAAGAATTTTTCCAAAGGCCTCAAATTGAATAGATGGGCATCCAAACTCTCGACCATGAAATCGATCTGTTCAGACTCCGGTTGAACCTTCATCGCTACTACGTCTCCTCTCCAAAACAGCCGTTCCCTGGTCTTCAAAAGAGACGGAGTGACCCCGATTACACGAGCGACGTTGAGATTGACTGAGAGATTCGGAGACAGGTTGTAGAAGAGGAGGTGGGTGCTTTGGAGCCGTCCCGAGCGCTTCGATGGCCTGTGACCCGGGTTTTGCGATAGTCGTCACCCAATGTGCTGGCCATGTCAACACAGCGACTGCATCTAGCCAGCGATAGGATATCTTCAGAAGTCACAGTTCGGGCAACCATGTGAACTATGTGCGTATCTGAACCATCAGCGGGGAAGACGATGCATTTGCGAACCAGGATTTCCATTTTATCATTAAGGAACGACATTGCAGTAATTTAAGACTAGTTCGTCGTGTGTGGAGGGAGTTATGGTGGGCTAACGAAGCAAGTGGAAGTCGGACTGATCCATCCTTATTGTACTCTCCTCACAAAAGGCATTGAGTTACATAAGCTGGCCATCGCCACTTTCAAAGCACTGCTTACATAATGCTCACCGATCTGACCAGCTGAAGCATCATGATGATGTCATACTACCACATCAGGAGTTTGTGCGCAATGGCGCAGCTACCGCAGTGACCCAAGACCTCTCCTATTCGTTAACCACCACATACTTTGTGCATAAAATGTCCAACGTCGAAGCAAACACCAACAACAGCACCTCCAAGGGCACTGATAACGCTGCAGACACGAATACAGAACAATTATTTACGATTCAGCCTCACCCTGCTGTTGGTTACCCATATTTCCGAACCCTATTACAGAACTAATTAAGTATCATGTAGAAAACGAATGATCCTGCTGACCTTCAGCCTTCAGGAGGGTTGAGACAAGGTGGTGTGATGGATGCGTTCCATGCTCGCGATCCTTACGTTCCTAGTGAAGATATTTTGAAGAACTTGCCTGAACCTTTGGTGAGTACCCCCAAATTGAGATGATTGAACGCTAGTTAATTTGGTTGTGGCAGAGTCGTGAAGAGCTACAGGCGAAACAGGCGGCTTTGAAAGAAGTGAGTGGGGTGACAGAACGTAGGAAGTAAGCAAGACTTAGTTGAGAATGTAGGATCATGATGGAATGAGTTAGATTTTGAAGCTTGAAATTGCATGGATCTACATAAACGACTACTATGTTCATGTGGAGTTCAAGGACCTAGCCATATCGTCGTTGGACTTTGACACGTTGCAGTGAAAGCAACAATGACAAGTAGGCCACAAACAAAATCCTGTAGCTGGCAGAGGAAATGTTGAGCGAAACATGGCCATTCTTATATATCAGTACGTCTTGACTGTCGTACGTGCGAATGCTAGCTGGGAACGTTGTGAACGTTTGAATGTTCAAACATTCAGATTCAAAAATCAATGCACATCCTGGTAAGTACATTGAAGGAAATAAAATAAATGAAATGGTTTACGTTACTAGATAACCGCCAGGTAGATAATGTCTCACTCCATTTTCGCATTTCCTCCACGTAGACAAAGTTTCTTGCTCTTATTATCTAGACACCTTAAATGATATGTGTCTTCAAAATTGTGCAATGTCAGATAATGGCAGATATATGAATTGCACGCCCTCCTGAAACCCCTCGCGTTGCAGGTTCATCGATCATCAGTTAGCGGAAAAAATCTAAAAATCTTTCTTCCAGTTATTTACATATTTGTATTGGCTTCTAAAATCCGAATTTTAGCCCACAAACAATATATTTTCAGGAAACAAAAAATCTCACACGCCCTGAGCTACGAAACCACGCGGGAGAGAGGTTTTCGCAGATTCTGCAAGCAAAAAAACGATATTTCAATGCATTTTCTCACTTTCATACACTGGAATAGAAATTCGAAGGTTTTCAAGTTCTCCCTTTTTTTTTCCACGTGGAACACCCAAATTTTTGCCCAAGGTCACATGAGCATACACGGTCGCGTTATTGCCGACCCTAAAGTGAGTGTGCATTGTGTTGGTTGATTGTTGTATTTATCGACTAAACATTTGTTCACGGTCTTCATGTCCGATCGTCGTTCCCAACAGTAATGGCAAGCGATTCATCCGACATCTGGTCCCCTCGACAGGGGACTACAACCTTTACAGATACTTTCTCTCCTACAAGACAATCATACACATCTCAATCAGGTATGTATTTAATTTCTCAATCTTTCATCACTAATGGTCTATTAGATGTTCAACGTTTTTCATCAGATGAAGAAGACCCTGCCCTACACACGAGACGTTTATTAGTGTCGCCGTCTGCCTCACACAACGACGACGAATATTCCGATGATAATTCACTCGAAGAGGTCGACGCCACTCTCAACAATCTTGACGAAGAATTTGATGATACAGAGCAGGCCCTGACAGAGTGGTCGGGATCCTACTCTTCGGGAAGGCCTACTTATTCCACTGGCACAGGGACCTTTACTGGCTCGTACTCTGGGACCTATACTGGATCGCCTTCCTTTGTTTCTCTCCCCACGTTTTCGCCTCGTTCACCCTTTCAGCAAAATATCGATCCACGGGTACGCTTAAGCAGAATTACAGAAATAACAGAAGAGTCCCGACCTTCCTCGATGGCCGCTTCTACTACAAATCTTTCGCGTCCGGCTAACCCAACACCTGATGCCCTTCGTAGGTCGGCACTTTTGGGAGGCGGCTCGGCTTCTCACTCACGCACTTCAACTGAGTCTGGCCCAGATCCTACTTTACCTCCTCCAGGACGTTTGAACGAACTCAGAGCTGTTTTCGAATCACAAAGTCCTGCTGGTCCGCGTGCAGCATCTACGCCAGGCTTCAGGTCTTCAAGCCCAATGTTCGGAACTACTACCCAGACCAGCGCAACAGGGTATGGGTATGGTAGTACCAGTTATGCATCGCGTCCCTCGTCTCCTTCCAAGTCTGGAACGGGGTCCTCGGGGTCCTATACAGGGCCAAGCCTGTTATCTCCACCGCTTACAAGACCGACAACGTCCAGTGGGTTCCGTTCGACTCCCAGTGCGACAACTCGTACTGGGACGGAAACATTTATAAGTCCATCCTATACGGCTACGCCGTCATATACCGCTACACCCTCTTACACTGCTACACCCTCCTACACCGCTACAGTGACTCCTAGCACCTTTTCGGCTACAAATACCAATACATGGAGTAACGTCAATACGCAGACTCGGACAGGATACACCACTCCGAACCCAACTTCCAATACCTACTCTGATACCGACACGTTCACACGCACATCTGTTACCCCGCCATCTGGCTTACGCAGGCCTCAAACCTCGCCTCGGTCGCCACTTGCTTCTGTAAGGAATATCGTCGCGTTGTGGAAGGAGCGCACACCGGCTGCGGCTCGAGCTGGGGGAAAATCAGTGGCTGAATCGATTTCATCGGTTTCTCCACCAGTAGAGACCGATGGTTTGCAAGGGGTTCGGCGGAGAGTCGAGGGTGCCCGTGCTCGCTTGAGAGAGGCTCGGGCTGTGAGCAACCCGCTTGTAACCCCTATAAGACCGGAGGATAATTCGACAGATAACAGGAGGAATAGTGCATTTCCTCCTGGGATCGACATAAGTGAGTTGACTGGGTACGCTAAAAGCAACGATCCCGTAAGTTGCTTCGTTTTCATTCAGAATAATCGAGGTATTAAAACTATTCTTTTAGCCTATCCATATCGGACTTTTGTGGTATCTCAACGTTCATGCATCTCCTCCTTATCGATGGCAAAGATGTCAGGCCCTCCTCTATCCTCACATGCTTCTACTGTCTTGGTTGGCCCCAGGTGGAGGCCGAGGCATTGTTGCTTTGGACCTTTTAAATTGTTCCAAAGCTCAGTCTGCATATTCACCTCTCCACCCACTTGCTCGTGACGACGTCGGAACAATAGCTGCAAGCCAGCAAACGAACGAAAGAGATGGACAGTCGCTTATGGATATGTTGGTGCCTTTCCAGATGCTGTATGCTGATGGAGTGGAGCGGTTGGCAGCTGAGAGTTTACTTGAGAGGCAGAAATGGGTGAATCGGATCATGTCTGTGTTTTATTCTTTTTTATTCTTATGTTTCGACTGACATTTTATTGATTTATATAGGGATTCTATTCATCCCCCTATCGTTGTACCGGATTCCGCTTCTGTGACTCGTTCGCCTACCGGCTCTATCCGTACTATCTTGTCTATTGACAGCAGTAACAGTCAATCCAGCAATGGATCTCGTTCAACAGTTTTCGTACCGCCTCTCAGCACTTTACCTGATATATCCGACTTCCAAAGCAATACCTCTGTAGTTTCTCGTCGGTCATCCCTCGCTTCCTCGTACCATACTCAGACCGTGGACGATACGGTCATCCAAAACCAGGAGTATGTCTATCGTGGTGATCCACGTGTTATCACTCCTAGCCGTGGTAGCTCCATGAGACGAAGCGGTTCGATGACGGATTTAGACGAAGCATTCAAGTCGGCTGTCAATCGTGCGAGAGGTGCTCATGGTCTGTTTGGAGGCTCTCCTGTAACGATTTCCAGCGGTTCTACTTTGGGCAAAAATATCTTTGTCACCCCTCCGCCTAGTATCGGTCGACTTAGCGGTAGCGATAGACCGAGGTCGGATATTTCGGATGAACATTTCTTCAGTGCTGGATCGTCGGATGGGATGAGATCCAATGCGTCATCGACTTATTTCTCGCAAACATCTTTCACTTCGATGACTGGACCTCGCACGGTTACAAACTTGAGATCAGATAATACATTCTCTCCGTTGACGACCGCAGTTTCCGAGACCCAAGTGCCTACAACAACGTTCACACCTTCCTCCTACCGTCTCACGGAAACAGCATCGTCTAGGAGCGGAGATTCCGATGTTTCTTTTGCCGATTCACCGTCCACGTTGTCTAGAGCAAGGGAGATTAGGAGAAGGGTGGCTGGTACTTCGAGGTCGTATTCATCTGGATATCAAACGGGAGGTTCGCAGAGCAACCATTCTGATAAGGAGAATGACGAGAGCATAAGTGGAAGCCATACTCCGACTGGGAGTTACACGTATACGCCTGTCAGTGGTAGTACATCATTGAGTGGAAGTGGAAGTGGGGGTTATTCAGAGAGCCGAAGCCGTACTCCAACTGGGAGTGAGAAGTCCTCTAGGAGTGGGAGTGGGAGCTATGTGGGTAGTGGGAGTTATCCAGGTAGCGGTAGCGGCAGCTACACTCCAGGAAGCGGTAGCTATTCTGGAAGTTTTACTCCTGCAAGCGGCAGTCATACACCAGGCAGTGGGAGCTATATATCAGGTAGTGGGAGTTATACACCAGGCAGTGGGAGTTATACACAAGGCAGTGGAAGCTATACTCCTGGAAGTGGGAGTTACACCTTGCAGGCGGAGATCTCGAGCAGCAGTGGGGTTGGAGGTGCCACACCTCTTTCGTCGAGCGAAACGGGATATGATGTCTGCCCTTCCTCCGACTTCACTGATTTGACAAGGCCCACCACCGAATCGGAGACGGTTACCCCAATCACTCGCAGCTCAGATACGTTGTCGGATGTGGCTTCACAGAAATACGTCACCGCGTCGGCGGCAAGCACGGAGTTTTTGACCGCTGTCGTTCAGTCATCCCGGGCGTCAATCACATCCTTCGAATCATTCCCTACCATTCCTGGATCTGATTCTGAATATGCCACTGCCGATTCAGGCTCGTCAACTGACTACCATACTGCCTCCGAACCTGCCAAATCGCCCAGGCGGTTTTCACCAGAGTCTGCCTATATCACTGCCGACACATTCTCAGTCGAGCTGGGAGATATACCTTCGGAAGCCAGCACACCCACTTTATCGTCTTTGAAGCTAGGCTCTGAACCAGATGACATGAGGAGTGTGGTTCGAATCCCCTCTGTAGTTCCGTCTATCAAGTCACCTACCATTAGCTTGATGTCTGAGCTACTGCCTGAAGAGATTCCGTTGCCTGCCTCTATTCACTCACCTTTCGTCAGGACACCCTCAATTGAGTCTAGCTTGATATCTGAGCTATTGCCTGAAGAGGTTCCGTTGCCTGCCTCTGTTCACTCGCCTTCCGTCAGGACACCCTCAATTGAGTCTAGCTTGATGTCTGATCTATTGCCTGAAGAGGTTCCCTTGCCTGCCTCCATTCACTCGCCTTCCATCAGGACGCCCTCAATTGAGCCCAGGACGCCTTCGATTCAGTTTAGGTCGCTCACCAGCTCTTCTGCACACATATCACCACCCGTTGTAGCGGCATCCATTCTCTCTGAGCTTTTACCTGAAGAAGTCCCTCTACCTGCTTCTGCGGGCTCTCCTTCCGTCACTTCTGAGTTGTTCCCGGAGGAGACCCCTTTACCTGCCTCTGTACGAGTGGTTACTGACAGACCTCTTCCTCCTCTTCCTTTGCCACCATCGCCTTCTGTTGCCACTGCTTCGCCTCCTTTTGTTCCCTCGCCGCCTTCAATTACAATTGCTTCACCATCTACTGCTCCAGTTTCTTCAGTTTCTTCGCTCTCGTCTCTTCCCGCTGTTCAGCCTTCGCCGCCTTCGCATTCGCTGCCACCCTTGCCAACACCATCTACATCATTAGCGCTATCGGCGACTCCTTCGTTGGAAAGCTCCGTTGAAGTATCAGATGCCAGGACTCCGAGTTCTTTCCATATGCCAACGACATCTACGTCTTGGCCAGATGACGACGGAGAAGATAGAGATTCCGAAGACGAACACACTGTCAGCTTGAGTTTACTTCCAACTCTACCTGATTCAACTCTAGGTTCGACATCCGTGATTACACCATCATCGCTAGTCCTTTCATCGGTTTCGACAGCGTCTACTTTGCCGCCTTCGACGTATGCGATTTCGCAACCCACAGTGTTGTCAAGACCTGAATCTATGTCAACTGTCTCGTCGTCTGGAGGGCTGTCATCCTTCACCCAAACTTCGTCATCTATCCTGCCTCCTGGTCCTGAACCATGGGCGTCCATGACGAATCTGTCATATGAATCGTCGATTCTCCACCCTTCGCCTTCGGTCCAATCTATTGCGCTGCAAGAAGTCGATGCGTCTTTTGAAACGTCCTTCTTACGCCCCAGTGGATCCGCTTCGTCAGTGAATCGAATGAGCACAATTCCAGGATCTCCATCCCCTCTTACCTCGGCTCCTCCACAATCTCCCCTCCAGCCATTGACACCTGTACCAGTGTTGCCATCATCAATTTCTTCCTCCACTGACGTTGCAACCCCTACCAGTATGTCATTGAGTACCGCGTCGTCGAGCTCACTTGGGCGAACACTGTCGACCTACTCAAGCTCCTCGTTCGTGTCTCAATCATCTTTAAATTCTTCGGTGTTCGATTCGCGTTCATTGGGGTATGAAGATCTAGAATTTGAGTCAGAAGAGGCTCCAGAGCAGGAGCCAGGGCAACACCCAGAGTCGGAATTGTCGATGCCGGATCCATCGACGGAACCTTCTTTACTGAGCCTGCTTCCCTCGACTGTGGTAAGTATATCTCAGAATTTCAATGTATCGATCGTAAGCTAATGATTTAAACTCCAATAGTCGACGCCCACGCCTTTGCCGATGCCAATATCAATGCCTTCACACTCATCATCGCCACTGCCTCCGTCCATACACGTGTCCTTGCCGAGCAGCGGTAGTATGATGACGCCTTCAGGCTCCCTGGTTGTCAGCATCACGACGCCTCAAGGAAGTGGGGATACGGAGCAATCGAGTTTACGAACTGTACCTTCTGACAGTGCAGTCACGGAGCGAGACTTGGGTCGTGATATCGACAGGCTCGCAGATGAGCTTCGGACGTATGATCATGCGCGAGGACTGGAGAATCAAGACGTCGTTGACAATGTGAGGGCCTTAAGAGAAGAATTGCGAGACCTTGCCGATTTTCTCCATCGAACACCATCTCCGCCGTCTCCTGTTGTTATTCCTTCTGAACGTGTCGAAACTCCAATTCCAAGGCGTATTGTACAGATGGCTGATGCAAGTGTTGGAAGAGGCACATCAATATCGTCGGGGCAGCATTTTTTGCCACTCCCACCTGCCACTCCCACTTCATTGAGCCGTGCCACAAGTAATGCCAGCAGTATCAACTCTTACCTCTCTTCACACCACTCCGACGATGATGTTTTTGACGAGGAGCTGACTTACATACATTCTCCACAATTTTGGGACCACGAAGTTGATGTCGATGATGCTTCCATCGACTCTGACTCGTCTACTACCTCAGGATCAACTTCCCTAGGTCCCTCAAGTCAGGAGTCTCCAGCTGAATATCCACCTGAAGCAAGAGCACCATCTATACCATATGAGCCATTTGTGCCAAGGGAGTCACCTATTCCAAGGGAGTCACCTGTACCAAGGGGGTCACCTGTACCACGGGAGTCACCTACACCGCGGACAGCATCTGAAGCAAGCACCATCCGACCTTCCGTGGATCTCCTCCGTTCAATAGGAAATATTAGAGATCAATTGCAGGCCTTGGAAAGCGGTCAAGACACTGCACACACTCTTTTGAGGTCTCTGCTTGGGCGCCCTGAGGATCCAACTGCCGAGTTAGCTGACCGTCTACGTCGTATTGAAGATCTTGTTCAAGCCCTCGTTGATCAACGCCATACCAGAGGGCCGGAAATTGTTCAAGATGTCCCAGTTGCACCATTCGAACCAGCCACCTCAATTGAACCCGAAGGATCCGTGAGCGATTCAGATTCTCTAGGTAATCTAGGTTCGCTTCTGGGCAGGCTTACTCGTGATGGTCCATTCATGCCCGTTCCGGTTGCTGCTCGACGAGGACCGACAATGGTGCAGCAACTCGATGAGATCCTTTCCTCTGCGCATCAAATGCCAGTTGTTAGCATTGACCAGCCTCCAAATGTGGATCCATTTACATACCGGCCAGTGGAGCGAGGGCGGCGCGTAAGGAGTGAAAGCCCAGGGTCATTCAGCCTGCCGGCTAGGCCAAGTACTTATCCATTACCTTATAGTGGCGTGCAACCAGTACATCGTCCTCCCATCAGGAGGGGAGTGCCTTCCGAAGTCGGGAGAACGACAATCTCCCTGGAACCCCCACCACAGCCTCCCGTCAGCACTCAAGTTCAAGCTCCCCAAGAGCCTGAAAGACAGCGACCAGCACAACCTAGCGGACACAGTTTTCCAATACCAGCACCTGTCATGGTAAGTCAACGTCTTACTTATTATTGAATAATAGTAAACGCATCGCTTGTCAGCCTTCGAATCTATATGGAGGGAGAGCGCCAACAGCACCTCCTAACCTTGGAGGTGACACCCGCCGAACACCACAGAGATGGTATTACCCTAGGACAAGCCAACAGGGCCCGGTAAGTTACTTCAACATGCATAGCTGTCATTTTCTTACTTATATTTGCAGCAACAGCAGCCACCTACCCTGCCTAATATCCCTGATCAACAGTCTAATCAGTCACAAGGGCCGAATATTCACTATGTCCCTATGCCTCCCGGTCCTGTAAGCCCTTCTGATATATTTGCTTAGAGATAATGATCACCAATCCTGCGTCGTTAGACAATCGTAGAGCTGCCCCCAGTCTTTGCATCGTTGATGGAAATTCTAAGAGTAAGTGTCTCTAATCTCACTTGCATATTGTCTCATGCCGGTTTCTAGGAAAACCGTCGGGCACAGCTTGCCACTGTAGATCAGCAACGTGAGTTGATGAGGTATATGCGAGGCTTAAATGAATGGCTAGAGCGCGATGTTTATGATCGGCAATCCGAACTTCGAGGTGTTGTTGCACGTGTAGAACAGCTGGGCCATGATATACGGGGAATGCGAGCACAAGGTAAGGACTGTTGATAAGCATTATTTGGGTGGGACTCATCTATATTTTAGCAGGTACACCTTCTTCGGGATCCGACGATACCATATCATCAGGAACCTATCGACCTGGACCTAGCTTTCCTCAACCCACCCATCAGCTAGACCCACGGTTTCCACAGCCGACTCTACGATACCCGCCTGTTGTACCGCCTGTGGTTCCAGAAACTACTGGATTTCAAGGACCTGTCATCCCACCACAGGCCTTTCCTCAACCAACGGCATTTCCCCAACCACAACTCTTTCCTCAGCCTCAGGTCTTTCCCCACCCTATCACTGTCACCACTCTCCCGCCTCGAATCCCTACCTTCCCTCTTGACCGACCGGTTCTATTTGGCCCAGCTCCGGACCGCCAATCGTCAGAGGGTAGGCCAATTTTCATACCTCCTGAGCCCAGTACACCCCCAAGTCGTCATAGCACGGGCGAACCTCGTCCAACATCACCCCCTGCAAATCCTAGGCTGTTCTTGCCAGACCTCGGATCAAATGTTGTTCAGGTTACGTCTAGCCCCTCCAGTTCGAGCCTCAGCAGCACAGACACATCTAGACGGGGTGAATCCCGAAGAGGCAGAGAATCATACGGCAGTCGTCCGACAAGTCGAACTGAAAGTAGAGGACGTAGACACAGGCGCACTTCTCGCACCCCTAGTCCAATACGGTCGTCGAGTCGTCCACCACTGATGGTCACAAATCCGTCAGAAGTCCCTGCGGTCGTGCCCGATCCTCATGGGCAGCATTCAGGACTGCCTCAGCAACAGTCGATTCATCAACAGCTTCCTAGCTCTCCAATGGGACCACATTTTCACGTAGTTCCACCTTCCATGTCTCCTGTGTCATCGCATTATTCCCCTGAACGACGATATTCACAAGTGCAACAACAGCCGCAAGTTCAACAATTCCAGCCTCAACCTCAGCCTCAACCACAGCCGATCGCAATCACTGTTCAACAACCCGCGCCGACAATTATTCAGCAGTTGCCAACGTCTCCAATGCCAATGGGGCCTTCTTATCAACCTTCGATGAGTAGTGATGCAGGAACGGTTCATAGACACGATATGCCTACGACACCGACGCCCATAGTCATGGCACCATCGGGCGTGGGTATGGCACCAACACCTATGAGTATGGCACCGACTGGGATGATGGCACCGAGTGGGATGATGGCACCAACTGGGATGATGGCACCGACTGGGATGATGGCACCGACTGGGATGATGGTACCGACTGGGATGATGGTACCGACTGGGATGGCACCTGGTATGATGATGCCTTCCGTTATGCAGCCAATGATACCTCCGGTGATTATGCAGTCATCGAGCAGGAGCAGCTCTAGAAGACGTAGAAGTCATAGTCCACACCGACGGACCCCTCCAGCGCCCTCACCTGTTGCCCCGGTCATTATCAATACGGAACGACAACACACGCAGCCACCGTTTGCTCAGCCAACTGTCGAACCAGGACGAGTTATTGTTGTGCCAGACCGTCGTTCTTCAAGCAGGCGTAGCAGGAGTTCTTCCAGGCGACATTCAAGCCCTGATCGTCCGCCAGTTATTTTACAGTCCCATCCTGGCACCGGGTATCCTGCACCGACGTCACATATGCCTCAACCGCCAGTAATGCTTCCGCCTGGGATGGGCCTAACGCCTGGGATGGGCCTAACGCCTGGGATGGGCCTAGTCCCACCTGTGATATTTCCTAGATCAAGAAGGTCTTCACGATCTTCACGGTCAAGTTCTCGAGGCACACGTCGGGACCCACGTCGGGACGCGCCCTACATCATTCCTGGCCAACCAACGACTTACCCATCGTGGTCTCGTCGCCATGGTGATGATTATGACTCTAGATCTCCGCGTCGCCGCCGTCATCGAAGATCTTACAGTGATGGCTCTAGATCACCAACTGGCCGTCATCGTCGTCATCGTCGTGATGATTCTAGATCTCCAACCCGTCGTCGTCCAAGGTCTTCGCACCGTGATAGCTCTAGATCTCCAAGTAGTCGTCACCGTCGTGGCGGATCCAGTTCTCCGCCCCAACGTTATACAAGGTCTTCGCGCCGTTATAGTTCTAGATCTCCAACTGGCCGTCATCGTCGTTATGAATCCAGTTATTCACCGTATCGTATTCGTTTTCCAAGGTCTTCACACCGTGGTAGCTCTAGATCTCCAATCGGCCATCATCGTCGTGATGAATTCAGTCCTTCACCATATCCCATTCGTTTTCCAAGGTCTTCACGCCGTGGTAGCTCTAGATCTCCAACTGGCCATGGTCGTCATGATGAATCCAGTTCTTCGCCTCATCGTCGTCAATCAAGGTCTTCACACCGTGGGGATCCTAGATCTTCACCAGGTGGTTATTATCCCCCTACCACAGGTGTTGGTCCGTCTGGAGTCGTCCCAATTCTTCCAACACAATTCCCAACACAATATCCAAGTCATCGTCGAAGCTCGCAGTCGAGTTCTCTCTCTCGTAGACACCCGCCTCGAGTTGAAGTCATTAGCGGACGACCCCATAGTCCATCCCGTCATCCTCGTGATCGAACTACTATGCGCTATCCCCCTCATGATGGCTCTCCAGATCGCCACGATCCTCGTGGTCGATCTCCGGATCGTGGCCGTCGACACTCTTCAGTATACGGACTTTCCAGGCATCGCGATCGTCGCCCACCTGACCGACCGTCTCGCTCTTTGTCGTCAGAACATAAATACCCGCGTGATACACACCGCAGTCCAGCTGATTCTCCTGAAAGTTATTCCTCTCGCGATATGTCTGTATCCACCGTCCGTTCTCCTAGTCCCATTCCTCGGCGCCCCCGCGGTGAATCCGCTACTTCTGGACCTCCTCATGTACCATCAACAACTCGCGCAGAGGTTCCGGCTGATATGACGCCAACTCCCATTCATCGCCTTTTGGACACCCCGGAGCATGATCCAGTCATCATTCAAGTGCCGTCACGTTCTGAACCGCCATTACACAGACCTCCGCCGAGTGAGCCGTTTGACGAACAAAATCGAGCTCATACTCCTACAGTCAGCCATATCGGTAAGTATATTGCAAATTTGATTTCTCCTTTATTTATGATTTTTTTAACCAATTGGATAGGTACTTTGGAAGACCGTGGAGAACCCAGCAGCGTTGAAAGGCCTGTGCAGCCCGTTCGTGATTCAGCCGGGGATCGCGACCATCCGGTATCAACATTTGGTCAAGGTTCTCGTCGGTCGGACAGCAGTCATCGAGTGCATTATGATAGCCGTCTATCATCAGATAGTGAGGGTCCTCGCCGGAGTCCTCATCCAGAAGTTCATCGGGTTCATGATGATAATCAAGATGCAGGGCCTCCTGTCCCAGTTCCCATTCCCACTCAGCCTGCTACAACAGCCGAACATCCATCCAGTGTCCATGTTCCTCGACAAGCAACTGCTACTCCTTTCGACCTAGGGACCGCCGACGATGACCGTGGACGTTTAGAGGCCTTGAATGAGGTCGCCGAACGCCTTCACTCAACTCTCATCACTGCACAAGAGGCTGAAGAGCGAAGGGAAACTGACTTTCTTGCCCGGGAAGACCGACGAGAAGAAGATTTTCGTCGTCATGAAGGCGATCGACAACATTATTTCGAAGAAGGCGAGGAAAGAAGGAATGCAGAGGCTCGACAACGTTCAGATGATATTTGGCAAGACTTGGAAACCCGACTTAAAGCTCTACCTGCTCCCATTCCCATTCCGCAATCACCTTCACGGCCTGTGTCTGCTGCCGATGCAGATGAGATCTCTTCGATCAGGGACCTAGCTCAGCAAGCTGCTTCGCAACATGCCAACGAAGTTATGGAGACCATTCGCCTCGAACGAGAGGAAGCTGCAAATGAACGTGAAACTCTCGCTGCGGAACGTGCTCAACTTATGGCTGAGATTGCTGCGCAGAAAGATGCCGTTATTTCGGAGAAGGACGCACGGATTACAACGCTTGAGGACGAACTTACTAGACTACGAGCAGAACTAGAGGTGGAGAGGCAACAGCGAGTCACTGAGAATTCTGAGACGAGGGAAAGAGAAAGAGAGGAACTTATCGAACGTGATGAAAATATTAGGGCACAGTTGAGTGACATAACGAACCTTGTTCAGGACCAACGTGATATGTGCGAGACGAAGAAGATGTTGATGGATGCTCGTTGGGAGCAAAAAGAGGCTAGACGAGAGGACAAGAATGCTCAGATGATTGAACTTCGTGACATGGTACAGAAAATCCACGAAGATATGGAGCGTGATAGGAACAAGTGCGAAGGAGAGCGCCGCGAGTCTCAAGACGGTGAGTTATTTCTAGTATCACCCTACGTTCTTGTTCTCATTTCGTACCCCCAATGCAGCTTTACAAAAGATCATTGACGAACTCCGGGCAGAAAATTCTCAACAACGAGAACTTTTGAGAAGCTTGTCTGATGGTTAGTATCTATTTTTAAAACTCTTCGTCCTGTATGGTTCTCATTGTCCTCGTGCTTGCAGACTGGCGTGCCGATTGCGAAAGGCATCATCAGGAAACTGTAGAAGCTGTCAAATCAACTGCCAATGAACAAGTGACTTTCAATGTTCAAGGGGTAAGCATATCAAAAGTTGTCTTCGTATTATTAAACTATTACTCAAAACGTATCCTTGTAGTATCTCGATGACTTTAGCAGAGCTTTGGCGACTGAAGTCCGTATGTTGCTTGGAGAAGTTGGAAGAATTCGTGAAGAGAGGCGGGCTTTGCAACAGTACGGTTGTTCCTTCTTTTTGTTTTTCTCGATTAGCTGATCCTTTTTTTTTTCTCAGCGAAATCGGCGAGTTGTTATGCATGAAATCTAGGTATGGACCTGGAGGAGAATTCGAGCCGGACTGGTACGTCTTACGATCATCTTATCAATTGAGTCTCCTTCTCATACCCCTTTCATAGGAGACCACCTGGTCCACCACCTGCAGGACCTCAACCACCTACGGATGCAGTTCCACCTATTCCTGATCCCGCTGAAGTTCCGGTTATTAGACCTGCTTGGCGCCCTTATCATCCTCGAACAAAGAAGAAAAAGAAAGAACCAAAAGTACCTGTAGCCGCAGCACCTGTTCAACAGCCACAGGCGGGGCCGTCGCACATGGACAGACATTTGAGGCAGCAGGTGACATCATGGAGTACTTGGCATCGTAAGTCTCCTCGAGTTAGATATGTGATAGATGTACTGATGATTCTTTTCCCCCTACAGCTGATCCAGATGCTGTGTTGACGCCTCCGTCTGTTGAACCAACGTTGATGGTTCCAGATCGTTTAAGTCCAGGATTGTTCGGGCCAAGAACACCTTCATCTTCGATTTATGAAGAGCGTCGTTGATATCTTGCCTGCCTCTAACAAAGTATTTGTATATATCACTTATTTTTTTTATGACATTTATGATTACGAATCTCCATGCTATATTTCTATTCATACATGTATGTTCTTACCCTTGGGTAGTGTTTCTCGTTATGTTTCTCAATTATGCTGACCTTATATCTTGTGTCGCAAATAATCTACTGAAATTCAGAAGATGCCACCGCCTCAACACTCTCAGGCACATGACGATGCCGGAGCTAATATTTCAACTTCCGCTACATATTCACAATTTGTAGGATCTCGTTACCAGATGGTTGTATAGGCTTCCTTTTACACATCGATAACCCATCGATTTACACCCACAAAATGGTTTTAGAGCCTGTTACTCTCCCTTCTGCCCCAGTCCCTCTCCCCACTTCGCCCAATAGTGGACGTTCTGTTACGTTTGCTGCTTGGAATGGTACTGAGGTTCAGGACTCGTTGATGGACGCTTGCGCTGCGCTCTTCAGCAATAACTATGGCATTTGGGGCCCTGGTATGGCCACGAGACAGGGTTTGTAAGTTATCTATCTGATGAATAAGGTTGCTTACTGTGCTTACAGGAAAATGGGTCAAGTTGACTGGTGCCGTTCGCGAATCCAGTGTGTCTCAAACCCCAACACCACGGTGTTGGTGACATGCTTCCGCCAGGGTGAGTTGGTTGGACATGCTTTTGCTAGTGTCTGGGACATTGAAAATGGTAAGGGACAAATGTCTTGATCAATCTATCCAATATTTACTTATACAATGTCAAGGGACCATTGGCTGGGTTACTCAACTTGTTGTTGGCCACTCAGCTCCTGCAGATGCTCAAAACCGATGCTCTGTTCGCCAATGTCACTGCTGTTGGACTGGTTTCTTCTCATCCAGCTGCATGCACTGCGTTAGCCAAGTATAGCCGTATGTTTTGTGTTTCTATTACACCTCCTTTGTGGCTAAATGAGTCTCAAGATGTCAAGATCGAATCAATCGACCTCACATACTGCCGCGAGAATGCAAAACAGATTATTGAAGCTTCCCCCGTTGATTATGTTCGGGGGATGAAACTTTGTGGCAGTCTCTTTGAGGCAGGATGCACTTCTGGGGCTATCTCGACAGTTTTCACCGGGTTCTATGTCGACCACACCGAACCCCTGGCAGCCCTGCAAGTCTTTAAGGATGCTGGGAAGTGGCCTTTGGGCGAACTTATCGAGGGACATGAGTTTTTGGTCATTCTGCCAGTTGGATAAAACTATACGGTCGGCAATTGAAATATGGACTCCGCTTGTGTGAATAATTTCTTGATCGGGTCTATCGAAGTATGGCTGTAAAGTTCTTCGTCCTTATCATCAGAAACGGGCTGAATCTGTTTTCATATAACCTCCATCCCAGCTAGGCCAAAGTCGTCATACCATAGGCATACCTCGTCCAACATCACCCCCGGCTGTTCTCACCAGACCTCAGATCAAATGTTATTCAGATTCCGGCTAGCACTTCCAGTTCGAGCGTCAGCAGACACATCTAGACGAGGTGAGACTCGAAGAGGCAGAGAATATGGCAGTCGTCCGACAAGTAGGACTGAAAGTAGAGGATGCAGACACAGGCGCACTTCTCGTACTCCCCAGTCCAAAGCGGTCGTCGAGTCGTCCACCATTGGTAGTCATAAACCGTCAGAAGTCCCTGCGGTCGTGCCCGATCCTCAGCAACAGTTGATTCATCAACAACTTCCAATGGGACCACATTTTCACGTTGTTCCACCTTCCATGTCTCGTGTTTCATCGCATTATTCCCCCCTGAACGATGACATTCACAAGTGCAACAGCAACCACAGCCGATCACAATCACTATTCAACAACCACCGCCGACAGTTGCCAACGTCTCCAATGCCAATGCGGCCTTCTTATCAACCTTCGATGAGTAGTGATGCAGGATCGGTTCATGGACCAGATATGCCTATGACATCGACGCCCATAGTTGTGACACCATCAGGCGTGGGTAGGGCACCAACTGGGATGATTGAATATGACGCGTTATGCAGCCAATGATATCTCTGGTGATTATACAGTCATCGAGCAGGAGCAGCTCTAGAAGCCGTAGAAGTCATAGTCAATACCGACGGACCCCTTCAGCGCCCCAACCTGTTGCCCCGTTCATTATCAATACGGAACGACGACGCACTGCCACCGTTTGCTCAGCCAACCGTTGAACCAGGACGAGTTGTTGTGCCAGACCGTCGTTCTTCAAGCAGGCGTAGGAGTTCTTCCGGGCGACATTCAAGCCCTAATCATCCGCCAGTTATCTTACTTTCCCAACCTGGCATCGGGTATCCTGCACCGACGTCACATATGCCCCAACCATCAGTTACGCTTCCGCCTGGGATGGGCCCAAGACCACCTGTGATAATTCAAAGATCAAGGCTTTTACGGTCAAGTTCTCGAGGCACACGTCGGGACCCAGGTCAGGACGCAATGAAGCCCGTATGTTGCTCGGAGAAGTTGGAAGAATTCGTGAGGAGAGACGGGCTTAGCAACAGTACGGTGGTTCATTCTATCTTTCTCGATTAGCTGATTCCTTTTTTTTTCTCAGCGAAATCGGCGAGTTGTTATGCATGAAATCTAGGTATGGATCTGGAAGAGACTTTGAGCCGGATTGGTACGTCTTACTATCGTCTTATCAACTCAGTCTCCTTCTCATACCCTCTTCACGTAGGAGACCACCTGGTCACCACCACCTGCAGGACCTCAACCACCTACAGATGTAGTTCCACCTATTCCTGATCCCGCTAAATATTAGACCTGCTTGGCGCTCTTATCATCTTTGAACAAAGAAGAAGAAAGAACCAAAAGTTCCTATAACCGCAGTACCCGTTTAACCGCCACAGGCGGGGCCGTTGTACATGGACAGGCGTTTGAGGCATTGGCATCGTCCATTCACGAGGTAGATATGTTTTAGATTTATTGATGGTATTTTTTTCCCCCTACAAATACTTTGTTAGAAGCAAGATGAGAATGTAAAGAAACATCAACGACGCTCTAGATGAAGGTGTTCTTGACCCGGGCAATCCTGGACTTAAACGATCTGGAACCGTTAACGTTGGTTCAGCAGACGGAGGTGTCAACATAGCATCTGAATCAGCTACTTATTTTCTTATGACATTTATGCTATATTTCTATTCATACATGTCTTCCTTAGTATGTTCTTACCCTTGGGTAATGTTTCTTGTTATGTTTCTCGATTATGCTGACCTTATATCTTGTGTCGCAAATAATCAAATTCTCGTCTGTCTATCTACTGAAATTCTGAAGACGAGTGATTACCACCGCCGCTCATCACTTCATATAAACCTTCAACCTGTCTTCGCGCTAAATGCTGACTCCAAAACCGCATGATTGGTTCCCATTCCTGCTTTGAAGCAGGCATACCTCTGCCTTCCGCTTCCATCTTAGACTCTGTCACCGAACCAAACGCCTTGTTAAATGCGGTGAAAGCTCCGGGGGGTAATGCCATGTCCGAAGGAGGAGACCGATGAGCCACGAGAATGGGAGTTGGGGAGAGAATTGAGATTGTAGGATAAGAAAGTAAAGGTCCAGACACCGTGACGATGGAACCGAATGAAAGTAATGGGATTGATTCTTGTCCTGCCGGGCTAGAGCTAGAGCCAATGAATGTCTTTGCTCGCAATTGCTGCTGTTGCCAATGATCAATCCCAAACTCAGCAGCCACGGAACCACCTTGTGCGAAACCAAAGAAGTGGATACGCTGTATTGGCCATGCGCAATCATTAATGAGATGATCGATGATGTTGGAAAAGTGTTGAAGAGCAGGTGTTGGGTTTGGTCGTTCGACTATTTCTCCAAGGTCGTCAAAGGAGGTAAACCATTGATAACGTTGTTCATATAGGAACGGTACTCTTTAAAAAATGGGCTATCAGAATGGTTGGATGTAAGGGGTTGGGAAGTGTGGATTCGTTCTCACTGTTCTGGTGCACGGAGGGCAAGGACAGCTGTTTGTGGTAGTTTCAAGGATTTACCGAGCTTTGAGAATGGTATGTGGGTGTCTCCTGTGGATTTACGAAAACCATCATCAACCGCGTCCTAGACAACGTAATAATGGTCTGACAAACCAAGCCCGTGTAAAAGGATAAGAAGATTTTCGTCTGTTCCATCGTCGCTTGGGGCATAGAAAAACTGGCCAGCTAATTTTGAACTCTTTGGCGATGGTTTAATTCTGGGCAGAACGGTTGGTGAAGTTGCTGATGTTTCTTGGATGTGAATGTCCGCCATCTTGGTTCTTTAGCAAGTTACATGAAGACTGTGAGAACCAGTTGGCTCTCTGAGTCTATGCAGCCTTTTACTTACCTACCGCGCCAGTCAAATATATTTCATGTACCGCAAAAATGATCCAGGTCCCCCCCATCTTGAAGGAGGTGGGGGAAAAAAAAGAAATTATCCATGTACTTGGAATTACAGACGATATACAGAGAGCTTTTTTAACATCATAAGAAAACAACAGCAAGGGACAACGATAATACCAAAAACGAAAAAAAAAAAAGAATTTGAAGATGAGTTAAAAAAAAAGCAAAATTTTAGAAAGGGGG
>Ga0193742_1000401_pt1 | contig 30004 bp, 28 predicted proteins | sample L2c1metaG_FD_165511 | JGI IMG/M metagenome (GOLD analysis project Ga0193742, IMG submission 165511) | Soil microbial communities from a riparian zone of the East river system, Colorado, United States - L2c1 | ecosystem: Environmental > Terrestrial > Soil > Riparian zone | place: USA: East River... | reverse complement strand
GTGTCGGGGCGATGTCGAGCTCAGGCCGACGTCAGCGCAGCGTTCCACGACACATTGCACGTCGACCCGGGGAACAACTCGGCGACCACGCAAACCCAGCGTGCGCCACCGCTGGACCCCCGGCGACGTCGTGGTCTGGGACAAGCGCAGCACTGCGCAGTACGCGATCGACGACTACGGCGACCAGCACCGGGTGATTCACCGGATCACCATCCGAGGCGACCGCCCGGTGGGGCCCGTAGCCGACCGGTCAGAACTTGATCTCCGGCGTCTTGCCGTCCGGGTCGGGGAAGGGGGTCGGGTCCGGGCGGCCGGGTTGTTGGGGGCTGGGCGTGTTGAGCTGTCTGAAGAGCTTCTCCAGCAGTGCCTTGACCGCGTCCTCGCCGCCGCTCTGGAACGCCTCGTCCAGGGTGCGTGTCACATCCGCCTCGTTGAAACCGAAGACGCCGGCGATGCGTCCGCCGATCCTCGCGAGGTCGTGTGTGCCCAACGTCTGGTTGAGCCACGCGGACAGCTCGTGCAGGAACCCGGGCTGCGACGGGCGAGCCGGTAGCTGCGTCCAGAACCAGTCCGGCCACTTCGGGTGTCGGGGGTCGTCGGGCTCGGGCTTCTGCGGCGGCAGCTTGAACTTGGGATCGAGCTCCGACGACGGCAGCGGTCCCTTCGGCAGCTGGTCGGTCGGGCGCGGGTTCGGCAGGTCGAGCGTGCGCCGGGCGATCGCGATGTCCACCCGGCGCAGGTCCGGCTGGTCGCCCTGCGGGCCGTCCTCCGGCTCGCCGAGCGAGTACGCCCTGATCTCCCGCCGGGTCTCCTCGTCGGTGATGCGCTGCACCAGATAGTCACGCACGACCTCGGCCCGTTGCTGGCCGAGCTCCTTGTTCCTCGCCGCGTCACCGCGCCGGTCCGCGCCACCGGAGAGCGTGACGTACCCGCCGTTGAGCGGATGTGCGTTCAGGTCGGCCGCGATGGCCTCGAGGATCTCCATGTGCTCTGGCAGCAGGTCGGCCAGCCCGGTCTCGAACCCGGTCAGCGCCTCCGCCGTGGACGCGGTCTTCAGCCCGGGGTGGTCGGACTGGTCGGCGGTGTCGAACGGCCCCGCCTGCGGTTGCGGCCCACCGACCGGCAGCCACTCGGCACCGTCCCATTGCCACTGTCCGTCCGGCGACAGCTGGAACGCCACCTGGACGTTGACCGGACCGGCTTCCGTTTCGGCGGCGGTGTCCTGGCCGTCGACCGGCTGCCAGTCAGCTCCGTCCCACCACCAGTTGCCGTCCTCGGAGAGCTGCCGCTCGCCGGAAGCGTCCTCGGTGCTGTCGCTGGTGTCCTGGTAGCCCCCGCCGTTGAACGCCAGGTACTGCTCGATCGCCGCCCAGGTGGTCTCCTCGACCTGACCGTGCCGCTCGAGACCGGCGGCCTCCTGGAACCGCTCGACCGCGGTCTCGGTGGTCGACCCGTACTGACCGTTCACCGAGTCCTCGTAGTAACCCAACTGCTGCAAGCGTTCCTGGAGCAGCGTGACGTACTCACCGCTGTCTCCCGGTACGACGATCGGCTCGTCCGACATCGCGCACCTCCCCGTGGCGTCCGACGGTAAACGCCGCCGCGCCGCGAAATCGACCGAGATCGGCCTTGATGACCTACCGACCCCGAGAAGCGCCCGAAAGGGCATCACCCGTCTCAGTGAACGTCCGGATTTCCTACGCGAAATTTACATCGGTCGTCGCATGCTGGGAAGTCGGCCCGTGCATACCTATGTCGCGCGACTCCGCGCGTTGCTCGGCGCGGACATGATCCAAGCGACGCGCCACGGCTACACCTTGCCCGTCGCGTTGGCCGACGTCGTGCGCCGCTTGCTCGCCGAGGAGCTCGGGGTCGAGCCGGGCGACGCCCAGCTCCAGGTGGAGCTCGGCGTGACGTCGCCGGGCAAGGGTCTACGAGTACCTGCTTCGCGCGGTCGGCACCGCGGACGGGGACATCCCGACCGACCTTCCGGCCGGGCCGCGCTGTGGCGGGCGGAGCTCGCGCACCGCCGCCCGCTGGCGCTGCTGGAGGACGCGGAGCACCGAGCCGGTACTGCCCGGCGGGCCGGGATCTGGACGGTTCGTGACCACGCTGCTCAGCGGCGGCTGCTGCCTGTCGACCCGCCCGCCGAACTGCGTACGTCGGGTCGACACCATGGATCCCGAGGCCGTGCAACGGCTCACGACCGCGCTCAACAACGTGCTGGCGGCCGCCAGCTGCGACGGCGCGCCGGCGAGCTGGACGCTGTTGAGTGAGGCGCAGGCCGCGGCATGGCGGCCTGGCGGTGGCGGTGCGGCGACCCGTGCCGGCGTCGGCGCCGCGACTGCCGAGCGCGAGCAGCGGTTGCGCCGTTCGTGGTCACCTGCGTGGCATCCGTGTGACATCTGGTGACACCCGGCCGGCGCGCGGGCCACGGTCGAGGCATGGGCGATCTCCGTAAGGTGCCGACCGTTCGGGTGCGGGACGGCGTCAGCGGCGCGCCGGCATTTCGGCGCGACCCGCTTTCCTTTCTGCGGGCGGGAATCGAGCGGCACGGCGACGTCTTTCGGTTCCGGGTGTTGGGGATTCCGCTGGTGCTGGTCAACCATCCCGACCATATCCGGCGGATTCTGGTCGACTACGCGGACAACTACGACAAGGACGCCCTGCTGTTCCGCGTGGTGCGGCCGGTGCTGCGCAACGGGCTGATCGCCAACGCGGACATGGCGTTGTGGCGCCGCCAGCGCCGGATGATGGCGCCGCACTTCACGCCGCGCGCGGCCAGCAGGTTCGCCGACATCATGACCGGCGAGGCGGTCGCGATGCTGCGGCGCTGGTCCAACCGGCCAGACCCCGGCGCACCGCTCGACGTCACCGACGAGATCGGCCAGCTGGCGCTGCGCGTCGTCAACCGGTCGCTGTTCAGCGCCGAGGTCGGCGCGGCGGCGCAGGCGTTCGAGCGCGCGTTCCAGACCGCGAACGGCATTCTCGGCGCGTTCTTCCGTTTTCCGTTCCCGCCGCTGCGCGTGCCGACGCCGAGTCACCGCCGGCTGCGCCGCGCCGTCGCCGACATGGACGCGTTCGTCTCTACCTTCGTGAAGCGGAGGCTGACCGAGCCCGGGCCCGCGGACGCCGACCTGCTCACGCTCCTCCTGAACTCCGTGGACGAGGAGGACGGCCGGGGCATGGACCTCGAGCAGCTCCACCACGAGGTGCTCAACATCTGTATCGGTGCGTACGAGACGACGACCAACACGCTGTCCTGGGCGTGTTACCTACTTGCCCGGCACCCGTGGGCGGAGGCGCGGCTGCACGCGGAGGTGGATGCGGTGCTCGGCGAGCGGCTGGTGCCAGTCGTGGAGGACCTGCCGCGGCTCGCTTACACCCGGATGGTCGTCGACGAGGCGCTGCGGCTGTACTCGCCGGCCTACATGTTCATGCGGCGTGCCCGCGTGGCCGACGTGGTGGGCGGCTGCCGGATCCCGGCCGGCAGCAACGTGCTGATCAGCAGCTATCTAGTGCACCGCCACCCGGACTTCTGGCCCGACCCGGAGCGCTTCGACCCGGAGCGGTTCACGCCGGCGAGCGTCGCGAAGCGGCCGCGGCACGCCTACCTCCCGTTCGGCGGCGGCATGCGGGTCTGCATCGGCAAGCACTTCGCGCTGACCGAGCTCACCCTGGTGCTAGCGACCCTCGCCCGCTCTCACCGGCTGGTGTCGCCGCCGGGCTCGCCCGACGTGCGACCGGAGGGGCTGATCACACTCCACCCGAAGGGCGGGATTCACCTACGCCCGGAGCGACGCCGATGACCAGCGAGGTGGCCGACGTCTACTGCCCGTTCCCGTACCGGGAGAACCCGGAGGCTGCCGAGGCTCGCGCGCACGTGGCGCGCTGGGTCAGCCAAACCGGGCTGGTGCGCCGCGAGTCCGCGCGGCGGCGGTTCGAGCTGGCCGACTTCGGGTGGTTTGCCGCGCTGGTGTACCCGACCGCGGACCGGGCCGGGCTGGATCTCGTCACCGACTGGTTCGCGTGGCTGTTCCTAGTGGACGACCAGTTCGACGACGGCCTCGTCGGGCGCAGTCAGCACGCCGCCGAGCACGCGGTCGGCCGGCTGCGTGCGGTGCTCACCGGCCCCGACACCGGCAACAGCAGCAGTGCCACCGGACGAGAAGCGGGTGGCACCGGCGAGCCGGTGCCACCCGCGGTCTCCGCGCTGGCCGACCTGTGGCGGCGCACCGTGGCCGGCGCGACCTCGGCGTGGCGGCGGCGGTTCGCCGGCCACCTCGAGGAGTGCTTGACCACGGCGGCGGTCTGGGAGGCCGGAAACCGCGCCCGTGGTGTGGTCCCGGACGAGTCCACCTACGTCGAGAAGCGGCGCCACACCGGCGCGATCTACGTATGCATGGACCTCATCGAGATCGTCGAGCAGCTCGACGTCGCCGACGAGCGGTACGCCTCGGTCGAGTTCACCGACGCGCTCGAGGCCGCGTGCAACGTGGTGTGCTGGACCAACGACGTCTACTCGCTGGACAAGGAGCGCGCACTCGGCGAGGTGCACAACCTCGCCTACCTCCTGCAGCACCACCGGGGCCTGCACCGCGAGCAGGCGCTCGCCGAGGTGTGCCGCCTCGTCTCGGCCGAGACGAGGCGGTTCCTCGCCGCGGAGTTGGCCGTCCTGCGGGTGCACGGCCCGGCGCTTGCCCCCTACCTCGCGGGCATGCGCACCTGGATGCGCGGCAACCTCGACTGGTCCCGCCGCACAAAGCGCTATCACGCCCTCGCAACCGCCCCACCAGCCGACTACATCGAGGGACGAGTACTGAGTGAAGGCACGTAGTCCCCCCGATTTGACAAGGTCGGAAGTCTTTCGGGGGTTGATCACGCGGTCGTGAAGGGCGCTTTCGAGACGTCAGCCAATGCCCTGAAGGACCCCATCATGTCGTTGAGTGACATGAAGGGGTCCTTCATGGCGTCGGCCGTGTCCCGAACGCGCCCTTCACGGCCGCGCCCCGTCGGGCGGCAGGCTCGACTTTTTGCAGATCGTGATGTAGCGCAGGTGTGTGGGTCGGCGACGCCGGCCGAGCTCGCAGACCTGACCGCAGGGCTGCTTAGCGCGATCCGCACACTCTACTGGCACTGCACGGCTCCGAACCGGGTCCGGAATACCGCCGTGGTCGTCGCGTGCCGACTGCGGGTGTCGTGGCTGTCGTCAGGACTGGCGTGTAGATCCACGGCCGTCTTCTCCCCGGAAGAAGGTCGGAAGACCTGCTCCGCGCGCTGGTTGCTTCATCGAGTCGGTCGGGCCGCTCGGTCCACGTTCTTGCTCAGCGAGTCGACCTCGGCCGGCATCACGCGGGCGACGCGCCGAGGTCAGCCGACCGTGAGTGGGAGGGTGACCTGCAGCGTCGTTCCCTTGCCGATTGGGCTGGTGATCTCGATCGTCCCGTCGAGGGCGTCGACGCGGTCGGTCAGGCCGATGAGTCCGGAGCCGCGGTTCGTGTCGGCTCCTCCGCGACCGTTGTCACGAATGGAGAGGTCGAGGATGTCGTCACGTACTGCGACGGTAACCCGCGCCGCGGATGCCTGGGCGTGTTTCGCGATGTTGGTGAGCGCTTCACTGACGACGTAGTACACGGCCACCTCGATCGGCGCGGGCAGCCGTGTCCGCGTGCGCAGTTCGAGGTCGACCGGGACAGGGGACCGTCGCGCGAGCGTCTCGAGGGCGGGCGTGAGGCCGCCTCTCGCCAGGACCGCGGGATGGATGCCCCGCGAGATCTCCACCAGCTCGTCAAGCGTGGTCGCCAGTCGGTTCGCCGCGCCCGTGAGCTCGTCCCTGATCGGGTCGGTCGGTGGGACCGCGCCCTCGATCGCGCGTAGTTCCAATATGCAGGCGACGAGCTGTTGTTGCACGCCGTCGTGCAGGTCCCGTTCGATCCTGCGGCGCGTCTCGTCCGCAGCGGTGACGATGCGGGCGCGCGAGGCGGCGAGCTCCGCCCGGCTCCTCTTGAGCTCGGCCGTCCGCTCGGCGACCTTGACCTCGAGTTCGTCCCTGGCTTCGCGGAGCTCTTCTTCCGCCGTTCTGCGTTCCTGGATGAGGCGGGCGTTTTCCACTGCCGTCGCGGCCTGGTTCGCGGCGAGTGACAGCAGCAGCTGTTCGAACGCGGTCGGAAAGTCGCCGCGTCCGCTGGCGGCGGCGACGAGGCCACTTTCGCCGTTGACGCCGATGCGGATGGCAACGCCCCGGCACGGCCCCGAGTCGTCGCCGACATCGGTGAGGACCGTCTTCGCCGGGAACTTGGCGCTCGCGGCGTGCCGTGCCAGCCAGTCCGGAAAGCTCTGCCACGCGCTGCCCCGCGTGACGTCGACGGCATCCGCACCACCGGGTTCGTTCAGGCGCACGAACGCGAAGTCGAGCTGCAACAGCTCGACCAGTGCGTCGGCAAGCCCCGTCGCGACGGCAGACGGTGCCCGTCCGACCCACATGGCTGGGATCGTTGAGAGCGCGACGAGATCCCTGAGCACCGCGTGCAGGCGGAGGGTATCGAGATCGGTGTCGACGGGCATTCAGCGCGCCATGTCGTTGCCGGCGTGCGACCGCTGCTCCCGCAACTCGAGGAGGAGTTGGCCGGGATCCACGTAGAAGGGATTCTCCTGTAGCAGCCCGCCGACGATCACGACGGGATGCGTCCGCAAGGCGTACACCACTGTTCGTGCTCCGAACTTCGACAGATCGTAGGCGCAGATCACCACGTCGTCGTACTTTGGCACGACGTAGTTGACCCGCGTCTCGAACTCGATCATGTCCTCGACGCCCGGCAGGTCCGCCAGCGCCCATTCCATCTGAGCCAGGAACCTCGTCGGGGCGTACCCCGAAGCGGGCCCGGACCGGAGCACCTGCTCGAATCCCTCGAACCAGACGTCCTGATCGAACCGGTCCGCGTGCAGCGGGCCGTCCTGCCAGGGATGTACCTCGAGCTGCCCGGAGTGGACGGCCTCTGTCACGTTGACGCCCGCATCGGCAAGCCGTCCGAGATGATCCTCCCGTCGCTCGGGGTCGACGAGATGGAAAGCCCTCTGGCCTTGGGCGAAGCCGTCCGTGATAAACGAGCGAAGCACGCTGTAGTGCTCGTCCATGCTGTTGAACAACGCGCAGATGTGACGGTTCTGCCCGAGCGCGTCCGGCACGATCCGCACAGAGGTGTCGTTGCCTTCCATGGCTCACCTTCATCTGGATACAGACGACTGTAGCGCGGACGTCTACCTCTGGACCGCAGCCGCGTATTCGATCCGGAAAGGGTGAACCCGGTCAGGTGAGGCCGTTGACGGCGCGGCGATGACCGGGGCGACGGTGACCGTTGCCAGCTCTTTGACCTCGGCGCACACCGACACTCAGGTCATCAGTCAAGCGGCGCTGCGTCAGGACGGTGCGTCGGATAGCAGCTCTCTGGCAGTTCGAGAGTCCAGCTAGCGGCATCAACAGAGTCCGGCTGGCGACGCAGACGTCGGGTGCCTCAGGCGCGACCATCGTCACGAACGGTCGTCGACCCACCGAAGTCCGACGCATCGATGCCGCGGAGGACCGACCACCACCACCGAGGAGCAGCATGACGAACATTGCGGAGCACGACGTCGCGGGCAGCGAACAGTCGTTCTTGCTCCAGCGGGCGCAGCCGGCGATGGTCGGCCTGATCGACGGCTCACTCTCGACCTTGGCGCCGATCTTCGCCGTAGCACTGGCTACGCACCAGCCGCACTATGCGTTCTTCGCGGGACTGGCGACCGCCCTCGGAGCCGGGGTAAGCATGGCCTTCTCGGAAGGGCTGTCGGATACCGGCGATGAGACAGGGCGGGGCAAACCGTATCTGCGCGGATCAATCACCGGCGCCGGGACGTTCCTCGGCGGCGCGCTGCACACGCTGCCATTCCTGATTCCGAACCTCCAAGTCGCGCTCGTCGTCGCAGTCATAGTGATCGCCCTCGAGTTGCTGGCCCTGTCCTGGATTCGCTGGCGGTTCTTCAATACCGGCTTCGTCCGCTCGTTGGTCTCGATCATGCTCGGCGGAGTGATCATCGTTGGGATCAGTGCAGCGCTCGGCGGAGCGGCCGGTTGATGCAGTCTCGTCCGGGCGACTCGCTGACGGCTACCCAGCGCTCGGGCCTGGTCGGGCTGAAGGACCGGGTCGACGGCACGCTCCGGCTGTCCGTGCGTGATGCGGGCACGACGGCGTCCTGCGAGTTTCCTGTCGGTCAGCCACCGGCCCGGTACGCAGCTCCGCCGGGCGAGTCGTGGATCAGCGCGACTCGAGGAACGTGACCACCGCCAGGACCCGGCGGTGGTCGTCGCCGGCCTCCCCGAGGTTCAGCTTGGCCAGGATGTGCCGCACGTGCTTCTCCACGGTCCCCTCGGTGACCCACAGCCGGCGGGCGATGCCACCGTTGGACCGTCCTTCGGCCATCAGCGCGAGCACCTCCTGCTCCCGCGCGCTGAGCACGGCGAGCGGGTCGTCGCGCTGGCGTGCGGTCACCAGTTCCCGCACCAGGGCGGGGTCCACCACCGAGCCGCCCTTGGCGATCCGTTCGAGTGTCTCGATGAAGTCGTCCACGTCCGTGACGCGGCTCTTCAGCAGGTAGCCGATCCGCTGGCCGGTGGCCAGGAGTTCCATGGCGTGCTCGACCTCGGCGTGCGCCGACAGCACCAGGATGGCGACCTCGGGGAACTCTTCGCGGATCTTCCTGGCCGCGTCGAGCCCCTCGGTGGTGTGTGTCGGCGGCATCCGGATGTCGACCACCACCAGCTCCGCGTTCAGCTCACGGACCAGCGCGGGCAGCCGCGAGCCGTCACCGGCCTGACCGACGACCTCGAAGCCGGACCGCCCCAGCAGGCTCGCCAGACCTTCACGAAGCAGCACGTCATCTTCGGCCAGGATTACCCGCATGGCTCCTCCAATGTCATGACCGCCGTTACCGACCGCGACGCGACCCGAAGCGCCCCGGCCGGGCCCCGCTCCCGCCGCTACCAACGATCTCGTACCAGCCGGGGGTTCGTCGTCATGGCAAGCGTCCATCGGCGCTACCGGATAGCAGGAACCCGGTCGGGTCCGGCCAGCCCGTAGATGCTCACCAACGCGGCCAACGGCACGCTGCGGGTGTGCGTGCGTGACGACGGCGCCGACCCGGAAAGGGGCTCGGGCCGGTGCGGGGAGGACCGGTAGCCGACGCGCCGTGGTCAGGTCGCTGGGAGCGCGGCAGGCACGAACAGCCTGCCAAGGATGCTGCCACGTGCCGTGCGGATGGCGACGATCACCCACGCCGCGACAAGTCCGACGTAGAACAGTCCTGCCGCCCACACGAAGACGTGGTCCTGGCTGTGGGCGGCCAGGCCGCTGGTGCCGGTGACCATGGTGCCCACCGGGAAGGTGAACGACCACCAGGTCAGCGAGAACGGCAGGCGCGCGCGGGCGGTGTGGACGGTGATCGCCCCGGCCACCGCGGCCCACAGCAGCGCGAAACCCCAGACCGGCAGGCCGAAGACCAGGCCGAAAACCGCCATGCCAGTGTCGTAGGGCGCAGGCAGTGCCAGGTGGGCCACGCCGCCGAGCAGGTTGGCGGCGGTGATCGACTGGCCGAGCGGGCCGAGCACGATCCACAGCGTCGGCACCATGTTCGCCGGGCCGGTCTTCTGCTGGGTCAGCCGCCACCACAACAGGGTGATCACCACGAAGGAGGCGATCAGGCTCAGGCCGAACATCGCGTAGCAGGCCATCAGCAGGGACAGCCGAGCCTGGCCGGCAGGCGCGTAGGGCACCAGGAGCGCGCCGGTGGCTGCGGAGACCATCGGGGGCACGATCGGCATCAGCCACCCAGCGAAGACCGACTCCGCGGACAGCTTGTACCGGGTGAACATCAGGTAGGGAATGACCACACTGCAGACCAGTCCGGCGACCGTGCCGACGGTCCACAGTGTCCAGTCGATGGCCACGGCCGGGCCGGTGCCGAGCACGTCGCGGCCGAGCAGCAGCGTGCCGGCGCCGACGGTGAGCAACGCCATCGGCGGGGCGCCGTAGAACTGCGCCATCACCGGGTCGGCGGCGTACCGGCCTGGCGTGCCGGGCCTGCGGATCCACTGCAGCACCCAGACGCCGGTCAGTCCGACGAGCAGGACGGCGGCCAGCGCCCACACCACCGTGGCGGCCGGGCGCAGGCCGGGGAACTGGACTGGCAGCGTGGCCGCGGCGGTGGCGACGATGCCGGTGCCCATGATCGAGGCGTACCAGTTCGGTCCGATGGTGCCGAGGATCTGGCGCAGGTGGGGCAGGCCGGTTACCGGAACGGTCGCTTGTGGACCGCGTGTCTCGATCGACACGTCACAGACCCACGTTCGACATGTCGGGGTAGCGTTCGCCCGCGGTCGCGCCCTTCGGGAACGCCGCCCCGATCCGCTCCAGGTCCGCCGCCGTCAGCGCGATCCCGGCCGCGGCTACGTTCTCCTCGACGTAGCGGCGGCGTTTCGTACCGGGGATGGGCACTACGTCGTCGCCACGGCTGAGCAGCCAGGCCAGCGCGAGCTGTGCCGGAGTGGCGCCCTTCTCCTCGGCGATCTCCAGGACCCGGTCGACGAGGTCGAGGTTGCGCTGGAAGTTCTCGCCCTGGAAACGGGCGTTGTGCCTGCGGAAGTCGTCCTCGGCGAAATCCTCCGGCGACCGGATCGCACCGGAGAGGAAGCCGCGCCCGAGCGGGCTGTAGGCGACGAAGCCGATGCCCAGTTCCCGCACGGTCGGCAGCACCTCGTCCTCCGGGTCGCGGGTCCACAGCGAGTACTCGGTCTGCAGTGCGGAGATCGAGTGCACGGCGTGCGCGCGCCGGATGGTCGCCGGCGACGCCTCGGACAGCCCGAGGTGGCGTACCTTCCCGGCCTCGACCAGCTCCGCCATTGCCCCGACCGTCTCCTCGATCGGCGTGTTCCGGTCGACCCGGTGCTGGTAGTAGAGGTCGATGTGGTCCACGCCGAGCCGCCGCAACGACGCGTCGCAGGCCCGGCGGACGTAGTCGGCGTCGCCGCGGATGCCGAGCCGCTCACCGTTCTGGCCGCGGACGTTGCCGAACTTCGTCGCGAGCACGACCTCGTCGCGTCGGCCTGCGATCGCGCGACCGACGAGTTCCTCGTTGGTGAACGGCCCGTACATGTCGGCCGTGTCGACGAACGTGACACCCAGGTCCAGCGCCCGGCGAACAGTCGCGACGGCCTCCGCGTCATCGCGTTGGCCGTAGAACTCGGACATGCCCATACACCCGAGCCCGAGCGCGGACACCTCGAGGCCCTGACCGCCCAATGCGCGGGTTTCCACCATGTCTCCATCGGTTGAGCGCTGCATACCGCCCACCATCGCGCTCCGGCCGGTTCCAGTCGTCACCGCGAGCGCCCATCTCCGCTGGGGGCCAGCGGGAATCCGTATATCGCCGCCAGCGGCACCCGACGACTACCGCTGGCGGCGATATACGCGCACGGGTACCGCGCGACGCTGGGTGAAGCCCGACGCGGAGCACGAGGGGCAGCGCCATGACAGCGACCGTGACGACACCCGGCGGTGTGGTGCGCACCTTGATCCCGGCCCGGCTGATCGCAGGCGGACTGACGGCCATGGCCGGATCTCCTTGTAGCACAAGGAGAAACGACCATGCGAAACGTCCACCCGCAAGTCGGCCGCTAGGACGCGGCAGGTGGCTTGTCGTCCCTGGAGCGGAAGAGCAGCACCGTGAGGAACGCGCCGAAAGCGAAGAATCCGGCCGACCACCAGTAGGCGGTGGCGTAGCTGTGCAACGCGGCGTCGGCCTGGACCAGCGGGTCGGCCGGGTGGCTCTCCGCGTACCGGGTGGCGGCGCCTGCGACCAGGGTGTTGAGCAGCGCGGTGCTGATGGCACCACCCACCTGCTGACCGGTGTTCGCGGTGGCCGAAGCCACCCCCTGGTCGTCCATCCGCACACCGAGCGTCGCCCGGCTCATCGCGGCCGGCATCGCCAGGCCGATGCCCGCACCGATCACCAGCAAAGGCGGCAGAACGTCCGCGGCATAACTGCTGTGCAGGCCCAGACCGGTGAGCCACACCATGCCGACGGCACCGACCAGCATGCCGAGCGGCACGATCACCCTCGGCCCGACCCTCGGCACCAGCCAGTTGGTGGACAGCTGCGCCATGACCATCAGTGTGCCCACCATCGGCAGGAACGCGACGCCGTTCCCGACGGGTGTGTAGCCCAGCGTTCCCTGCAGGTAGTAGGTGAGGAAGAGGAAGACGCCGAACATGCCCGCGGAGGAGATGAGGACGGTGGAGAGGGCGGCGCCGCGGTCGCGGTCGGCCAGCACGCGCAGCGGCAGCAACGGGTGCGTCGCCCGGGCTTGCCATCCGAAGAAGGCGAGCAGGAGGACGGCGCCGGCGGCGAGGAAGCCCCAGGTGTCCCAGTTGCCCCAGGAGTGGGTGCTCGCGTTGCTGAAGCCGTAGACGACGCAGAACAGGCCCGAGGAGACGAGCGCCACGCCGGGGACGTCGAGCCGCGGCCGCTCCGCCGGGACCGCGCCTCTGATGAACAGGATCGTGCCGACCAGTGCGAAGACCGCGATGACGTCGTTGACGTACAGCGTCCAGCGCCAGTCCAGGTACTCGGTGAGCACGCCGCCGAGCATCAGGCCGATGGCGGCGCCGGAACCGGCGATGGCACCGAAGACGCCGAACGCCCTGGCGCGCTCCTTGGGCTCGGTGAACGTGGTGGTCAGCAGCGAGAGTGCCGATGGGGCGAGTAGGGCGCCGAACAGTCCCTGGACCGTGCGCGCGGTGACCAGCATGGGGAAGCTGACGGCCGCGCCGCCCACCGCAGAGGCGGTGGCGAAGCCGATGATGCCGATGATGAACGTCGTCCTGCGCCCGAGGAGGTCGGCGAGCCGCCCGCCGAGCAACAGCAGGCTGCCGAAGGCGAGCGAGTAGGCCGTCACGACCCACTGGCGCCCGTCGTCGCTGAAGTGCAGCGCCTGCTGGGCGGAAGGCAGCGCGATGCTCATGATCGTCGCGTCGAGCACCACCATGAGCTGTGCGAGACCGATCACGGCCAGCACCCACCAGCGGTGCCGTGCCTGCCCGGTGCCGGCGCGGCCCTGCGGAACGACCTCCGTCGTGTCGGCACGCGCGTCGAGCGGGGTGGACGTCATGGTGATTCCTTTGTGGATGGTGGTCGGCGGCTCGGTCTCTCCTGTCCGCCTCACGATCTCCGATGTCCGTGGCGATGTCGTCGGGGCCAGCGGCCAACCGGCGTGGGGGCTACCGGGAATCCGGGTACCCCTGCCTGCGGCAGTGTCGAGTCGCCGCCGCGACGCGACACTGGTTGCGCCCCGCTCGACCACGTGACACGAGCCGGAGTGAGGTGGAGGACGTGAGTACGATCATCGCCGGCGCAGGCGGGGCAGATGCATGCCGGCCTCCTTCGGTTCAGGTTTCGACCTTCTCCTCGATCCTGGCCCGGCGGTCGCCGGTTCGTCGTCGACGCCAGCACCCAGCAGGGAATCCCGGTCCGCAGCAGTCCGGGTTACCGGCTAGCCGCAACGACAGTCCCGTCTCGCACTATGAGGCTGGGGGTGATGCTGTCGCGCGGCCTTCTGGCGGAACTACGCACCACGGTGACCGGGGTCGACCCGGGCCTGGCGCGGCTGGCTCGGCGATGGGCGTCGTGGCGGCCTGTCTCGTGCTGCCGAAACGGAGCCGGGACGCGTTCGGCGACGCCGTCGACGACGTGGTCGCCGGGGCTGACGCTATGCTGGCTGGTTCGACAGAACGCATCCTCGGCCGCCGGCCCGCGAGTCCGCCGGGACTGCTCGCCCAGGACCTGCACAAGGCGGTGAGCACGCTGCGCGAGCGGAACCGACCGCTGGGCTACCCGGTGCCGTGGCGACGCGGGCGGTGCAGCTACGAGCACACGGTACGAGCGCTCAGCACCGCAGAGCACTACATCCGGCGCCTGGCGCAGGCGGCCGAGGAACTCGTCGACGCCGCGGAGGCGTATGCCGCGCGCACCCCCGACCCGGACGGTCGCGCCGCGCTGCTCGAAGTGGCTCGCGTGCCGCGGCGCACCGACCAGGTGGTCGTCAAGCTCGCCACCGAACTCGGCCACACAGATGAGAAGTCAAGCGGAGGGAGCGACCATGACAACGCCCAGGACACCGACACCTGACGACCGGCAGGACGCGGAGCAGCGGATGCTCGGCGCGACACCCGACGCGCCCGCGGTGGGGCGCGGACCCGCTCCCGGCGACTACTCGCGGCACGAGTACCACCATCCCGCCGCCGGGTGGGGTGCCGCGCGCAGCGTCGCCCACGTGCTGCGGCGTGCGGGGGAGCCGGTGGAGGGCTTTCGGGCGATGTTCGTGATGAACCACCAGAACGGCGGGTTCGACTGTCCTGGCTGCGCGTGGCCGGACGACCCGAGCGGGCTGCGGCTGGACATCTGCGAGAACGGCATCAAGCACGTCACCTGGGAGCTGGCGCCCGCCAAGGCGAACAGCGACTTCTTCGCCGCGCACACCGTGAGCGAGCTGTCCGGGTGGAGCGACTACGACCTCGAGGCGGTGGGCCGCCTCGCCGAACCGCTGACCTACCACCCGGACACCGACAGGTACGAGCCGATCTCGTGGGACGACGCGTACGCGATGGTCGGTGACGCGTTGCGTGGCTTGGAAAGCCCGCACCAGGGGTCGTTCTACACGTCCGGGCGCCTGTCCAACGAGGCGACGTTCCTCTACCAGCTGTGGGTGCGCGAGTTCGGCACGAACAACCTGCCGGACTGCTCGAACATGTGTCACGAGGCGAGCGGCCGGGCGCTGACGGCGGTGATCGGCAGCGGCAAGGGCACGGTCGACCTCAACGACTGGGAGCAGGCGGACGCGATCTGGGTGATGGGCGACAACGCCGGGACGAACGCGCCGAGGATGCTGACCTGGCTGGCCGAGGCCGACCGGCGCGGCGTGCAGCTGGTCCACATCAACCCGCTGATCGAAGCGGCCTCGAGGCGGACGATCGTGCCGCACGAGTTCGTCAACATGGCGACGTTCCACACCACCGAGACCGGCACGATGAACGTGCAGGTGCGCATCGGCGGCGATCTGGCCCTGCTGCGTGGTGTCGCCAAGGCCGTGTTCGAGGCGGCGGAGAAGGACCCGGACGTCCTCGACCGGGACTTCATCGCGCGCTACACACACGGCGTCGACGCGTACCGCGAGCTCGTGGCGGCAACCCCGTGGGCGGACCTGGTCCGCGACTCCGGTGTGGACGAACAAGGGATCCGCGCGCTCGCCGACTCCTACCTCGCGTCGAAGCGCGTGATCATCGCCTGGTGCCTCGGCCTCACGCAGCACGAGCACGGCGTCGACACGGTCGCCGAGGTCGTCAACGTGCTGCTGCTGCGCGGAAACATCGGCCGGGAAGGCGCGGGGCCGTGCCCGGTTCGCGGGCACAGCAACGTGCAGGGCAACCGCACCTGCGGCATCAACCACCAGCCGCCCGAGGCGTTCCTGGACCGGCTGGCCGAGGTCTGCGAGATCGACCCGCCACGCGAGCACGGAATGGGCACCGTCGAGACGATCGAGGCGATGCGCCGCGGCGACGTGAAGGTGTTCGTCGCCATGGGCGGCAACTTCGCGCTCGCCACCCCGGACCAGCCGGCCACCTACGAGGCACTGCGCAACTGCGACCTGACCGTTCAGGTGAGCACCAAGCTCAACCGCAGCCATCTCGTGCACGGCAGGCGCGCGCTGATCCTGCCCTGCCTGGCCAGGACCGACCGGGACGACCAGGCAGGTGACGTGCAGGGCGTCACCGTCGAGGACGCCATGTCGATGGTGCACATCTCCTACGGGATGAAGGAGCCCGGCTCGCCGCTGCAGCGCTCCGAGTGCGCGATCCTCGCCGGCATGGCCAGGGCCACGCTGCCCGACAGCACGACGCCGTGGGAGGACTACATTGCCGACTACGACCGCATCCGCGACACGATGGCCAGGGTGCTGGACGGGTTCGAGGACTTCAACACCCGTGCCCGCCACCCACACGGCTTCCGCCTCCGCCAGCCGGCACGGGAACGCGTCTTCCTGACTCCTTCCGGTCACGCCGAGTTCTCGCACGCGCCGCTCCCGGACGACGTCGATCCCGGCGAAGGCAGGCTGCTGCTGACGACCGTCCGGTCGCACGACCAGTTCAACACCACGATCTACTCGAACGACGACCGCTACCGCGGCCTCAAGGGCCTGCGCACGGTGGTCTTCATGAACGAGCACGACATGCGTGCCCGTGGCCTCGAGGACTTCGACCTCGTCGACATCACCAGCTTCTCCAGGGACGGTTCGCAGCGCACCGTGCACGGCTACCGGGCCGTCCGCCACGACATCGCGCCGGGCTGCTCCGCGGGCTACATGCCGGAGCTCAACGTGCTGTGCGGGCTCGCCGACGTCAGCACGCAGAGCGGGCAGCCGGTGACGAAGCACCTCGTCGTGGAGGTGACGCCGAGCCGGATTCCAGCCAGCCGGTAGGGCAGATGGGCGCTGGCGGCAACGACACGGCACCGACCGGACGCCGAGGGGACCAGACGTGCAAGCGCCTTCTCTACCGCGGAACACCTGGCGTTCTACACCCGCTTCCCTGGCCTGCGCCTGCGCACGTCCCCGGTCCGCCGGGAAACCCGGGTACTGCGCGGATACCGCCACCTGCCGGTGACCACCGGAGCGGCGTAAACCGGGACTGCAAGGAGCACCGCGAGAGCGTTACTTCCTGCTATGCCCGGCTTGGGGGAGTGGCGACGCCATCCCGAAACAGCAGGCGACCGAGGAAGTCGAGGTCGTTGTTCAGGTTCTTTTCGGCGTCGAGGGCGCCCCTGAAGTCCAGGCGGTCGCGGCAGTCGCGCATGGCGTGGAGCGCGCGAGTGATGCGGGACTTCTGGAGCGCGAGGACGAGACGGTCTGCCGGACCATGGCTACAACCCTCCAGCCAAGTCGAAGTCACAGACATCAGTCCACCTCCGCTGCGTACACCCGAGTTGCTTCCAGCATCACGGCCCGACCCGCTTCCGTCTGCACGGCTAGCAGTCGTTCGGCACCCCTGCTGGCTGGAATCCAAAGCGGTACGGGTGGCGCCGCCTTCGGCGGCGGAAGCCGTCAGCTCCGCTCGCGTGGGGACCGGGGCGCCAGGTTCCCTATTGGACGCATTAGCCGAATTGGTGCAATCCCCATCATTGGGAGATTCCACGACTCCCGGTTCGCAAGCCGGTCGTCGTCGCGGGATCGTGACTACGCGGCGCTTCTCTGCCGAGACTCATCGGAAGCGGGCGTGTTCTGCCCGTGCGGCCGCGGGTTGGGCAGCGTGCAGGTGGAGGTGGCCGGATTGTCCATGCCATGCGAGACCACGCGGATGCTGGCGAGCACCCACAGCGTGCGGGCCGGCCGGCCACAGACACAGCACGGCGCCCCGTGTAGCGGCAAGTTCCATCGGGCGAACTGTTCGAACATGGTGGATCTCCCTTTCGCACTCGGCCGCGCCGGGTCGTCCGCTCACCCGCGGTTGAGTGTGGGACTCACCACAGCATCGCGATCGGCGGGGTTGTGGGCATCCCCGCCAGCCGGAGTTCGACGCTCCCGCCAGCGGGACCTCGGCGACTACGGCTGACGGGGAATCCGGCCTGATGCGATCGGAGAAACACATCGCGCATTCCCGGTAGCGCCCATTCCCAAAACGGCGCTAGCCAGGACGACCCGCCGTGCTCGCGCGGGCAGGCTGGTCTGTGGCGACGCCAGCGTGGCACTTGTGGAATCGCCGATGTCAGCATTGGGAGGAATGACATGGACATCACCTTCACCGCGTCGGTGTTCCCGCCGCTGGCTCTGGGTTTCTTCGGCCTGGGCGCGGGATACCTGATCTGGGGACCGCAGGAGCTGGCAGGCTGGCCCAAACGCGACGAGCGGGTCGACCGGTCGCTCGGCGTATGGGGAATCTGGCTGCCGGGGTTCTGCCAGTTCCTCACCGGCATCATCCTGTTCGTCGGGCTGACCTGGTTCCAGGTGTTCACGGAGCCACCCCTGTACATGGCCGCGCTGGCCTTCTCGGCGTATGGCATCCACTGGTTCGCGATCGGCTGGAACCGTTACCGCGGCAACGATCCACGTCCGAACGCCGGACTGTCGGTGGCGTTCCTAGTCATCTCGGCCATGGGCGCGACGGTGTTCTTCACTGTGGGGGACTGGCCCGTCGGTCTGGTGTTCGTCGGCCTGCTCGGCGTCTACGTCAGCGAGTTCTTCGCCTCGGTCGGCGTCAAACCCGCGGAGCGAGCACTGGGTCTGTTCCGCGTGGCGACGGGCCTGTGGCTGATGTACGTGGCCTACGCGGTGACGGTCGACTTCGCCCTCGGCTACCACTGGACAACGTAGTGACGGCGCCGCTCCAGTCGTTGACCAAGTAGGCAACCCTGCTTGTATCGGCCCATGTCACGACGCGTTGGTCGTGATCGCGAGTTTCCGCCGCCCGCTGACTGAGTCGCGATATGGTCTGGGTAGCTGTCGATCGTGGGAGGCGCGCGATGACCGAGCAGCCCGAACCACCGGACATCGATTTCGAGGAGATCTACCGCGACCGAGTCGACGGCAGGGGTGTCCCGTGGGACATCGGGGAGCCGCAGCCGGCGCTCGCCGAGCTGGTGGACATGGGCTGGTGTCGGGGGCAGATCCTCGACATCGGTTGTGGCACCGGGGAATTGGGCCTGGCGCTCGCCGCTCGCGGGCACTCGGTCACCGGCCTCGATCTGGCGCCGAGTGCGATCGCGCGGGCGCGGCGCAAGGCGGCGGAGCGCGGGCTGAAGGTCGACTTCGTCGCCGCGGACGCCACCGAGCTGCACGGCTACGACGGGTACTTCGACACCGTGGTGGACAGCGGACTGCTGCACTGCCTGCAGCCCTCGGCGCAACGGCGGTACCTGGAGGTGCTGCGCCGGATCTGCCGGCCGGGTGCTGGGGTGGCCGTCCTGTGCTTTGCCGACGTACCCGGCGCACACACCCCGGACCGCGGTCGACTCACCGAACGCGGGTTGCACGAGCTGTTCACCGACGGCTGGGACGTCGAAGCGCTCGAGGCCGCCGAGATCCTCGGCCTCATAGGCGAGGGTCTTGGCGAGATGAGCGCCTGGCCCCGGGACAGCAAGGGACGCACCCCGATGACCGGCTGGCGACTCCGAGCCCGCCGCACCGAACACTGACCCGACGACCGCGGTCCGAAGACGCGGTTGACGTGGAACGCGCGGTAGAACGACCGGCTGAGCCAGATCTCACATCGCCGGAGCGACCAACATCAGGATCCACACGCGACGCCACCGGCGCTCCACGGCTCAGGTGAAGAGGCCGATCACCATGACGATCACAACGCCGCGGGCTGCCGCTAGGGCATCATCCGTGTTTGTTCCCCGGCTGCGGCGGTCACGGGCTTGGGCGATGTCAGCGGAGGTAGGAGGCGCCGTTGATGTCGAGGATGGCGCCGGTGGACCAGTGGGCGGGCGGCGAGGCGAGGTAGATGACGGCGGCGGCGACTTCGTCCGGGGTGGCGATCCTGCGGTACGGGCTCTGTGCGCGGATCGCAGCCCCATTTTCGCCGGTGAGCCGGTCGGCGACCCGGTCGGTCTCGACGAAGCCGGGGGCTACCGAGGTGACCGAGATGCTGTGTGGGGCGAGGGATACGGCGAGCGACTGGCCGAGTGCGTGCAGGCCGGCCTTGCTGGCGCCGTAGGCCGGTGCGTCCGGCTCGCCGCGGAAGGCGCCGCGGGAGCCGACGTTCACGATGGCGCCTTTGACGCCACGGTCGATGAGCCGGCGCGCGATGCAGTAGCTCAGGTTGGCCGTGCCGAGCAGGTTCACGTCGAGGGTGTCGCGCCAGGCGCGCTGCCAGGTGTCGTAGTCGGTGTCCGGTACCGCGTAGCCGCTCGTGACGACCGCGGCGTTGTTGACCAGTACATCCACGCCGCCGAGTGCGGTGTCCGCGGCGGTGGCGAGGTCCGCGACCTGCCGCGGGTCGGCGAGGTCGCCCGAGACCAGTGCGTGGCCGTCGCCGGGTAGCGCGGCGAGGGTCTGCTCCGCCTCGGCCCGGCGCGTCGAGTAGTGCACCGCCACCCGGTCACCTTCGCGGGCGAACGCGACCGCGATCGCCCGGCCGATCCCGCCGGACGCCCCGGTGACCAGGACTCCCCGGCTCACGGGTGACTCCCCGCGGCGTTCTCGGGTGTCAGCCGCCGCAGCGCTTTGAGCACCTCGTGGACCACGACCCGCATGGCGGGTAGTTCCGGGCCGAAGTGCTCGCGCAGCTCCTGCCGGACACCGATCACGACGTTGTCGAAACACATCATCAGGTGGTCGTGGTCGTCGAAGGGTGCCCAGCGGGTCAGGACCTCCTCGGGCACGGCGTTGACAACCTCGAACTCCGCCGCGGGTTCGAGGTCGACGATCGCCTTGGCGCCGCCCTTGCTGGAGGATTTGGTGCCGTAGTCGGCGCGGAGGCCGCGCATCGGCAGCGCCCGGAGCAGGTCGTCTTTCGAAATCATGATCCGCAGGTTACTGACCGGCCGTCAGGTTCGCGTGCGGAGCACCCGGACGTCGGTGTTGTTCACCGCCACCAGGTCAGCGAGACCGTCGGCGTCCATGTCGGCCGTGAGGGGTCACGTCGTCAATGTGTCGTCGGTCTTCGGCCTGACCTCCGTCCCGGGCTGGGGGCCGTACTGCGCGGGCAAGTTCGCGCTGGAAGGCATCAGCGAGGTGTTGCTCGGCTCGGACGCCCACACCGCGGACACCGCGCCCAGCACCGACTTCTCCGCCGGTTGCCCCTGGCCATCTTCGCGGCCTCCGGGGCGATCTTCAGCAGGCGGCCGGCGAACTCCCGGTCCTTGGCGAAGTTCGCCGAACCGCCGAGCAGGTAGTCGTACACCCGAGCGGCGTTGGGCCGCTCCTGATCGACGTCGTCCGGTGCCCAGCCTGGCCGCGCTGTCGACATGCCGATCATCGTGGTGCCCGGACGAGCGGACATAGATGTCCGGTCCGCGGTCCTGGTCCGGATCCCGGATCTACGGCACGATCCGGGATGTGTCCGAAACTGTGCTTGGCACCAGGGTCTCCGGGAAGCAGCTGCACGCCGACCCGCGGGTGATCACCTACGGCAGGAAGTCGATCGCGCTCGACGAGGTCGAGTGGGTCAGCTACTGGGCGGTCCACCGGGCCACGAAGCGCCTCATGTGGCCGACGAGCCACGACAGCCAGTGGTTCTTCCAGGTGGGCAGGTACCCGTACAAGGGCGCGACGGTCGCCGTGAACCAGTTCATCGCGGGTCGCCGGGAGGACGCGCCGGAACACTGGATGTTCCTGGCGAACCTGTCCCAGCGGTACCTGGAGCCACGGCTGCTCGCCGAGCTCGTCGACCGGGTGCGGCGCGGCGAGACCGTCCTGGTCGGCGGCGCCTTGCGGGTGAGCCAGGACGGCATCGCGTGTCTCCGGCCGAAGTTCTCGCTGCCCTGGCAGTCTTGCGGCGGCGCCAAGTCCGCCAACGGCGCGGTCTGGATCTACCAGGCGGGCGTCGAGAAGCCCTTGACGGCCGCGTCGCTGAGCAACCCCAACGCGGGGTTGATCCCGGCTCTCTTCGCCACCCTCACCTCGTGACCGCCGAGCTCCGGCCGTACCAGCTGGCCCCGGCGCAGGTCGCCCAGTTCGCGACGGCGGTGGCTGTGGTACTCGACCACCTGCACAGGCAGGGTCGGGTACACGGCGACGTGCGGCCGTCGAACATACAGACCGGACCTCAGGGACACCTGGTGCTGAGCGACGGTGTCGGCCCCCTTGACCCGACCTACGCGGCTCCGGAGCTGCTGCGGGGTGGGCCGGTCGACGGCCGGGCGGACCAGTATTCGCTGGCGTGCACCGTGTTCCGCCTTCTCACCGGCCACGATCCGTACCAGGGCGCCGATCGGGAGGCGGTGGCCGCCGCGCATCTTGGGCAGCCGGTGCCGTCGGTTCGGCGCGTTCACCCGTATCTGGCGCCCGAGGTCGACGCTGTCCTCGGGTACGCCATGGCCAAGGACCCGCGGTACCGCTACGCGTCCTGCGGCGAGTTCGCCGGCGCGCTCTCCGCGAGTCTTGCCGGGTTCGGCCCCGCACCCCAGCTCGCGCAGACCTACCTGCCGAACCCGCCACGGCGCCGGTGGTGGTGGTGGTGGGTCGCCGCGGCATCGGCGGTGGCCGTCGCGGTGCTGGCCGCGGTGGTGGTGTTCGTGGTGAACGGTGACTCCGCCGGCGGCGACCAGGCGAGTCCGGAGACCGGCACGCGATGGGACGACACCCTGTATCCGCAGGAGATTCCGTCGGTGGTCCGCGTGCTCGCCAGGGACGAACTTCTGGCGCCCATGCCCACGCAGCCGAGTCCGGTGTGGACGATCCCGATCGACGGCGGGCGGCCGGATGTCGTTGGCGGCGACGACAACATCGTCCTGCTCCGCAGCGGGACGTACCTGATCGGTCTCGACGCCGGCACCGGCACGCAGCGCTGGCCCGTCATCGACCTGCACGACGCCCCGATGTCCTGTGCGATCCACGAGAACCGGATCGGCTGCGTGGCGTCGGCGAGCTACGGATCCGACTCGACCGTCTTCATCCTGGACGCGGATAGCGGGACGCTCGTGAAGACGACGAAGGTGCCGAACCAGGAGCTCAGGTGGATCGTGCTGGCCGGCGATCGCTTCGTCGCCATGACGGAGAACTTCGACCCGGATGACAAGGGATTCGCGGCGGGGTACACCACCGAGGGCGACGAGGTGTGGACACGCGAGGGCGACAAGGGCATGTACGTGGTGGCCGGCCAGCGCATTCTGGTCGACGGGTCCTACTCGGGCAGCGAGGTCAGCTTCGTCAGCACCGAGGACGGCCGCGAGGTGCTCCGGTCCACCCGCGCCCGGGGCGGGCGCGATCTCACCTGGAACGTCTTCCACGGCGGCATCGCGGTCCAGAACGAGGACTGGACCGGCACCGACATCTACGACCTGGACGGAAAGAAGACGTCGTCGGTGGCGGGCTGGGAGCCAACCGGATGGCAGAACCGCTATTCGTCGTCGTTCCCACTGCCGCTGCTCGCCCGTCTCAAGGAAACGCACTACCAGGACGACCACACGATCGCGGCGGCGAACCCGGAGACCGGGCACCTGCTGTGGCGGATAGCGGGGCCGGACCTGACGCAACAGATCGCCACGGTGGACGACAAGATGATAGTGAAGGTCGCCGACCCGGACCGGCCGAGCGACCCCACGGCGGAGCCGACCGGTCGGGAGTTCGTCCGGGTCTACGACTGCTATTCCGGTGCACCCGTGTCGCCCCCGATCGACATGACCGGAACCGTCGCGGTGGAGGTCTATTGGATCGAGTCCGACGGTGGCCGGCTCGTTTACAACTACATCGACGACAACGGCCAGTACGCCGAGGTCGCGTACCAGATGGAAACGGGAGCGAAGGCCTGGGAGATTCCGCTGGCGGGCCATTCCGGATACCCCGGCGGGGCCATCGTCGCCGCCACCGGCGAGGGATCCGTCAGCCTCTTCCGGTAAGCGACCTCGGCGTCAGTCGGCGAGAGGTCGTACCGGTCCCGCCGGGCGAACGCGGTCAGGAAGGTCTCCGACGCCACGTCGTCGGCCAGGACCTGGCCGAGGCGCCGCGCGACGTAGCCGTGGATCGTGTCGTAGTAGCGGTCGAACACCGTCGCGAACCGGACAAGGGAAGACCCACCACGGACGCGGTCTCCGCGGTCCGTGGTGGGTCTTGCCGTGCTGGTGCGCTACCGAGGGTATGAACCCCATGCCCCTGCCCGGCTTCGTGATGCGGTCGTCCGCTTGTCGACCCGCGTGGCCGCCGCGATGCCGGCTCGGCTGACGCGGCTGTCGCAGTTGTCGCTGAGGATCGCTATCTGGTCGGCCATCGGGAGCCGCTGCCACTGAGGGGAAACCGGCCCCAGGTGACCCGGGTAGGCGGGCTCGTCCGCCGTCACCACCAGTTTCTCGGCGATCGCTCCGCTGGCGGCTATCCTGCCGGCCACCGAACCGGACCACTGCCGCACGCCGTAGAACGACGAGTTGGGGCCTGGGTTGACCCATTGTGAGACGAGCAGTTGTGCGTTGCCCGTCGTCGAGTACGGATGGACGACCGGCGCGTAGAGGTTTTCCGCCTGTGCGTAGGTCACCTGCGTCCTCGGCGCCGACCACAGCCCGGTCGGGTACGGCGCCGTCTGCGTGACCGCGCCGAACCCTCCGTTGAGGAACGACAACACGACCCGGCCTTCGATGACCTCCGCCGAGATCTCACCGATCGCCTCGAACGGGCTCGGCGCGTCGATGATCGGTGTCGAGGGGCCGTTCGGGCGCCAGTCCCAGCGTCCCGTTTCGTCAGCGCCCCAGAAGGTGTACTGGCTGCGCTCCCACATCCTCGTCCACGGCACCCGCATGAGGTGGATGCCGGCGCCGTTCCACCGGCCTTCGTTCGTGCCGTAGAGGTAGACCCAGTCCTCACCCGGCCACATGATCATGGCGTTGTTCTGGAAATGCGACATGAGGCCGTCGTTCCAGAAATCCATGTTCTCGCGGTTGGTCTCCACGTTCCAGGTGGTCGTCCAGTTCTCGGCGTGGGTCTCGGTCGACGTCCACTGGCGGGAGTACCAGGTACGCCAACTGCCGCCGGGGCTCGGTATCCCGCCCTGCTCCGGGATCGCCCAGTCGCGCACGCCGAAGGTGGTCATGATGTAGCGGCCGTCGGGAAGGTGGATCAGGTCGTTGGGAATCTCGGTGACAACCAGTCCGGGCTGGTTCCGTGCGACGTTCGGATCGGTGTGCACGTACGGGATCATCTCCTTCGCGCGGTCACCACCGATGCAGTTGTCCCAGCGAATCCCGTTCTGGATATCGGTGTTCGACTGCCGCAGCCCGACGGGCGAACGCCAGCCGGTGCTGTTCTGCGGCACCGGCTGGTCGAACGTGTCCCCGAAGATCGTGATGCAGTAGCCGTGGTTGGTCCTCGCGGTGAAGCCGAGATCGGTGCCACGAAAACCGAACCGAGCGGTCTCCTCACCCGTGAGGTCCTTGACGTAGCCGGCGCGCGGGCCGCCCGAGGTTCCCGCTGCCGCAGCGCTACCCATCCCCCCGAGCAGGCCGCTCGCGCCGAGCATCGCCCCGGCGGCGCCCTTGAGGAACGTCGCGCGGCTCACCCCGTGAGACGCCCTCGATGTCGGATCGGTGCTGATGTCGTCGTCGCGCCGCATTCCACTCCCCGAGTCGTTGACCACTGTGTCATCGCGACGCTACCCAAGGTAATTGAAAATCGAAATGGTCCAACCGGTTGATCCACGGTGTTGACTTACTTGGTCGGTCGGCGCGGACGCGAAGGCAGACTTCGATGGACGCAACGATGCAGGCGGCGTCGAGGGTCGGGTGAAGGACCTCCACCTGCTGGCCCATCCCGGCGTGCACGACGCGGCGGTGGTGGCGATGCCGGACGCGTGCCTGGAGGAGCGGACGTGCGCGTTCGTGATCGCGTGGGAGGACCCGCCGACCGCGGCCGAGCTGCGCCGGTTCCTCCGCGTACGACGAGGAACCGGCTTCAAGATCCCGACCGGGCCGAGGTGGTCGATCGGTTCCCCTACACCGGCGTCGGCAAGACTTGCGCCGGGCCATCGCTGAGCGGGTGGCGAACCGATGACCGCGACGACGGGTCTGCCCACGATCGCCCCCTACCCGATAGCGGGTGGGCGTGATGACGGCCCGGTCTCCGTGATCAGGCCACGAGTGTGGGGCGGGCGGTCGTGCCGGCCGTCGTGCGGTACAGGCCTTCGAAGGTGTCCAGGGTGTGCTGGATGTCGTGCCGGGCGATGATCGTCCGGCTGGCGTCGCCCATGGCGGCCCGTCCGGCCGGGTGGTCGGCGCACTCGGCGAGTGCGGCGGCGAGGAGAGCCACGTTTCCCGGTGGGTAGAGGAGTCCGTTGACGCCGGGGCGGACGAGGTGGGGCAGTGCCATGGCGTCGGCGGCGATCACCGGCAGGCCGGCGGCCATCGCCTCCATGGTCGCGAGGCTCTGCAGCTCGGCGGTGCCCGGCATGCAGAACACGTCGGCGCGTTGGTAGGCGGTGACCAGGTCGCGGTCGGAGACGAAGCCGTGGAACCGGATGCGCGCCCGCACGCCGAGCCGCTCGGCGAGAGCGGTCAGGGTCTCCCGGCAGGCGCCGTCACCGACGATCTCGAGCCGCACGTCCGGCAGCAGCGCCGCGGCACGGATCAGCTCGTCGACGTTCTTTTCCTTGTCCAGGCGGCCGACGAACAACACCGACAGCACTGTGTCGGCGCGGTCGCCGGTCGCCGCTGCCCGGTAATGGTCGAGGTCTATGCCGCAGGAGATCGCCAGCGGCGAGCCGGGTAGGCCGTTGTCGGTGAGCAACCGCGTCGCACGCGGTGTCGGCGCGGTGACCACCTGCGCGCGGCGATACACCCGGACCAGGTCACGCCAGGCCCAGCGCGTCACGGAGGCATGGAGTGGCCGGGGTATCGGCGCGTACCCGAGCAGGTTCTCCGGCATGAAGTGGTTGGTGGCGATCACCGGGACGCCGTGCGCCTTGGCCGCGCGCAGCGTCGCCCTGCCGACGCCGAAGTGGGACTGCACGTGCACCAGGTCCGGCCGCAGCCGGGCGAGCAGTGGCGCGACCGCCCGTGACACACCCCAGGGAGTGGCGATCCGAAATGTCGGATGGAACGGGGTGCGCAGGGACGGGACCCGGTGCACCGTGAGCTCACCATGGTCATCCGAGTCGGCGGCGGTCGCGGGATGCGCCGGGCAGACCACGTGCACGTCGTGCCCGCGACCAGCGAGGCCCCTGGCCAGGCGGTCGGCGAACCGCGCGGCGCCGTTGACGTCGGGCGGGAACGTGTCGGCCGCGATCAGGACTCGCAGCCTCGCGCCAGCTGACGGGCCGGTCATGGGCATCGGGGGCTCCTCGAGGTCAGGGGGCGGATCGGGGACGGCACGTGCGAGAAAGATCACCGCGGCGACGGCCACCGCCGCCGAACCGAGCTGCGCCACGGCTTGGGCCGGGCCGATGCCGGCCCCTTCGTGGTAGGCGGTGATGCCGACGGCTACCGCCGTCAGCGGGTCGATCACGGTGGTGACCGCGATGACCACCGTGGTCGGGCCGGCGGCGTACGCCTGGTGCAGCAGCCACCCGCCGGCCAGTATCAGCAGGACGGACTCCGCGGCGAGACCGAGCCCGGTGGGCACCTCGCCGCCGAGGACGGCCAGCGACGCTGCCCTGATCAAGGCGGACCCGGTGCCGAACAGCGTGGCCGCGGCCGCGGCCAGGACCGGGCATCTGGCCCAACCGCGGGAGAACAGGCCGGCCGCGGCGACGACGATCGCGCCGGCCACGAAGGGCTGTACCGATCCCGGTGCCGCGCTGCCCGTCGCCGTGTCACCGGTGGCCGCGACCAGCACGAAGCCGACGACGCCCGCGCAGACCGCCGCCACCGCCACTCGCGCCCGTGGCGCCACCGCGGCGCGCCGAGTCCGCGCGCCGAGCAACACGGTCAGCACCAGGCTGAGCACGCCGATCGGCTGCACGACCACCAGTGGCGCCAGGATGAGGGCGGTGACGTGCAGCGCGCTTCCGGTCACCGCGAGGCCAGTGCCCGCCAGCCACCGGCGGGAGCGAACCGTGCGACCGAGTGCGCGGGCGCCGAGGAACTCGTCGGTCGCGGCGGCTCGGACCGCACCGTGCTGCAGCGTCATCGCGCCGGCGAAGCAGCAGGCCGCCAGAACCGCGCAGCCGATCGCCACGAGGATCGAGGTCATCGAGCCGCCTGCCGCACGATCAGCGCGAGCACGATCAGCAGGGCGAACTCGGTGCCGAGCGCGAAACGCTCCAGCAGTCCCAGCGGGAGCCATGGCGCCAGCTGGGCGGCGCCGAACGCGGCGGCGGTGGCCACGGTGGCGGTGGTGAACCGGCGGACCCGCGTCGCCGCGAGCCTCCACTGTGGATGGTTGCGCAGTGACCGGGCGAGCTGCCAGCCGGCCAGCGGGAGGCAGGTGAAGAACAGCGCGCCGCCGAAGCGGTGGATCTCACCGGAGACCGTCGGGTCGCTCGCGATGCGGTTGCCGGGAAACACCGCGCAGATCAGCAGACCGGCGCCCCACAGTCCGAGGAGGACCTTGCTGCTCCGGCTCCTCGGCATGCCGACACCGGCCATGGCCGCGGTCAGCGCCAGCCCACCGAAGATCATCAACAGGACCGCGAGGACGAACAACGGTTCGCCGGGACCGTGGAAGACGTAGTCGCTCACCGGGTCGATCACCGGGTCGACCCACGGCCACAGCGCGACGGTCATGTAGCCGATCACCACTGCCGCACCGCAGACCAGCACGATCGCCAGCCGGACATACCTCTCGGCCACCGAACGCCCGTCCCGGCGGACGGCGACTGCGGTCTGCGTCATGGTCTCCCCGTTCGGTGATTTGATGGCGCCGTGCCGGACCGCTGACCGCCGATCCCGCCCCTACCAACGATCACGCTCCGATCGGCTTTCGTCGTCGCGGCGAGCGCCCATCCGCGCTGCCGGCTGGCGGTACTTCGCGGATTGCGGGTAGCGGTAACGCGCGAGTGCCACTGGCCGTGATGGCCGCGCGGCGAGCCGCATGCGACGCTCTTGTGCATGGGTTCCGGAGCGCTGTGGGGACTGGCGGTCGCCACCTTCGCGGCGGCCGCGGTCGAGGTCGTCGAGGCGCTCACCGTCGTCCTTGCCATGGGCGTGACCAGAAGCTGGCGGTCGGCGCTCGTCGGCAGTGGCGTGGCGCTGGTCGCGCTCGCCGGGTTCACCGCGATCACCGGATACGCGCTGGTGAGCTGGCTGCCCCGGTCAGCGCTGCAGCTGACGGTCGGCACGCTGTTGCTGATCTTCGGTCTGCAATGGCTGCGCAAGGCGATCCTGCGCAGTGCCGGACGCAAGGCGGTACACGACGAGGACGAGGCATTCAGAGGGCAGACCGAGGCGGCCCGCGCCGCGAGCAGTCAGCGGCGCCTCGGGCTCGACTGGTTCTCGTTCGTGGTCAGCGTCAAGGCCGTGTTCCTCGAAGGCGTCGAGGTCGTCTTCATCGTCATCACGTTCGGGCTGAACGCGAACAACGTGCCGGTCGCTGTCATCGCGGCCCTGGCGGCGATCGTCGTGGTGGTTGCCGCCGGTGTGCTCGCTCGTGGGCCGCTCACCCGGGTGCCGGAGAACACCCTCAAGTACGGCGTCGGTCTGATGCTGGCCAGCTTCGGCACGTTCTGGGCGGTGGAAGGTCTCGGCGCGCTGCGCCCGGGCAGCGAGAGCCTGACCTGGCCGGGCGGTGACGTCGCCGTCCTCGCCCTGCTGGCCGGCTGGTTCCTGCTCTCCCGAGCGCTGGTTACCCGCTACCGGAGTGCCACCCAACCTCGTGGGGGAGCTACAAGATGAGGTTTGTGAAGGCGTTCTTCCGGTTCTGGTACGACTTCATCATCGGCGACGACTGGAAGATCGCCGCGGCCGTGGTCATCGTCCTGCTGGCCGGCGCTCTCGTCGTGCTCGCCGGCGCCGGTAGCAGCGCTGTGCTCCCGGCGCTGCTCGGGTTGGGCATCGGCGCAGCGTTCACCGTGTCGCTGTTGATCGACACGCCGCCGCGCGGAGGCTGACGTTCCGAGGGCGTCACGTCTGGTTCATCGAGCGACGATTAGCCTGCGCCTTTCACGTGGAATAGGGCGACACGGTTTGTAGTTGCGGGTAGTGGCCAGCGGCGCGCGCCCGACGGCAGCGGCTGACCGTCGGGCGGATCCCGGCGGTGAAGGTCGCCCAGCCACCGCCTAGATGCGCCACCCGGGCCGGGTCGGTCACTCGTACAGGACAGCCTTGATCTTGGCATCGTCCACGTTTG
>Ga0193742_1000400_pt1 | contig 30022 bp, 35 predicted proteins | sample L2c1metaG_FD_165511 | JGI IMG/M metagenome (GOLD analysis project Ga0193742, IMG submission 165511) | Soil microbial communities from a riparian zone of the East river system, Colorado, United States - L2c1 | ecosystem: Environmental > Terrestrial > Soil > Riparian zone | place: USA: East River... | reverse complement strand
TGGCAGTGCTAGAACTGCCAGGGCGCTGACCGGCGGACAATGTTTATTGATACACTCTGATGTCATGCATCTTCTGACCACATCGAAGTAATGCAACAACGTCTGAAAAGCCCATTTTTGGATGACACACGTTCCTAAATTCACTGTTCTCTGCGTACATGCTGCAATATCGAAGGGTCAATATGACCATTCCAATCTGTGACGTTATCAATAGAAACTTTTGATGTTACGAAATTAGACAGTAATAATATACTTCGTAAATGTATAATTTACATGCATGTGCCAATGCTGGATCAACCTTGCTGAGCGTTTGAGCAGTAAGTCGACTTAAGAAAAAAAGAGTCAGCTACTCAACCATAGGCGGGCATGATAATAGACGCAACAGCAGGTTGCAGATCTGAGATCGTCGTAATGATGACACGTGATGCTCCTATTATAGCTCGATCCCAGTACGGTCAGGAAATGCGCGTGTTCATAGGTTCATTCCAATTTGGTCGACCCACGCCCTCCTACGTAGATCTTCGTAGATACACCCGCCAAGAAAACTCCTCTTTAAGGGCCTGTTTGTATCCCGGTTACCGACGGAGCAAACTTCGACGCTGTTTGCTATATTAACTCTTTTCGGAGCCTTGCAATTTGCAAGACGGTCTCAAAAGTCGAGACTGTCTTTTTGAGACTTTTTAGCAGAGGGCGTCGATCACCGGGAACACAAATATCACTTTAGTCTTCTTCGGCGGTGATGCAGTGGGTTGGGTCTGGATCACCGAGTATGGGAATGGAAATTTGAGGAAGTGGATGCAGCTGTAGAGGCAGAGGTGGAATCAGAAGCTAAAGCTAAAATTCTTGCAGAGAGTGATATGTCAAGGCTGGTGCAGAACTTTTGGAGGCTCTGGATGCCGCAGAGACATTCAAAGCTTTGGCTATCAAGTATCAGAGACTGCATCGGTTGAGTACAAAAGTGAAATGGGCTGACGACGGCGCCTCGGTGTACTTTTACTTCCTATATAATAGTAATGGTAATGGTAATGATTTTAGGCTGACTACGTCCTGTGGTGGGCGGGGAAATACATACCATAACCCATAAGTCTGAATAACCCATTACCTATATGTCCCCCCCTCCGCAGGCAACATCCATTGGTTTTACCTCCTGTATTAGACCGGTCAAGTAATTAGTTCACCAGTGATGTGCCACCGTAGCCAGTGGGCAGTTCGAAAATCAACTTATTGGTGTTTTTCCCTCGAATTATTACTTCTATGGCTCTGAAACCACTCGATAATCTCTTGGAAAAGGCTGTTCTAAATTTACAAGAACAATCAAAGCTCGCAAGGATGAGCTGAATACAAAGCTAACTCGGAAGGAAACCATTTCGCCGTTGAACACTAATTGGACAATGGGGTTGACGAGGCAACGTAATTTAGCATGAATCTATAGTCCTGGATTTTTTTTTTTTGATTTTTCGTGATTTTCGAGTCTATTTTTAGCATACCTTTTGAAACATAACCTAGCCTGGGCCGTCCACCGAAGGGTATGTTCGACTGTAAGTGAGAAAGGGAATTCCCACCGGTATAATGATAAATCAACCACCGATGTCGCGCGTATTAGCATAAATTTAGATCACCTCAACGCTGGCGTTGCTTCATTTATTTACGTCACCTGAACTGATCAATATACATAACTTCCCTGATGCCACAAGTTATAACCCAAGATTGTGGGTCATGTTGGAATTATTCGATCGGATTCTTCGCTGTTAAAGCGCTTGTTACGAAAATGAATTCTCGAAGAAAAGAAATGCAGAAAATACGGTAAATACGCCCGTATATACTAGGTATATTTTATGCAGGTTAGATGAATATAAAGTCAAAAGGTGAGTATACCAAAATTGAAATGGCAATAAAATTGACCAAGGGTAGTATAGACATTTGGGATTGGTAGGAAGGTATGTAAGTTCTTTCTAGGGTTTCAACCCTCCTTGAACTTCAGAAGCAAGAATACGAATTATTACCTCGTCAGTACGATACAGGACGTAAAAGGCGACATCATCAATACTGTATACGGCAAGTTTCCCCTTCCCATTTCCCAGGAGTCTGTGCGTACATAACCTTCCGCTCTAGCAATTTCTCGTAGTTCCAGCTTACGCTGTACTTTCAGATCTTAAAGAGTCAAAAGCCTATACGTCTCGCTCCAGGACAGTCTCCATCTTGCATCCTTCGTAACAACTGTGGGGAATCTTGTCTTTCATTGCAAAGAGGTCGTCTAGAATCTTTTTACGATTCTTGGACCCTTTTTTTTTTTGGCTTAGTTCCTCAAGGCCATAACCCCTGATAACCCATACCTTGGGCCATCCGGGGGGCATGGATTATGACACAGTCGACTGTACCATGCGATCTCAAGAAGTCGACATACTCCGCACATCATGCATCAACATTGAATTAAAGAATCTTCTCCATGTTCTACATGGGCACTCTTGGGAATGATACTATGCGTCGCTAATAACCTGGTTCTGGAAACCCTACTCTTCTGATAAATCACGGCGCCTTGGAATATACTTCTGCGCCTTGTTCATGATTCTCATCCCTTTTTGCAACTTCGGACTAAGCTTGGCGGGTATAACGTTCGAGATCGCATTGGTGACTTTTGATTCTGCCGCTATGCCTTTGCTAATAAATTTGCCAACGCCGGGGATGAATTTAGCGACTACTGATGCTGCTTTTTGTACAGTCGCAACGATTTTCAGTCCAAATTTGGCAACCTTGGCAATGCCTTGACCAATTTTCTATTGCAAAGTAAAGCATCAATATGTTGCCTTCGAAGTAAAGGGATTCGAACATACCTTGAAGCCCCGACCAATTTTCTATTGCAAAGTAAATAATCAATATGCTGCCTTCATAGTAAAGGGATTAAAACATACTTTGAAGGCGTTTTTTACTTTGTTGGCAATGTGAATGTGGATTTTTCGGCGTACAAGCTCATTGTCCTCGTCAAAAGGAGTGTCCTGCAGTATGAAGGTAAGCCGACATATACTGTGTTACTGGAAAGACAGTAACGTACCCTAGCAGCGAGAGTTCCAGCGATAGCGGAGGCTGTTGATATTGGACCATTTATCCTCCCAGTATCGCGTCCGATAAGTTCCAGTCCAGCATGATTACTACGAGACGATAAGGTAGCAGATTGTGGAGCCGGAACTGGAAGCGGAACTGCTGATACGAGCTGAATAAAAAGAGCGACAATAAGGACAACGAGACCAGCTCGGAGTCGTGAGGCAATAGTGGGGTACATATTATAATGAAAGGACCAGCCGACTCAAAAGATCACACGGGCCACAAGCTTTTGAACGTTTGGACGTTTGCACTGCCACAATTAATGTTTTTCGGAGGCAAATCTTTGGCGGAGACAATGTTCCAGGCACTCTTCTAAACACAACACCAAAATTACTCATTCTGAATTGATATTCCTATTTATCCATATACATTTCCTATGTAATTCCAAATTTTCAGAATAAACAACCTCGAGCTCTAAACGCGTTATTCAGGCTATAGTCACACAAAATTCACTGCCTTCCGAGTCCTTCGGATACAATGTAGGGCGCACTAGCGTGTGAGAAATCGATTGATCGTTATCACTTTTCTCCGAGATTCCGACCGCTCCTACACCTTTGCTCCCGTCTTCGCCCGGATCCTCCACCAGAGACGCCTCCAAAACCCGCTTGGGGGTTTTTTGTAGCTGCCATACCATCAACACCTCACATCGCGCTTTTGAATTCACAACGTCTTCCTCATGAGCAACATTGTGCCTACCTGTCACCTGTCGTTGATGACCGGGTGACTCATTTGTAACAACATTTCTGCTGTCCGCATTTTTCTTCTAAATATCCCCATTCATTTCTAGCACGGTCATCTATCTATGGTTTTTTTCCGTTATGAACTCGGCCTCATTTGAGCGAAACCCCAGATTAACATCAGCATCATGTCACCAATTTGATCACTTTGAGTGATCCTTGAGTGATTACCTCTGTTGGAATTTCCAGAGCTTGTGCGAGCTTTCCATTTTCGGTATTCTTATTTATTCTCTTCGTAATTTACGTAGCTCCATTTTATCTTATCTTACTGACAGCTATACAGTCGTGGACAACCAAGTCCGCTAATATATATATGGATATTCTGTGATGGCCAGAAAAATGCCCGGAACACGTACCGACGCCTTGAGGGAACCTCCAGGCAAAATTTCATCACGATCTATCGAGCCGTTATCGAATAAAATGCCATTTAAGGAAATGGTTCCTGAATCTTTGACAAAAAAAGATCCAAAAGAAAATCACTTAAAAATTAGTAAAATCACGCAATCGCTTCCTCTCATCTAAAGGAGCGTGGCCACCATGTTTCAAACAAAGTTTTCGAGCGGTTATTCCAGGATTTTTTATAAAAAATTTGACTCTCCTACCCCCTTTTCTCGCACAATGGCAAAGAAGAGGTGAAATATCGCAATCGGCCAAAGCCTTCTATACCTCTATACCTTCTCACGATGTCACAGTTTCAGAGTTGATGGACGCCAATCAGTCGCATGACGCGTGTGTGGCGTGCAACCGTCGAACAGATGCTGGGTTTTGTTAGAGGGGAGGGCGGGATGGTGTAGTAGTCATCTATCGATGGGAGGTCGCTGGTCCGAGTCAAATATTGTTTCTACAGGCACCGATATAAAGAACTTTGACAGTGGTGCAGGGTTGTAAATTCTGTGAAGAAAAAAAGTTCCCTCATGCGGCCGACGTTCCACAATATGTGCCTTTAAAGTTCAGGAAACACGTTCCGATGTTGATATAAAACTAATAAACTTTGATTATGGACCTACATATTTGAGTTCAAATCTTTTAAAAAACCCTCGAGACCTAATAGTACCTAAGCGTCGACGAGCACTTCCTAGGACCTGGGCATTCGGGGAATTTATATTCCATCATCGTACTTGTGAAAGCCTCATGGATGTCATAAACTGCTGCTGCTGGCGATATCGAAGATCATTGATATGCAGACGTTACAAAGCCAAAAAGCATAGGTACGAGTCTTCAGCGTGATGTTAGAGGTAGCCAGCGCACAGTTATTTATCATACTTCATCCACCGTAGAGTATCCATTCGTGCGTCTAGAGTGAAGCTCCACCTCTTCATACAAGTGCGCTGGTTCTGTGGGCCTGGTCATCCCTAATACTTGCCGCCTCTGCGATTTCGAACGTTCCCCCCCTGGATCATCCAACCCATAGAATTTTAGAATGGCGGTAGCAGCGCTCTTCAGATTAGAGCTATCTTCGGCTGACTTGAATTCCAACAATTTATTTCGAAGCGAAGGCTCAAGCCTCGGGTGCCGCTTCGCATCCTCCCTCAACCTGAGGTGCACGCAGGATACTTTTTCTTCCGTGAATGCCGACAGTAGCGCCAGACATGACACGTATGTCTCCAGATTTTCCCGTTGCAAATCGTCATCCAGCATCTCTGTGGGATATGAGGCTATAAGAGAGGAGAGGAGGGGCATAAGCGATTCCAATAGCCTGGGTTTGTGGGCGCCATCATCACTCCTGGCGATTTTACCAGCCTTCTCGAATAATTCCCGACTTTGAGAGGAGGTTGACCTCAATAACCAAGCTATGGCATCGATTTCCCCCGTTTTGGCCATAGATTTGGCCAGTCGACTGGCCATCGAACCAAAGACGAGGAGAACCAACATTACAACCAAATACAGGACTATAACGATGAATTTTTTCTTCGATGAATAGTCGAAATATATAGCTGCAGACTGGATCGATGCGATGACAAAGGAGCTCCATAGCGACAAGTGCGGAAGCCAATATTTTTGAGGTTTGTGACCTTTTGGCTCTCCCCGAACCCAACACGCGAAGGTAATTGCGACTAGGATGAAAAATAGTACGGGGACGCTGCTTGAATTGTTCAAGGTAGCATATACTAACCCTATTCCCGATCCAATCCAGGCTAGGAGGCCTGTAAACTGCAGATATCGAACTTTCTTCTCCTGTGGAACTTCCGTCCAGCCCATCTTTATCGTTCTTGGTAGTAATTTCAGAGGAAGTTCGAAACAGAATTGTATAAAGGTCGAAAAAGAGGAGTGAAACGGACATGCGGGAATGAATGCTGCAGCAAGAGATACTGTGCCAACTGGTGAAAGGCCCAGGGTGAGAACGGTTTTGACGGCGAAGCCAATAGTCCTTTGAACTGTTGAAACTGATATGCTGGAAATGAAGTTAGTGATAAAGTACAGACAAGAAGACGTGAGATATCTCACTTAACAAAAAACCCAAACATGATGGAAGCAATGAGCAGGAGGAGTGGCAGTGCATTTATCACGGCCCCCATTTTCCATGCTAGAACGCCATTGTATGCTTCTTGGCGCTTCATCGCTCTCTCGTAAGGTGTTCCAACTGTGTCCAGAGCGCGATGGCTATAGCTGACCAACCACAACTTGGCTGCCAGAGCTATCACCGACACAACAGTGCATAATGCTAAACCAATATACAGGAGGAAATTGCAGGTAACGGCGCTATCGTAGTCGATTTTATTCTGAGTAAAAAGGGAGGTGGTGTTGATAATAGGCATCGAGGTATTGTTAGCCAGCTGATTGTAGATCGCACTGAGAAGATCATTGGTGATAGCAGCTGGATCACGTTCAAATTTCTTAGAGGTTTCTATGACGAAGGAGGTCAGGACGGCAATGAATAGCGCAACCTATGCTTGATTCGATGATAAGCAGCTTATATCGTGAAGGTTACAAAGAATACCAACATAAATGAGAATAACATCAACAATTTTATTCCATTCGTCGACTGTGCGTTCATCGAACGAATTTGCCCTCTTGAGGTATTCTGTCCACAATGAATCTTCCATTCCAACCTGTCCCTTGAATATATCACTCCATTTTTCCGATGATGTTGACTCGGATATGTCGACTTTGTGTGTAGACATCGGAATTTGGTGTGAAGTAGAGAATTCCATTGCAATCGCGGAGGTCTAGCGTACCAAAAGATCCAAGGCCAGATGATCACCTTCAATTTTGACTGTTTTTTTATATCAATCGGAATGGAATGTGCCGCTCGACAGCCTAAATGACGCAATCAATATTGACCTTCTTTTCTTCCGTGCTTAGTGCTGCTATTGTTGCGTAGTCCTGGCACGGGTCTTCCGTGAATAGCTAGTCTGCGGGCACTTGCGGTTCTTTGGAGTTTTTTGATAACGAGAGATGGAGACCACTGGTATATTTGATAGCATCTTCTGCTTCCTTGACAAGCTGAGTGGCAGATGACGCGAGTGCGAGTCATAGAGGCTTTATCTTGGTAAGTGGAGTACAGAACCTCTTTTGTATTGGTTTATTTCCCTGTGTTGTCGTTTACGACCCCCGTCGACTTTCCCATCGTTGTGTAGCACAGAAGCTTGCCGTAAGTCCACTCCAAGTCACCATGCAAGAAAGGGAAGAAACATGGTTTTTGGCATCAGTTAAAGCCACGGAATCACCGCCTGGAGATATATTCGGGCCATTGGCAGGATTTATATTGAGTTCAGACACCGTTATAGCCGGCGCTACGGCGCGCTACCAATGGAGGAGCCAGCAGTTTTCTAACGTCTTTTAGGGACCGGAGTATCTGGATTTTCATTGTTCAGACGCTTTTCAGTCTGTTTTATTGGTGTACATAACTATATTTAAAGGCTTCTGAGGTCGAAGAAACGAGTGTGCCGGAAGTTGGATGGGGTGTGGGCAGCTGCTCTGCCGTAGGGGTATATGTTTGTTGCCAAGTAGTAGAGAATGTGGATGTTGTGCCCCGAACAAGAGCTTCTAGGAGTATCAAAGGTGTTAAGGCCCTTATTGGTGATCAAGTCGATCAGTCAAGTAGAGTAAAGTTGAAAGGAAATTACGCACTAATATGCGTCCATGTATCGCCACGTCTTTCAGTTTTACCTGTAGCCCAAGGTGAAGGAATCTTATAATAGGCGTAAGTGGCAGAGTATTCGTGTCCGATGGTCAGCTAACATGGCACTATTAGAATGGATCCGTAGCATAAATTTCATGCGACTTACACGATTCAATCGATCAACAGCTTTTGTGTGTCCTTCAAGAGTAAAAGTTGGCACAGTTAAAACTCTACTGGTTTGTGTTTTGCATAGTACTGAGTATTGATCCTTTCAGAACCCCTAAGACTCGAAATGCTAGTGGCATCAAGCTGGAATGGAACTCACTGTTCAGAGTATAGAATGCAGCAAAGATCACAGCATGCTTCCCAGAAAGATATTCTACGGTTGGCCATCGCGAACCAATCTGCCGTCGAAGAAGAAGATTATTGAGAATTTGAACGTCCTCTCTCGCCTCGAATTCGAACTGCGAGATGCTTTGGACCAGGACAAAGAGTAAGTCGCTGTTGTTCATTTCCTGCGTTGGTTCTTGTTTTTTTTTTAAGTTGATTACGGTTTGGGTAGGATAAAGAACATCTTCGTCTGCCAGTTATCAAAGAATAAAAACGAACAATTATTACTGCGATGGTCGTAAATCCATAGGTTATTTAATATTGACCTATCTTTCTGTTCCGTGAGCGCTAGTATCTGATTGATTCACGGCGTCACGAAGACCGCGCACAATATCTAAGGGGTGCTCTTGATTTTATCTTGAAGAAATTCATGGACTGGTGTTATAGATATAAACTGGTGAATATATAGGAGAATCGTAAAAAGAGAATCTGTGTGAATGCGGTTCAGCTCACCTGGTTGCGACGGATTGCCTTTTATGGGAACATATCAGGTCAAAATAGGATTCGTAAAAAAGTAACGTCTTATGGAAGTGACGACACCGACGAGAGGGGGGGAAATATCAAATTTTTCATGATTGCAGGCCCATATATTTCCATGTCCAAGTAAACCCAATCGCCAAATGAAGGGCCTCAAAAAGATGCTCCAATATTTAACTGGATCCACCCAGCTAGACGAAACTCAAGTACTGAACAAGGTCGTGAACATAAAACATGATGCTAAATTCTATTTTGATGACTAGCAAAAAAAACTAGTATAAATCAGGAGGAAAGTAGGGATTAAAAGAACTTTGAAAAAATAACACCGTTAACAGTGATGCAGAGTACAGATTCAGTGAGGGTAAGAAAAAAAACTTTTTTCATGCGGCCGAAGCTCCACAATGCGTGCCTTCGAAGTTCAGGAGACACGTTTTGACGTCGATACAAGCTAATAAAATTTGATAATGGACCTAGTAAATTTTTTAAAAGGTCCTCGAGACCTACTATAGTACTAGTAGCTCCGAGTAGAGACCTCACATCGGTGGGCAATTCCTGAGACTTGGGCGTTCAGTGTGTGAATTTATATTCCATCATCGTGCTTGCGGGATGTCATAAACTACGACTACTGACAATATCGATACTATACGGACCCACATACTAAGTAAATGCAGTCTGTTACGAAGCCAAGGAGCATAGATACGACTCGAGTCTTTAGCGTGATGTTGATAGAGATAGCCGGCGCACAGTTATTTATCATACCACATTCACCCTAAAGTATCCGTTCCTACGTCCAGAGTGAAGCTCCACCTTTTCATACGAGTGTGCTGGTTCTGTGAGAGTAATCATTGAACCCGCGTCCCCTGATACTTGCCACCTCTGCGGTTCCGAGGGTTCCCCTCCTTGATCATCTGGCCACGGAAAGGAGTTTAGGACGGCGGTAGCAGCGCTCGTCAGATTAGGGCTACATCAGGGATCTTTGGCCAATAATCTCAGTTTCTTTCGAAACTCAGGTTCAAGCCTTGGGTGCCGCTTCACATCTTCCCTCAACCTGACGTGCACGCAGGACCCTGTATATTCCGGAAATGCCGACAAAAGTGCCAGACATGACACATAAGTTTCCAGATTTTCCGGTTGCAAACCGTCATCCAGCATCTCGGTGGCATATGAGGTTATAAGAGAGGAGAGGAGAGGCATAAGCGATTCCAATAGCCTGGGTTTGTAATCGCCATTCTCACTCCTGGCGATTCTACCAGCCTTCTTGAATAATTCCAGATTTTGATCGTGTGTCGACCTCAATAACCAAGCTATGGCGTCGATTTCTCCCGTCTTGCCCATAGATTTGGCCAATCGAATGGCCACACCACCGAAGACAAGGAGGATCACCATTCCAAGAACATAGAGTATTATAAAGATGCGTTTCTCCTTTGGATTGCTGAAATATCCAGCTGCAGACAGGATCGATCCGATGACAAGGAAGTTCCATAGCGAAACGTGGGGAAGCCAATATTTTTGAGGTTTGTGATCGTGCGGCTCCACCTGCATCGATATTGCGAAGGTAATTGCGATTGGGATGCAAACAAGTACGATGATGAAGCCGGAATACATCAAAGTACCATATGCTATCCCTGAACCCGATCCAAACCATACTACGACGCCTAAAACCCGGCCTGCAATCCGCAGATTTCGAATGACCCGATCCTGTGCTGGAACTTCCGTCAAGCCCATTTTTCTAAGTAATTTTCTCACTGGTAATTTCTGAGGAAACTCGAAACCAAGCTGTATAACGGTCGAAAAAGAGGAGTGGAACGGACATGCGGGAATGAATGCTGCAGCAAGAGATGTTGTGACAAGTGATATAAGCCCCAGGGTGAGGATAGTGGCGACGGCGTAGCCAATGCCCTCTTGAACTGCTGAAACTGATATGCTGGAAATGATGGTTAGTGGTTAAATATGGACAAGAAGACGAATATCTCACTAAACAAAGAACCCAAACATGATGGAAGCGACGAGCAAGAAGAGTGGTAATGTATTTATCACGGCCCCCATTTTCCATGCTAACACCGCTGTATGCTTCTTGGCGCTTCATCGCTCTCTCGTAAGGTGTTCCAACTGTGTCCAAAGCACGATGGCTATAGCTGACCAACCACAACTTGGCTGCCAGAGATATCACCGACACAACAGTGCATAATGCTAAACCACCATACAGGAGTGCATTGCAGGTAACGGCGCGATTGTAGCTAACTTCATCCTGGGTAAAAAGGGAGATGGTGTCGATAATAGGCGTCGAGGTGTCGTTGATCAGGTGATTGTAGATCCCCCTGAGAAGATTACTGGTGATATCGGCTGGATCAGGTTGGAATTTCTTAGAGGTTTCTATGACGAAGGAGGTCAGGACGGCAATGAATAGCGCAACCTATGCTCGATTCGATGATAAGCAACTAACATCGTGAAGATTGCAAAAAGAACACCAACATAAACGAGAATAACATCAACAATCTTATTCCAATCATCGACTATGTGTAAGTCGAACGAATTTGCCTTCTTGAGGTATTCTGCCCACAATGGATCATCTTTTCCAACGTGGCCGTTGAAGATATTACTCCAGTTTTCCGATAATGTTGTCTCTGATATGTCGACTTTGGGCAAGTGGTGCGGGATATGGAATTCCATTGCAGTCGCGGAGGTCTAGCGCACCAAAAGATGCAAGTCCAGATGATCACCTTCAAGTTCAACTGTTTTTATATCAAATGTGCCGCTCGACAGAATCTAATTGAATCGAAATACACCTCTGTGAACGCTCAGCTATTATTGTGTGGTCCTCACCACAGGTTTGCCAAGAACCACATCAAACTGGCAAGGTGCAAACAAAACATATTCAAGTGGTAAGTAGCAGATCTCTTGATCGATGACAAGATGTGAACATAATCCATACACTTAAACACCTTGCCGGCCTCGCAAATAAAATACATGATCCTTTATAGAGATAATATACCATGTCTCTGAAATTTTTTGTGGTCCTCAGAGTAGAATTTAAAGTCATGAGCCAGACACACATCTGAGGATTACTGATTCATCACTCCGGCCACTCTCTAACATATAATTTTCATTGTAGAGGCTCTCAATTTAGTGCACATTACATGTAAGAGTACTATGCAATAAAATTCCGAGGATTTCCGGAGGGATTGGGTGAAGGGAAAAAATCTGAAAATTAAAATTCAGCTTGTATGTGCAAATTCAGACCAGTTGGGATCAATAGTACTAGAAAATTTATACATGTATTGTTCTAACAAGGTAAGGATGGATCCATGGGGGTCCGTTCGGATATCTAGAGGAGGTCCATCAATGGGCTATTGTACATTATAGACATACGATCCTGTCGTCAAATTATCCTGTCGTCGGTCGGTTTCAAAGCCGGGGAGTGTGCGGTGGCTTATCCAATATATCGGTGGTTGTCGAGGAGTTGGTAGTCAAGATCTGGTATTTCACCATCTCGTTCTCTTTCTTTTCATATCCACATTTATTGTAAAAAGCTGAAAAATATACAGTAAGCAAAAAAAAAGCATACCAGAAGAACAAAGAAGAAGTAGAACTTGCCAACATTATCATCGCTACAGTTTAGAATGGTTTTGTAGCTCCCTAGCGCCTCGCTGATTCCAGTCAGGGCATTAATGATTCTCAACCCAAGTTTACGGCCCTGCATGCTCTTATCAACCGCAATATCTTCAATATGACCGACTTTTCCCAAGTTGCGAGTGAATTTCTGTTCCATGAACACAGTTCCGGCACCAACGATCGTGTCCGTGGTGCGCGAAACAATGACGAGAGTGAAATAAGTGTTGGAGCAGGACTGCATGGCAGCAAAGGCTTGCGCGTATTTAACTTCCGAAACATCAGGTGCAGAGGTCAATACAGAGAGAACAGATAGATGGGCGCGAGAAAGGTCTGTTTTAGCTAGAGGGCGCATCTGCGATGGTAATGTCAGCAAGGGATGGGAATGTATCATGAGAAACACACATGTAAATCCGCGCCAAGTTGCTCCTTTACCGATGTAGGAATGATTTCTGAAGCAAAGAGGAGTTCCAGCTGAGAGTCTGGCGTGAATAAAGACATTATGGATGGTAAGTTAAGAGTGCTGTTGACAGCATAGCCACAGCAGTGCCGATGAGTATTAGGTTGGAACTCCGATGCGACTGCGTTCATACACTTTCTCTTCCTTGTCGTTGTAACAACACTCTTAAATATTACAAGTATGTTCATCTCTCCCTATATCGTTACGTCGTTGAACGCCAATATCATCGTCTCTGCTCTCTATCCGTTTCCGACATTGAATTAGACGCAAAGCGCAAACTCCCATTGACTTATACATTTGGTTGACGATCATGATAGCAAGGCCAGACTTCGTCGGCACAATAGTAAACACCAGCCGAAACAATTGAACGATAAACATCACCATGCCAAATTCAATGAGTACGAATATAATATGCCGAAGATTGGCACCCCAGTGATGCACAAAGCTTGGTCGTACAAGATGGGCTTGAACTTCCGGAACACCAGGACGATCCTGAACACGATTAAACCCGTCACGATAGCATTCACGGCCAATGACATAGCAAGACTTGTCAAACCGATACTATACCCGCCAGACGGTAGTTTTAAGGTGGCCCAAGGAAGCGTACGAGTAAATAAGCACTAGGCAAGTAGCTACAGGAAATAAGTTCTTTCAATCCCCTCGTCCTCGTTTACTTCCAAACGACATGGAGACTAATTATCCCTTAGGACCTCAACTCGAATCCTATCTCCGACCTCGTTGACAACTTTACCCTTGCCTCCGCCTTCTTCCTTTTCGCTTTTGGGTGCCCCAACATGTTCCACGGTCCCATCTCAGCCCGCGAATCTGCCAAGCCTCAAAACGTTCCATCAGTTCCTGGCGCGCCGAGGCCAAGGATGTTCTCCCAACTTCTTCCCAGGACAACCGCCCAGTTTCCGTCAGCATCAACTCTGTTTCCTCAACCTTTTCATTTACAAGTGGGAAAAAAATTTCTTCGCCTCAAATCATGCGCCAAGATATGACTGCCCTCTGACCATGGATCATGGAAGAGCGCTGAAAAGGCTGGGTATAGATATGGACTCGGAATTGGAATTGGAAGATTAGGAGAGAAAAGGCAGCTGCTCTTCGAGGGTTCATCCTACAGGAGCCTATTGAGTCCCTGCCGAGGTACATGACAGCACCACCTCCTACTTTTTTCTCCCTCGTCCAAATTGTCTCGCAAGCCATACCAACATGTCCTCTACATCTACTTTCTACTCTTCTCATAGAGAGGGTGCTAATACCTCCCCTCAAGACGATCATCGGGGAGAGCCTCCACTTTCACGCCAAGCCCTGCTACCCTCTAAATAAACGTGGCTGGTCACGGAGGAATAAAAAGTTCCGCCAAAGCGGGCTGGTTGGGCCTGAATACTTGCGAGTATACGAATCCCTTTCTACGACCCACTCCGGATCTTTCAAAAAAAATTATAGCTATCCCAGACACCAGTTACCATCTAATCTCCAATGTTCTCGAACTCTTTTGTATTATCCCTACACATAGATACGGACATGTTGGTTGTATTTTTATTGATATAGATGTTCGACCTATATTATTGATCTCTTTGGGTAAATTAAGGATATACCCAGTCTCACCCATTCAAGAAGTTTGATCCGCCATTAGAGAGGTCGATAATGATTCCCTTTCCCTCAGCCCTCTCTCTTCAAAAATGGCCTTTAAAGCCTTTCCTCCCAGGTAGGAGCGTTTCTTCTTTTTTGGTATAAGTTCGCTAGTAACTTGCAACCTGCTATGAATATTGGAATCTTTTTAAAGGTTCAAAGCCCATTTTGTACTTGCACTACTCCTCTAACCGAATTGGCCCCACACCGATGTGGGAGTAACGAAACATTTTCGGAGGAGTGAGATTTAACTGTTGAATTCAGACGATGGGTAAGGGTCCCGATTTCCGAGTTGCAGCTTCAACTTGAAGTTTGAAGCTTTGAGAACACAGAATTAGCAATCTGCTTCATACTCTCCTTCCATACCACTCCGCCCACTCCATCCGTCTCTAGAACGCTCCCCTGACTGGAAAGTACAAAAGGTCGACCCCCATCGGCACTGCTACTCACACCCTGCACTAAGGGCAACTCTCCAAGAACAGGGACATCAAGCTGCTCTGCAATTCTGCGAAAATTGTCCGGTTCCCCTAAAAAAACGTATATGTAAGCTTTGACGACTAAACGTCCAGAGATGACATACCGAATAGATAGTGTGGATTTGGGGATGAACACGTCGGGCATAAATAGTAAGATTGATTGAGAACAAATCCTGTGATCTGAATTAGGGTGGATTAAGCGAACATGCATGCCTCGGTGGAAGCGGTAAAGTCGTACCGGTACAGAAACTTTTCTCAACATTGCAATGCCTTTTCTCACATCCGAAAGGGCAACATTTTGGGGTGTTGAAACAATCACAGCACCTGTGAATTAGATGTGAGAAAGGTGGTCAAATGGAACTATGTAACGAACCATCAACTGTGACCAATTGTCCTAATGTGAGGGGAACATCACCGGTCCCCGGAGGCATGTCAATCACTAGGATATCCAGACCTTGTCCGTCTTTTGACCAATCCACATCGAAAATAAGCTGCTGAACCGCCTTTTGTACCATGAGACCACGCCAGACGATCGGAGTATCCGTATTATCACCCTTAGAAGAAGGATCCGTTGATGGAGACGTAGAAGGAATCAGGAATCCCATAGACATGCATGGTAGACCATGATTAATAAGAGGTACAATCGCTCCAGCTGTAGATGTCAAATAAGTACCGGAATAAGATGTCAAACTTTGGGGAGGGGGGGAACATACTGCTCGTCAACTCTGGTTCGACGCTATTTTGTAGACCCATAAGTGTGGGTATAGAAGGTCCAAAGACGTCAAGATCCAGTATGCCAACACGTAGATTTGAAGCTGTGATTGGATTTGGATGCATCGCTAGAGCGAACGCCAGGTTCACTGAGAGATAATTTTAGTCTATGAGATGAATCAACTATACCGAAAACGCCTTGTTTTCAACAAAGCAAGAGGCGAAAAAGACAACACATACGAGCTATGGTACTTTTTCCAACTCCTCCTTTCCCACTCGCAACAGCAAGAACTTGCTTCACATTCGGAATGGGCCTTTTTACGATCGGACCGGCTTTTCTGGGCATTTGCGGTGGAGGTGGTCGTCTTGGAAGACCCTTGTGATCCATTGAGTGTCGATTATGATTAATGTTTCTGTGAACTACATACCAGAGGATTTTCATGGTGCAGGTAAGAGGAGGTGGTTAAGCGTCTAAGTTGCCTCGATGAGGTTGTTATGGACATAGTGAAAGGCAAGCATGGTATGTGACAACGCTAGTCACGGTGACGTAGTAACAGTCGCCTCACGAATTCATAAGATTTAAAAAAAATCCAACGGATAGACCAAGACCGATGTGGATAGAAACGATGATTAGTATGTTTTTATATACATGTTCATTTCAGGTGAATGGAAGAAAACCTCCAATATGGTGACCTTCAAGGGGCGTAGACGCCGGCGCCTGGCCTTTGATTGAGAAGAAAAAGCAGGAAAAAAAAACTAATCCCTAACCAAAACACTCAGATCGTTAGCACAAACGAAAGCATGCTGTACTTGGCGCTATACTATTAGTACTAGTGTTAGGACCTAGCGTTCATTGCACACGTCACATTGGAAAAAGAGTCCTTTTTTATCCGTCTAAAATCAAAAGAAAAATATCGGCGAGAAAAAAAATACAAATTTGTGAACATTTGGTGGTAATAGTACAGTATCATGATCAATTTCAAAGTAAGCGCGACCTAAGAGTTTCGGCCAACAAGTGAAGGGCGATAAGAGTCACCTATAGAGAAATATTTTGGGCAATATTTCGTTTGTAAAACTGGAATGAGACTTACCAGACCTGATAGAACCCTCCGGAAACGATATAGAGGGTGTGACCCTCAGGGTGTGTGGTCCCGGTCGCTTAATGTGCAGGACTGGCTTCCTGCTATCCTGGGTCACCTCCATAACAGACTTATAGAACGATGCTTGCGACAGATGTGATGGGACCTCTAATATGACAGCCGGGCAAAGGTTGGAGTATAAGGGAGCCCTGGGAGCTGCCATTTCCAGTGGGCTGGGTCTCTTGAACCAACGCAACCACCGACGTGAGGGCGTGTTGCTATCGCTAACGGAAGAAATTAATGACCAACACGATGCAACCAAGACTCCAAAGTGGTCAGGTGGTGGCGGTAGATGATCATCCGAAGGGCCAAAGAATTTGAATTCCACACTTGGAAGGGCACGCTGTGACGCCTTAAGCTCAACGCCCTTCTGACGCTCATGCATATCGTCCACAGAAAATCCCCAAGAAATGACTCCATCAAGATGCCGCTCTGTGATCCTTGAATGATACTCTCTAGATTCCGTACTGGAAGATGTTTCCTTCGACACATTGCCTGAAGCTGCCACTCTCGCTGTTGTAGGCCCAACCGAAAACCCCAAAGTCCCGTTTGTTACATCCCTATCTGCCCTGATCACCCTCACATCTTGATCGGATGCAAGGGTTTGCAAAGGTTGGAGCACATCAATTGCAGCGTATTCATCCTTTGCATCTATCTCCACTTTCACGTGAACTTGTTCGTAATCCAGGCCCATACCTTGTAATTTGAGGCTTTTAAACTTGACATGAGATTTCGAATGTTGTTTCCAAGGCTTCAATCGAGCAGGAACCGTCTGAATTTGTTGTGAGATTTTTGTGTTTTGCCAAAAGGGTGCAATTACAAGACACTTACCTGGGCCGTCAATTCACCCATAATTTCCAACCTCTGTAAAGGCTCGGAGTTGCTTGTACCAATGAAAAGTTTGACTTGAACCTCAAAGGAGAAGCCAGGTATTGATGAATCTCCTTTTCCAGAATCCCCTGGATCTGGCTCATCTCCAGGATTGCGACCATTAGGGTCACTATCTCTTTCACGATTGTCATGGTGGTCATCAGAGTCATGGTGACCATGGCCTTCATCCTCTCCAGTTCCACCGTGGTTATTACTTCCACTTGCTTCTGGACAACCACTGGCAAATCCAGTAGTAGTCGGAACACTCGGCTGACCTTTAGCAAGACTTGTTTGAAAGATATCCAACATTTCCGGGTGTAAAATTCTTTTAGCAAGATGGCTGGAATGTCTTTCAGCACGATGCAAGCTCAAATCATGGTAGTCCCAGATGGTTCCATCATCTTTGAAGACAGGTGTTTCATACTCAGATAATGGCATAAAAATGATACCAGGATATGGTGTGAAAACCTTGCCAAGTTCAGGAAGTAAAATTGGAAGCAAAGAATCTGGAATTTCAACACAGCAGAACACATGAATCTCCTCCATGTATCCAAATTCTGATTGAATTAGAGCTTCATTAAATCCTGCAAGAACAGCATACTGAGATTCTAAAATGTTTTGATTGAGAAAAGCTGCCTTGATTTTTGTTTTCTTCTCTAAGTCACTTATGTGTTTTAAAGCACCTTCTGCTGCAATTAAAACCTGTAGTGGAACAGTGGGGGTGACCCAATGTGAATGTCCCTTCAGCTCTGCTTCACACTCTCTTGTAGTTGCATTCCAGATCTGTGCAGTGTGATCACACAATATACATACCATCTGGAGAGAAGACAGCAGAGGTGACAAAATCTGAATGTCCCTTCAGCTCTGCTTCACATTCTCCTGTAGATGTATTCCAGATCCGTGCAGTGTTATCCCGACTTGCAGATACAATATGCATACCATCCAGAGAGAAGACAGCAGAGGTGACAAAATCTGAATGTCCCTTCAGCTCTGCTTCACATTCTCCTGTAGATGTATTCCAGATCCGTGCAGTGTTATCCTGACTTGCAGATACAATATACATACCATCAGGAGAGAAGACAGCAGAGGTGACAAAACCTGAATGTCCTTTTAGCTCTCCTTCACATTCTCCTGTGGCTGTATTCCATATCCGTGCAGTGTTATCCTGACTTGCAGATACAATATGCATACCATCAAGAGAGAAGACAGCAGAGGTGACATAACCCAAATGTCCTGTTAACTTTGCTTCACACTTGCCTGTGGCTGCATTCCAGATTTGTACAGTTTTATCCCAAGATGCAGACACAATGTGCATGCCATCAGAAGAGAAGACAGCAGAGGTAACAAAATCTAAATGTCCCTCCAGCACTGCTACACACTTTCCTATGGCTACATTCCAGATTCATACAGTATTATCACAAGAGGCAGACACAATATGCATACCATCAGGAGAAAAGACAGCAGAGATGACCCAGTCTGAATGTCCTTTCAGCTCTGCTTTACACTCTCCTGTGGTTGTATTCCAGATCCTTGCAGTGTGATCAGCAGATGCAGACACAATATGCATACCATCAGGAGAGAAGACAGCAGAGCTGACTGAACCAGAATGTCCTTTCAGCTCTGCTTCACACTCTCCTGTGGCTGTATTCCAAATCTGTGCAGTGTTATCTCGACTTGCAGACACAATATGCATACCATCAGAAGAGAAGACAGCAAACTTGACCTTCCTTGAATGATGCAATACTGCACACTGTCTCCATGATTTTCTCCTTTTCCAACAGAGCTTCCAAGGACAGTGCATCCCACTTCCATACATTGTCCAGATTTCTGATTTTTCTGGCAACCAGGCTAATTCTGAAGGACAACATCCTTCAAAACTGTTATTCTTTATGAAATCATAATTTTCTTTCAAAAACTGCTCAGCATTAAGCATTGCCATTGCTAACAGCTTTTGGTTCTATTCTTGTTGTAAGTACCATCCATCTTCAACAACAAGATTACTTACATTTGCCCAACTTTCTAGTTTATGCAATGACTTCATTGCAGTTTCCAACTTTCCAAAAATACTCAAACAATCCATCCATCGCAAAAGATGGCTTTGCAAGAAATGCTTTAATTCAGCAGACTCATTGTCATTGTCTGCATATGTGAAATGGAGCACCCAGCTACTACAAGCATATGCAAGAGATTCAGAAATATCTCCACATCTCCTCTCTGCCAGGTAAGACACATATATTTTTGCTGACCACTCTTTATCCATCAACAACAGACACTGAAGTGCTAGGGATTTGTGTGAAACACAAGGGTCAAGGTAGTATTCTGAGGAAATACTTTGATTACTGATGAAATCATAGAAGGAATCATGGAATATTGAGATGCGCCCAGCAGAGTGTTGAGATGATGGAATACATATCAAAGAATGAAGGAATGCAAGGGCAGCCTGAACTCTTTCTATGGGTATTTGCACCAAAAGACTGATGGCACTCATAGACAGAGGATTGTAAACATATACAACAGCCTTAAGAACCATGCCTATATCTGACCTTTCCAAAGGGTTTGTGGATTCATAGACAGTATCCAAAATTCTTTTATAAAGCACATCCCATGGTTGAGTGACACCAAAAAATGATGTTTCTGATGTATGATTGACCACATCTGAAAGACGCTGAGGCATGCCAGAGCTATCCCCTTGCACAATATATTTACAGACAGTTGCTGCATAAATGAACAGAGTGCCAGACATGTTCACAAGGCTATCAACTTCTGCCTGGGGAGGCCAGCCATGCCTATCAAGGCCATGGCTATGAAGGCCATCAAGTAAGTAGGCTTTGATGTAAATTTCTATATCACCCTTTACAATCTCCTTTTCAACCTCATGGAGGATGAAATTGGAACGACCCAAAGAATCATCAAAAGTCCCCTTGAGCACTATTTCTAGGCAACTAGTGATAAGAAACTTGATTGGAAGAGATTTACTGTGCTGCAATATCACAGAAAGCAACTCAGCCACAAGGGACTGGTCAGAGCACTCATCCAGAGCATCAAGAACAATAACTGGGACAACTACTACTTCTTTGGTATCCCTGTATGCAGTGAGTGGTCTAACAATGAAACTCAAGAATTGTTTGTCAATCCTCCAAGATGAGCAGGCAGGATTGGCTTCCACTACATCCAGGATAGGCTGAGACAAAGAGGGAAGATGCTTGGCCAACTGAAGAGAGATGGTGGGAATGATGCAATGAACATCACTGGTATCAACCCACAGATGAGAAGCAAAAAAGGTACCACCAAGGCATTTCTTCTCATCAAGCAGTTCACTGAATGAGTAAGCAATTGTTGTCTTGCCAGTTCCAGCCATCCCATTGAGCCAGTATACCTTTGTGGTTGTATCATCACTTGCCCACACTTGCAGTGTATCAAGGATTGCTGTGCGAGTGTTCTCCATACATGCATTGCGTGGAGCAGGAGGTGCCGCATCGTATTCAGCAAACTGAGCACGTGGCAAGAGTTTCTCACGTAGTACATCCTATGAGCTAGTTGTTAGCGACGATTGTTCTACTCCGAAGATAATACATTCTCACTAATTTTCGATCAGCAGATAGCATATGCCGCCGGATCTGACACGATGATAGAACTATCAGTAGACATATTGGCTTCGGGCTGATAGAATGATGCTTACAGAGTTGGCAACAGTGCTAAACGTCTGGTGACCGAGGTGTATATCGCGAGTAAATCGTGGGGCAGAGATTGGATTATGGATGTTCGGAGACATGTGCTAAATGAGCGTAATTAGCGACGATGATCTTGAGCGAAACATGGGCACTGACTATGGGTGGAGTTTCTGCCAGTGGGTTTGTGTTACTATTGGAACTAAGTTGACCGAGCACAGCTGTATGATCCACACTGGCCCCATGATGAAGATGTTAAGTAGTAATCAATGAATGTCGGGCAACGAACTTCAGTTGCTCACCTTGTTCCGTCATCTGTTGCTGCCAGATAGTCATTGGAGATCGACGATCCTCTGGACAATAGTGATAAACCAGATAACTGCCTTTCGAACCGTCCGCCGACACTGCGTGTGCGATCCTTTTTAGATGGACTTTCGCTCGACATGATGATGATAGTCAAGAGGAAGGAGCTTGCAGTGGCTGTGCAGATTTGCTCTTCCCACGGTGAAGGCTGCGCACATTGCAAATTCCATGTTTTATCTCATTTGTCGTTCATTAACTACATATGTAATGGGGGGAATTGCGTATACTTGGTCGCTTGCGCCGTTGAGAGACTTTAAAGACGATGAAATCAAAAGGAACGGAAGAGAGGAAAATTTCCTTCCCTTTCAAATTTCGTACTGGCATTATTAGCCTACCCAGCATAAACGCCTTTTTTCTCCATAAGTCGTTCAAACATCCCATCCCTTCTTGATCAACCACTAGAGGTATCGTACGCTCGTGGGAGACTCATGTGAATGGACGTGAGGATGAGGGTTGGGAGGGCTACATTGAACAAGAAAAAAACGCCGGCGGAATAAGAACGAGATATAACTTATAACTTGCTAAAACCCATACGTTGAGATCCAATCGTAACCGAAAACACGACCAAGTTAAGAACTTCAGCCATCCGCGAATGCATATACAATCCACGAGTGATAAAGACTGCTCCGAAGTAGAACGGAAGTACCTCAGCCAAGTAGCTGAAGTCCACTTAAACCCCCGACAAAAGCACCTGTAAGTTTGAAACCTGTAGTTAAAGCGTTGTTGACTGTATCGAATTGAGATTTGAATATCACTTCAAACATCATAGAGCCTGAGGATACTTCGAAGAGGCGACGGGAGAGAACTCGAATAGTCACACTGCCGCTAAAGCGACGGATGAGGAGACCCAGGAAGAGGAGTCGTCTATTTGGCATTGTTGGGCAGATTAGACGCATGAGAGGCCAATTGAGAGGGGTGACTGGTCAATTTTGACCTTCGATAGTTAAAAAAGCTATGTCCTGACCTCGAGACCTAACACCATATTTTAGCACGACAAGTTTGATGGTATTTTGGTCAGTGACCGAAAGGCGTCGTCAACCATAGTATAAGTAGTAAGACCATGCCGAATCAACAAGCCGTATAGAGAGCAATCGAAATCGTTGAATGCTGGCAGTGAACCAAGGCTGCCATGTGCCCTGTTCGACTGTAAAATCAGGTGTGAATATCGAACGATCAAAGGCACAGAAGTAATTTGACCAACAACGGCCCACCCTGCCTGGTTGTCTGAAAAAAAATTCATCCAACTGATTAAATAACGTTAATAAACCCGACTGAAAGACGATTTATGACCGGTCACGATATGGTTTTTACACTCGATTCCACCATTTCGGAGCCATACTCTCCAGCACCATATATCGAGATTCGGGAGGCAGACCTTGAGCATACGCGATGACGCTTTACCTTGTTCATACACACGAAGGGCGGAATTTACGAATGGAAGAGGAGACCTGCGTAAAGGTAGAAGTGATAGCGGGTCGCGTGAAGATGACAGCCCTGGAGATGTATGTCCAATATAGATCGATCAAAGGCACGGAAATGCTTTGACCAACGACGACCCACCCTGCCTGGTCACGAAATTTCACTCAACTGATTAACATCGACTGGAAGACGATTATGACCAGTCACGTTATGTATGGTTTTTATATTCGATTCCACTATTTCAGTGCCATATTCTCCAGCGCCATATATCGAGATTCGGGAGACAGACCTTGAGCATACGCGATGACACTTTACCTTGTTCGTACACATGAAGGACGAATGGAAGAGGAAACCTGCGTAAAGGCAGAAGTGATAGCGGGTTGCGTGAAGATGACAGCCCCGGAGATGTGTATATCCAGAAGATCCTGAAGCCGTAAGAACGATACAAACACTTTCTTCTTGTTCGTCAAGACCACGTCCCTCCATCCGTTGTGTGGAACAAAGCCAACAAAAATAGATAACCGTTGTACAACTATAAACCTCCGACAACACGGACGACCGCTTTCCCAACTAGACTCTACTGGACTTCGGGCTCTTGCTTGTAATAACGGCAACTTTCTGTGCAGGCACGCGGGTCTTGTTCCGTGCACAAATATGCATTTGTTCCGAGCCTGTCTCGGTCTACCATGCGACTTCCCCGTTCGGCTGTTGGCTGTTCCTCTTTGCCGTCATTGAATAACAATCTCATCCGGACCTATACCCGGACCCGCAGTAATGCCATTCATAAGGGAAAACCCTCTGCTCATTGCCCAGGCCCACTTATCTGCTCGCACCTATGTTCAACATGGTAGACCGTCCTAACGTCGTCATCGTCGGTGGCGGCGGTGCTGGGGTTCAGGTTGCGCGTTTGCTCTCTATGGAACTTGATCCTACAAAATATAACATCATCCTAGTCACCGCTCGCCCTTACTACACTCATCTGCCCGCTTGGATACGCATGTCTGTTTCATCAAAGGGCAACCTTGAGGACCGTGCCCATATCACCTATAACTATAACTTCGTCAACGGGAATGGCCAGTTCGTTATCGCCAAAGTCGTTTCGATAACCACAGAACAAGGTGACCAAGAGGGGTTTTTGACACTTGATACCGGAGAGACTCTGCATTATACTGTACTCGTCCTTACCCCAGGTAGTCTTTGGGAAGGACCTCTCAATATCCCGGACAGCAAAGCAGCGACCATTGACCACTTACGGGATTGGCGAAAAACGTTTGAGGAATCAAATGATATTCTGTTAGTAGGAGGGGGCGCTGTTGCGTTGGGTGGGCGCTGCTTCTGTATAAAGGCCATTGTATGTGCTGACCAATGGACTCACAGAATATGCTGGAGAGATTCGAGATTGCTGGCCAGTATGTGTACTACGGTATCAACTCTGTCGCCTATGAGTTAACCTGCTGGCAGGATAAGAGAATAACAATCGTCCAAGGAGAGGAACTTCTTCTGAACGAAGCGTATCCTGATAGTTTCAGGAAGTCAGTGGCGAGAAGTGTCCGCAAGCGCGATGTTACTGTCATTCTAAACGATAGGGTGGACGACCTGGAAATTTCTGATGCTGGCATAGTCAACACACGTAGTGGAAGAAAACTGGTAGCTGACCTTGTGGTACGCCATATTCGACACGTCATCAATGCAGTCCTAAGACTATCTCCAGGTTCCCTGTCAAGGCCCTCGCCCAAACACTGGCTTCGTCACCCTTGATCCAGGCGCCTTTTCAGAAACAGGCCATGTTAGGGTCTCTCCGACAATGCAACTTATACAATATCCTCGCATATTTGCAGGAGGCGACGTGATAGAATGGGACGAGCAAAAGCTGGTTACAAAGTACACTACGCACGCGTCCATAATCACCCGAAACATTATTTCTGTGCTGAACAAGAAACAACCTGCAGCGTTGTATGAAGGGTCACACGAATTTATTTCCATCACTAATGGGAAGGTAGGCAGCAATATGTTCTATGTGCACAACCGCTTTAATTTCTTTTTGTCTAGCAGGGTGGATCCAGTTATTGGAGCATATTTTGGGGTCCTCAATTTGGCGATTGGGTGTCTTCGCACCTAAAATCGAAGGATCTTTTTCTTACTTGGACACGGAAAACCCTGGGCCTGCAATCATGAAAATTTGATATTTCCCCCTCTCGTCACTTTGAAGCTATTTATGTATCCCTTGTTGATCTGATTCTTTCCAAATTACTCATCATATATATCCTGCGACATAGATCACCAAGGCGTAGAGTTAGTAACTGGTACTTGTTTATTATCTTTAAAGGCTTGCTGCATATATATGTTCCATGGCCAGCGTTAAAAACACAGGAGGAATCAGGGAGCATCAAAATGACCTGGTCAATGGAGGTCAACGGGTCCGAGATGATCAACCTGTGTTCCCATAAAAGGCAATCCGTCGCCAACAACCAGGTGACCTGAAGTTTCCCAAACCGCTTCTTCAAACACCCCATTCATACAAATTCATACCCCTTTACGATTCTCCTATATATTCTGGGAACTTTATACCATCTTTGTATCTATAACACCAGTCCATGAATTTCTTTAAGACAAAGCCAAGAACACCTCCAGATATTGTGCGCGGTCTTCGTGATGCCGTGAATCGATTAGATACTAGCGCTCACGGAGTAGAGGCCAGGAGAAAGGTAGGTCAATATCAAGCCTATGGATTCACGGCGATCACAGTAATAATCGTTTTCGTTTTTTTGAAATTCTTTTGATCACAGGCAAACGAAGATGTTTCTAAGAATCTGCAGCAGATCAAAGGTATCTTGTCTGGCGACGGCGGTGTGTAGAATTTATTATTCTTTTATCCTATTCAAACTGTCATTAACTTGGGAAAACAAGAGCCGGCGCCGGAACTTATTGCCCAACTAGCGCAGGAGACGTACAACACCGACTTACTCTTTGTCCTCGTCCAGAATATCTCACGGTTCGAATTCGAGGCGAGAAAGGACGTTGTTCAAATTTTCAATAATCTTCTTCGACGACAGATTGGTTCGCGATGGCCAACCGTAGAATATCTTTCTGGGAACCATACTGTGATCTTTGCTGCGCTTGCTGGGTATGAGAACGAGGAAGTGGCATTGAACACGGGCATGATCTTGAAAGAGATGTTGAGACATGAGCAGCTTTGTAAGATCCTTCTATACTCTGAACAGTGAGTTTCTTTCCAGTTTGATTGTTGTGTCTAATCTCTCAAAAATCCTCCCCTCAAGGTTCTACAAGTTCCCTCACTTCATCGAAACGACGACGTTTGGTATTTCCTGCGATGCCTTTGCCAACCTCAAGGAAACTTTAACGCGACATAAGCCCATGGTGGCTGATTACCTCGACAAAAATTATGACCGAGCAAGTGACACACACCCCTTTTTAACCTTTATGCCCTCTCACTTTTCTTTTTTTTGTTCAAACTATTAGTTCTTCTCATCTTTTACAACTCTTATTCTTTCGAATAACTACGTGACGAAGCGCCAGTCGCTGAAGCTCCTTGGTGAAATTCTTTTAGATCGAGCCAACTTCAATGTGATGACGAAATACATCGCGAACGAGGCCAACCTCAAGATGATGATGAATTTACTCCGGGATAAGAGCAAGAACATTCAATTTGAGGCATTTCATGTGTTTAAAGTGGGAGGGTTCCCTCTTTATTGGAATACGGTGCTCAGAATTCATTTATTTCTTCCTTTTTTCCAGGTATTCGTCGCAAATCCCAAAAAGCCACCACAAATTGAGATCATTCTACGGAGAAACAAGGATAAATTGTTGAGCTTTTTGAAGACTTTCCATAATGATAAAGAGGGTGCGCATGCTTCGTTTCACATTTTATATCATATTTTTCATTTCCCCCTTCCCCCCATAGACGAACAATTCAGTGACGAGAAGCAGTTCCTGATCGTACAGATCCAAACTCTTTAGCGGGTGAAACTCTTGGCAAGCGCCGGATGGTTATCACGGTCGTAATGGTCATTGGACCACCACAGCCGCTTATAACTTCCTCCCCGCTCCTTTCCCAATACATCCACCTCTCTTCTGTTCCCTCATACCCCTTATAATTTTTCCTCTCCTGTCCCTGCTGTCTCCAATCATCCCCCTGACCTGCTTTTCAATATCAATGTCTCTGATTATAGTTTCTTCACGCTACGCCATCGCTCTCCTGCGTCATACAATGCATTTGACGAACTGTATACTAGACATATTCTTTTTTTTTTTTCAAGTAATCACGGATCTTATGTTATCCACGAGACGCTTCATTTTTAAACTTGGTGTCTTACCCAGGGTAGTTGATGTACATAGTAAACCTTGGAAGTGAACATGAGGCCATTATCTACCTAGATTCCTGGTGTTGAACATTGAACGTTGATTAATGATGTTTGATTGCGAGCGAACTAGTGAGCATCAATTCTCTAAGGGCTGATCAGGCCGTACAAACCTGCAGTCCTTCCACCCCGGTCTCGGTCGTTCCAATATCTCTATCCTATACGGTCGGCAAATCTTCTAGGTATATGAATGTATTTTTGTACCCAGGATGACGCAGCGAGCCTTCCCCGCAGGAGCGGATGATTTATCCTTGATTAAAGAGGAAGGCTTTGTATTATGTTGGGGCCTTTGTTAAACTATTTGGTCATTTGATTTATTTAATCACGACCCGGTTATCTACTTCATAATCGATGATCAGGCTATAACAGTAACAACAAACTTGATTTTTTTCTTCTTCTTTTTTCGTTTTCCCTGATCAATTGACTGGGAGCCTAGAATCCATTTATAGTTCAACCCAAACTTAGGTCTTCTATACTCATTTTGAAATAAATGATCCGTCCTTTTAGATTTTCGTCGATGATCCTTTGTGCTGATATATATCTCCGATTCTATCCTAATGTGCAATGATTATCGATCGCACTGTGCTTAGCCATCCTCTGGGGGCTCAAAATTTTATGCATATGACTAAATCCGACGACATAGGGTTTTACTTTGCTTTTCTGCAGCTGGTCAGTGGTCAAGGTAGGAGAAAGTTATTTCGAGCTACGCTAGGGTACTTAGCTGATGCAGTCAAAGAAGAAAGCAAACCTTTAAGTTATCTGCGTAGGCTTGGCCTGTGGATCAACCCTGTACACTGCCGAAAATGATGGATATTATTGATTAAAGAGGAACCATAAGCGACTCTATGTGCTTTCATCTAAGTTTGATTATGGCAAACGAATGAATATGTGGACCCATTCTCATGAGCATCGACAAAGACCAGAAACTGTGCTCGCGAGTCGCGATGACTTTATACCTTATGTAAGTAGGCCACGTTGAAATTGCACGTTTGCTGTGGGAAAGCTCGACTAAATACATCGTCATTTTTATAATTTTCTTCGTTTGTATAACATAAGATAAGGCAGAATGTCGCAATTCAGCTCGCATTCACCGCCGCCACTACGACACCCTGTTCCTACTCATCCTGCATATATTCCAGATCCACCTTCCTCTCCACAGGGATATCAACGTTATTCATCGTCCCCAGGACCTGGTCAGCAGCAACAGCAACAGCAACAGCAACAGCAGCAACAGCAGCACCAAGCACATACTCAGTCATATCCAACTCATGTTCCCGCCTACACCACTCCTTTTCAGCACTCGCAACCACCCATACCACCACAGTACCAGCAACCGAACATGCACCAGCCGAATATGGATCATGTGCAACAACAGCATCCGACGCAGCCCTCGCACAACCCACCAGATTTCACGGCCTGGGGTCTGGACGAAACGACTGCACAGTTTGGAATGCAATTGGGACATAGCGCTGTAGCTGCCGGTCAGCAATATGTACAAAAGAATGTCGGGATTATCTGTAATTTTCATTCTGCATATTTGTTACTTAACGCGAAAGACTGTCTAGTTCAAAACATTCATTCCATCAAATAACATCAAGCACTACTTCAATGTATCTAATTCATACGTTATTCAAAAACTGCGCATTGTACTCTTTCCGTGGATACATCGGCAAACTCGTCGTCAGCGTGTTCAAGGCGAGTGGCTTCCGCCGAGGGACGATATCAATAGTCCAGATCTGTATATCCCTGGTATATTCATTTTGCTTTTTTACCATCTTGGTTTGAGCCAACGTACTAATCCCTCCGCGTATAGTGATGGCTATGGTGACATATATCCTCTTGACGGCACTACACTCGGGGATTCACGCACGATTTTATCCCCAAGTTTGCAATTTCCTGACCACAATGATACACAAGTGTACTGATATACCTCCACTGTTCAGATTCTCGGTGAATCAGCCACTCGTGCAATAGCCGTCATTGTCTTTGATTTCTGCTTTGTTAAACTGGGCTGCTATCTACTCAACATCCAGGGATCATCTCAAGTCATTGATATCGTCGCTTATGGCGGTTATAAATTTGTTGGGTACAAATGCATTTCTTATATATCTTTTTCAAATTGATGGTGACATACGACTTGCATTTTTCAAAATACCTTATTTTTCAGTGTGATCCTAACCTTAGCAGTCGGCTTCCTGGGCGTGACTGGTGTTCTTTGGACTGTGATATTTATATATGCTTTCCTCTCGAATGCGTTCTTCCTGGTTCGTCTACTGTATGTATCCACCCAAGTCGGTTTCCTGATCTTGATGTTTATAGCTTCGGTCTCTTCGCTCTGTTGTCCTGCCTGGCGCGTCCAGCGTACCGCCTACTCACGCAACCGCAACCCTCAGCTCAGCTCAGCGTCGACGCCGTATCGTTTTCTTGTTCTTGGAGGCCGTCATGCAGATCCTCTATATGGCATGGTTAGTGATGATATAATATGGAAAGATAGACTTTCCGTCTTTGTAGTTGGCTACTTTGTCTT